>OLNW01001117.1_pt1 | contig 28124 bp, 24 predicted proteins | sample 1672121 | NCBI WGS metagenome assembly OLNW01 (sample SAMEA3136648, study PRJEB25190) | human gut metagenome
AATTGCATTATTGCACGTTTGATATTGATTATCAACAATTTATTGTGACATAGCCTTAAAGATTACGGGGCAACGCGCGCGACGCTACCCGTTCGACTGGAAATAACCGTCCGGGATGTTCTCTCGAATGAAGTTCATGAATTCGAGCGCCAAAGGAGGGATGGCTCGCCCTGAATGCCACGCAAGATCAACAGGATAGCGCATAGGGTCGGTGTCGACGTCGAACCAGATGACACCCGGCTCATGGCGATAGCGCCAAGCTATACAGCGAGGAACAGATGACCAGCCCAAGCCAGCGCGCACGCCGTTCATCAAAGACTCGTGCGTGTCGAAACGCGCAACCATATTGTGATCGCGAAGGGACACACCGTAGCGATCGCGGAAATGGCGGTTACCCACCATATGGCGGCCAGATTCCCACTCGTAGATAATCATAGGCCATTCGAGCAGGGTTTTCACCTTCACCGGCTGCGGTACCGAGTTATAAGGCGGCTTGTCGGGCGCACAGAAAACAAGCTGCGAGAGCCCTAGGGTTTCACTCGATATGTCATCTTCGATCGACTCGTTTTCTAGAATGGCAAAATTGAGATCGCCATCTTTGAGTTTCTTCATGAGCTCCGGTTCATAACCGGCGTCGAGATGAACGAGGGCATCGGGATGAAGGTCGTGGAACTTCTTCACGAGCGCAGGTAGAAGAGCCACGCCGTCTGCCAAGCTCATTCCCACCTCGATCGTCGAGTCGAAATTCTCATCAACTGCGGCAAGCTCTGCGGCCAGAGCGCTTTCAAGCGACGTCATCTTCCGGGCGAACTTCGTGACGATTACGCCCGCAGGCGTCGGCACCACGCCGGTCGAAGTGCGCTCGTAGAGCTTCATCCCGAAACGCGATTCTATGTTCGCGATTTTCTGCGAGAGACCAGGCCTTGACATGTAGAGCTTCTCGGCAGCTTGCGAGAGGCTCTTCGTCTCGGCGACCGTGACCAGTACCTCAATATCGTCCAATTGCATTCGATCCCCCCTTGATGTCAAGAAAACTATGCAATCACGATTTGTTTTCCCGAGTAAAACATCCCCCGATGTAAAAAGGAGTTTACACCCATTTTCAGGTTTCTCAACCACCTGAGAAAGAATCAACGAAGCCGCACTTTCTCGTTTTCGCGCGCAATCGGCCGTTTGGCAGTTGCGGGGGCCAGCCTCTCGTGCCACCATAGGAGCGAAATTGGAACAGGAGCAGCCATGGACTATCTGAAAAACCTCGAAATCGACCCCACTGCCCACATCGCACCTTCCGCCACGGTGATCGGCGATGTGAAGGTCGGCGCCGAGTGCACCGTTTTGCAAGGAGCTACCATTCGCGGCGATTTCGGCGGCCGCATCGAAATCGGAAAGCAGACCAACATTCAAGAAAACTGCTGCATCCACGTGAACCACGACGAGGTCACGCGCATCGGCGACAAGGTGACCATCGGGCATGGGGCGATCGTGCACGGCTGCGACATCGGCGAGGGTACGCTGATCGGCATGGGAGCAACTGTGATCGACCGCGCCAAAATCGGCTCGCAGTGCCTCGTGGGAGCGGGTGCGCTCGTGACCGGCACGGCCGATATTCCCGACGGTTGGCTTGCGATAGGCTCGCCCGCGCGCGCCGTGCGTCCCCTCACCGAGAAGGAGCTCGCCGAGCTCGAAAGCGCGTGGAAGGAATACTGCGAAATCGGCACCGACATGGAGAGCCAAGGGCTGCTTGTGCCCGGAAGCGCGCACAGCCCCCTGCCGCGCTCCGCAGCTTTTCAATAGAAACAAGCGGGGAATCGCGAGTGCCGCTAGCACACGCGATTGACGAGTTCTTCCCCCGCTGCAAGCCGGGCGATGTTTTCCCAAATCGTTCGGTGCGCCCGATAGAACATGCCCTCCGCGACGCCACCCACATGGGGTGAGAAGACGACGCGCGCCGCCGCCTCGGTCGAAAGGTTCACGAGGGGGTTGTCGAGCGTCACCGGCTCGGGCGTGAGCGTATCGAGCCCCGCAGCCGCGATGCTTCCCTCTTCGAGCGCCGCAACAAGCGCCTCCTGATCCACAATATCGCCGCGCGCCGTGTTCACAAGCACACCATCGGAGCGCATCTTCGCAAGGAACGCCCCATCGACCATGCCGCGCGTCTCGTCGGTCACGGGAACGTGCAGGCTTACGATATCGCAGGTGGCAAGCAGGTCATCGAGGCTTGCAAAGTGAACGCCCAGCTCGTTCTCGAGGCCTTCGTCGAGCGGATGGCGCTTGTTATAGAGCATCTTGCAACCCCAGGGACGAAGGTAGCGCGCAGTCGCCTGGCCGATCGCGCCGAAGCCCACAAACCCGACCGTGCAATCCCCCAGCTCGCGAAAGCCCTCCACCATCATGCGTTCCTTGAGGGCGATTTGACGACCCTCGCGAACCGCCCTGTCGCCTTCGAGCGCGCGCCTCAAGCACATGAGCATGAGCATAACAGCCTGCTCGGCGACGGTCCCCGCGTTCACGCCCGCGCAATTACACACGGCAATGCCCCGAGCGCGCGCCACCTCCACATCGATCGCGTTGAAGGCAACCCCCTCCGAATGGATGAGCTTAAGATTCGGCATAGCTTCGATAAGCCGCATATCAACAGGGCTTATGGCATCGGCGACGACGACATCGGCATCGGGCGCTGCAGCAAGCAAATCGTCGTTCGAGGCGCCCCGTTCGGCGCATACGAGCTCGGCGTCGCGCGTAATCGGCAGGTCAGGCAGATACTTGCGCGTGCGCGCCTCACTCCCAACAGTCAGAACCAACATGTAAATCCCCTTTCAACCATCACGGCAAGCCGCTACAGCAAGCCCATCCACTGCCAATACGGCACGCAGACCACAAGCCCCGCAAGACAGGTCGCGAGATAGACACCGCAGTACTTGGCAAGTTCGGAATGCTTCGCCATCTTCCCATCGACCGCGTAGAACGCAGCGAGGTAAATCGGGCTTTGATATTTCGCGAACCAAGCGATGACGAGCGCATATGCCGAAAAACCGAGCACCCACGGGTTCACGCCCACGCTCGCCGCCATCGGCACGAGGAACGCCATGAGCAGATTGAGGTACGCTACCTCGGAAACGATGAGGAACCGAAGCACTACCGTAATCACGCCGATCCCGAGTACGAGAAGGTACGGATTGCCCGCAAGCGCCTGGAAAGCAGGGCCGCATGTCTGCATGACCCAATCGTTGAGTCCCGCCTCGGCGAACACCGAACCCAACCCGAGCGCGATGCCGATGAAGAGAAGCGATGTCCAGTTCACACCCGACTTGAACGCAGGGACGTCGATCACCTTCAGCACGAACATGAAAACGAGTGCCGCAAGACCGACCGCCATGGCGGAGATGTGGTGGAACGGCTCGGTCGCCCACAATACGACCGTCATCAAGATGATAGCGAGCATGCGCTTCTCCACTGCCGAAAGCGGTCCGAGGCCATCGGGAATCGGCTTGCCGTCACCCTCATTCGTCCCTCCGCGCGAGGACTGATTGAGCGACTGGGCGTTGCCGGGTGCGCCGACGGTCTCAGAGCCAGAACCAGCCTTCTCCCCTCGCCCGTACATCCCCATAATCAAGAAGTAGTTCAGCACAAGCACAACCACCAGCCACGGCAGCGCCGCCACAAACCACGACGCCATGTTGAACTGCTCCTGCACATCGGCAGGCAGCGTCGCCATGAGCGCATAACCGGTAACGGAGGCGGAAACAATCGTCGGCGCAACCGTGCGGATGCCCACGAGCATCGCCGCAAACAGCCCAGTCGCACGCTTCCCCTGACGCTCATATCCCAGCTCGTCCCCGATGCTCATGGCAAGCGGGGCGAGCATGGCGCCTTTGACGGCAAGGCTTGGGATCAAGGGGCCGAGAACCGTGCCCGTGACAAGTTGAGCGATGACCTGGCATCGGAACGTACGCGGGAACTTGCGCACAATCGCCAGCGCGATGCGCCTCATAAGACCGCTCGTCTTCATGCCGACTCCCAGCGTGAAGGCCGAGAGCAAAAGCCACCAGGTAGACGACGCGAACGTCGAGAACGTCGCGCCAACGGAGATGCCGGCGACCACAACGAAGAGCACCGCCATCACCACCGCGGTAACAAACTCGGGCAGAACGCCGGTAATCCACCACACGATAGCCATGATGAGGATACCGAGCACCGCCGTTGCCTGATAGGACAGTCCCGGAATCGGGCAGGTCGCGATAAGGAGCGCCGCCACAAGCGCACCCGCCGCAGCACATCCCAGCTTGATCCTTCGCTTCGCTTCCTCTTTCACCAGCACACGCCTTCCCTCGCAATTGACGCGGTCAATCATACTCCCAAATGAAAACGGCGACGCGATTCTCTTCACGCCGCCGCCTGGTTATCTCGATTGGGAACGCATGTCGGAACGCACCTTAGAGCACCGCCTCCTCGACGATGCCCTCTATGAGCCGGCAGAACTTCGGCTCTGCTTCTTTGGCGACCTCAAACACCTCCACATCGCTCGGGGAAGCGCCCTCGACTCCGCACGCCATGTTCGACACGAGCGAGATGCCGAGCACGCGTATGCCCACATGGCGAGCTGCGATGACCTCCTCGCACACGCTCATGGCAACCGTGTCGGCACCCCAGGCGCGAAACGCGCGGATTTCGGCGGGAGTCTCGAAGCTCGGGCCCAAAAGTCCCAGGTAAACGCCTTCTTGGACCACGACACCACGCTCGAGCGCAACCTTGTGGGCCACAGCGCGCAGCTCGGGGTCGTAGGCATCCTTCATCGAGAAGAAGCGAAAGGCGATGCCGTCGGGCTCGGTGCCGACGATCGGGTTTCGCCCGGTGAAGTTGATGTGGTCGCTCATGATGCAGAACTCGCCAGGGGCATAGGACTCGTTGATGGCGCCTGCCGCGTTTGTCGTGATGAGCGCGCGCACGCCCAGAAGATGCATAAGCCAAATGGGGAACGCGACCTCCTGCGGCGAATTCCCCTCGTATCCATGCAGGCGGCCCTGCATGGCGAGCACCGTTTTCCCGCCGAGCTCGCCACATACGAAGCGACCCTTGTGACCCGTCGCCGTGCTGCGCTTCATATGGGGAATCTCGCCGAACGGGACGATGATGGCATCCTCAATCTGCTCGGCCAGGGGGCCGAGCCCCGATCCGAGCACAATGCCGACCACAGGCTCGCGATTGCCGAGGCGCTCCCGCAGGACGCCGGCCGCTTCTTCGAGGTTCGCTTTGAGCACGTTATCAGCAGACATGTACGCTCCTCACCATAGTAGACATAGTCGAATAGCGCTATTCTACCGCAAAGGGAGCGACCGCCGAAGCTCGCGTTGCGCAAGGTGCTAGCACTCCGGCTTTCGCGCCGTGAGAACGCGCGGCCTGCCAGCGAGGTCGGCGACGATGCGCACATCGACGAAGCCCGCCGCGCGCGCAAGCGATGCTGCTTCGTCAAGGCAGGTCTCGTGCAGCTCGAACGCGCAGCCGCCGTCGGGGCGCAGTGCCTGCCGGCACCATTCGATCTCGCGGCGGAACACATCGAGCCCATCAGCGCCCCCTTCAAGGGCAAGCGCGGGCTCGAAGGCCGCAACCTCCTCGGGAATTTCTGTCATAACGGCGGTGGGAACGTAAGGAGGGTTGGAAACAACCAGGTGAAGCTTGCCGATTGCCGCCTCGGGAACGCCCGCCGCAAGGTCGCATTCGACGACGCGCACGCGGTCGGCAAGCCCAAGCGCGCCCGCGTTCTCGCCCGCGAGCGCAACGGCGTCAGGCGAGATGTCGGTAGCGATGACGCGCGCGTCGGGACGCTCGTAGGCTATCGAGCAAGCGATACAACCACTCCCCGTGCACAAATCGGCCACGAAAAGCGTCTCGGCGCCAGAATCACCCGAGGCTTCCGCGCCCTCCGAAGAGAAGCCACCAACCTCCTCAAGCGCACTTGCTACCTGGGAAAACGCATCAGAGCCATCGCCTGATTCCCCGACAGCGGCCTCCGCTGCGCGCAAAAGATCGCCCTCCCAGGCACCGATTTGCGAGTCGCGCGCCACGCGGCGGCCTGCGGGAGGCAAAAGCGAGAGCGCCTCGCTCACAAGTACTTCAGTCTCGGGACGCGGGATGAGCACGCCCGGGCGCACCTTCACCGCGATATGGCGGAACGCGACCTCGCCAGTGATGTATTGCAGCGGCTCACCAGCCCCGCGGCGCGACACGTAACCGCGAAGGATATCGCGCTCCTCCATCGAGAGGGGCCTCTCGAAATTGACGTAGAGCTCAACACGACGCAGGCCCGTAGCCTCGGCAAGAAGCCATTCCGCCGACAGACGCGGATTCTCGTCGCCCTTGCGCGCAAGATACCCCTGCGTCCATTCGAGCGCAGCCTTAATCGTCCACACGTCATCCGTCATAGGGAAACAACCCCTTCCAAAGGCACACGATGATTGATGCCCCTGCGCTCGGCTTCGCCGTGCTCGGGGTTGAAAAGCCCACTGGGCTTTTCAATCGTCCACACGTCATCCGTCATTGGGAAACATCCCCTTCTCGCATCGCACTAGCTTGCAGTAAAACCAACAAGAAGGGCCCCTCCTTGAACTCGCAGGATGCAGAGGCAACGCGCACTCTTTTGGTACGCGAGCCCGCATCATCGTGCAAGCGCAAGGCAGGGACCCTTCGCAGCGTCACATTTCTCGTCGCACGTCAGAACAGCGAAACTAAACAGCTTCGGCAAGCTTGCGGGCGCGGTCTGCCGCCTGAAGTGCGGTGATAACATCGCCCAGCCCGTCGCCGTCGAGAACCGAGCTGTACGTGGAGTTGAAGCCAATGCGGTGGTCGGTCACGCGGTCCTGAGGAAGGTTGTAGGTGCGAATCTTCTCGGAGCGATCGCCCGAACCGATCTGCGCGAGGCGCTCGGCACCTTCGGCAGCCTGCTGCTCGGCAAGCATCTTCTCGTAGAGGCGCGCGCGAAGAACGGCCATCGCCGCAATCTTGTTCTGCAGCTGCGACTTCTGGTCCTGAGACTGCACGACAAGGCCGGTCGGCAGGTGCGTGATGCGCACGGCGGAGTCGGTCGTGTTCACGCACTGCCCGCCGGGGCCGCCGGCGCGGAACACGTCGATGCGCAGGTCGTTCTCATTGATGTCGACCTCAACCTCATCGGCTTCGGGAAGCACGGCAACAGTCGCCGTGGACGTGTGGATACGACCCTGGCTTTCTGTCTTGGGCACGCGCTGCACGCGGTGCACGCCAGACTCGTACTTCATGACGGAGTACACCTTGTCGCCCTTCACCTTGAACTGGATTTCCTTGTACCCGCCTGCCTCGGACGGGGAAACGTCCATAAGCTCGATCTTCCACTTCTGGGAAGAGCAGAAGCGCTCATACATCTTGAACAGGTCGCCCGCGAAGATCGCCGCCTCGTCGCCGCCGGCAGCAGCGCGGATCTCCACGATGATGTCCTTCTCGTCGGCAGGGTCCGAGGGAATGAGCATGAACTTGATGTCCTCTTCGAGGGCGGGCATCTTCGATTCGGCCTCGGCGATGGTCTCCTGCGCGAACTCCTTCATGTCGGAATCGGCGAGCATCTCTTTGGCGTCGTCGATGTCGCTGCAGCATGCGAGGTACTCGCGCGCCTTCGCGGCGAGCGGGCCTTGATTCGCGTATTCCTTGGCGAGGTGGTTGTATGCCTTTTGATCGGCGAGAACTGCAGGGTCGCTCATCTTCGCCTGGAGCTCCTCGTAGGCGGAAATGATCTTCTCAAGCTTCTCGCGCATGTCGTTATCTTGCATTGCGTGCGTTCCTTTATGCGAATTGCGTTATCCGTAGCTGAACAATGATACCAAAAGGGCGCCCCTCGTGTGAGGGACGCCCTTGGACTTTCGCAGGAAATACGCTCATGGAGGCGAAATCGTCGGCGAAAGCGAAACCTTGCAGGTTGGAAGCTTCGTTTTACTCCAACACGTCACGCTCAAGCGTTGCGGTCATCTTGCCGACGGCAGAGCGCCAGGCCGAACCTTGCGGGTCGAGGTAACGCGTACCATCGATCTCCCGACCGTCCATAACGCCCGCGTCGAGCGCCCAAGCCAAGCTGGCGCACCCGCGTTCCTGCTCACCCGCTATCGCGAGGCAACGTATGCGGCGGCGCTCTCGGCGGCTATCGCCCCGTCGGAGACGGCCGTCACCACCTGACGCAGGCCCTTCGCGCGCACATCGCCCGCCGCGAACACGCCGGGCACGCTCGTAGCGCCCGACTCGTCGGCCACGATGTAGCCGCCCTTGTCAACAGGAAGCACGCCCTCGAGGAAATCGGCGTTGGGAATCGTTCCGATAGCAACGAACAGACCTTCGACAGGAAGCGCCCTCCGCGCACCCGTCGCCACATCCTCGACCTCCACAGCGACAAGACGACCCTCCTCCGAGTGCAGATCGGCAATGCGCGAGTTCCACACGAACTCGACGTTGGGAAGCGAGGAGAGGCGCTCACGATCGATTGCCGAGGCGCGCAGCGTGTCGCGACGATGGATGAGGTAAACGCGCTCGCAGATGCGCGCAAGGTACTTCGCGTCCGCCGCCGCCGTGTTCCCGCCGCCGAGCACGCATACGCTTTTCCCACGGAAGAAGTTGCCGTCGCAGGTCGCGCAATACGACACGCCGCGGCCTGCGAGCCGCTCCTCCCCCGCAAGGCCCATCTTGCGCGGCCGCGCGCCCGTCGCCACGATGACGCTTCTCGCCTTATGTTGGCCGAAAGGCGTCGTGAGCGTCTTCACCTCGCCCGAAAAATCAACCGCCGTCACTTCCTCGCTCACGATAATCGCGCCGAAGCGCTCCGCCTGCTCCTTCATCGCCCAAGCGAGCTCGAAGCCGTCGGCCCCCTCGACAAAGCCCGGGTAGTTTTCCACCCGCTCGGTTTGCGCAAGCTGTCCACCAGGGGAAATCCTCTCGTAGATAGCGATCGAGAGCCCCGCACGCGCCGCATAGAGCCCTGCCGTGAGCCCAGCGGGCCCCGCGCCGATCACCGCCACGTCGAGCACGTCGTTTTCGTTCATGGCATTTCCGCCTTTCACCCGATTAGGTCCCGTTCCCACAGAGTATACCCTCGAAACGCAAAAAGGCGCTGCAAGGCGAACGTCGCCCCGCAGCGCCTTCCCATTGCGCTCGGAAAATACGTTTTACGCGAACAGCGCGAGCACGTTCTGCTTCGGCTGCGCACCCACCATCTGGCGCTTCGGCGCGCCGCCATCGAACAAGATCAGCGTCGGCACGCTCATCACGCCGTAGCGCTGCGCAATATCGGGGCTTTGATCGATATCGAGCTTGTACACCTTGGCCTCGCCGGCCTTCTCAGCGGCGACTTCCTCGACCACAGGGCCGAGCATGCGGCACGGGCCGCACCATGTCGCGAAGAAATCCACAAGAACGGGGACGTCGGACTTCAGAACCTTCTCTTCGAAATCCGAAGAAGTTACCATTTCGCTCATGTTCCCTTCCTCCTGAACAAGTGATTTGAAACCAGGATTCGCGTCAGGCGTCAAGCCCAACGCTTGTACCAACGTATTGTATCGCTTACCCGCGAAACGTAAACGAGGCGTTACTGGAACGGCATGAAACTGAACTATAATGGCACCCGACAAGAGAAAGGGTGACCCATGAGCGAACCTACGGAAGATCAGCTTTCGGTTTTTGCAGCCAAAACCGCAGATGAGAACAGAGAACCGAGCGAAAGCGGCGGCGAACCCGTCCGCATGCACAAGGCGCCCGCGTGGGAGAGCGTACCGCTTGCCCACGCGAACCTCGTGCTCGAAGGCGGGGCGATGCGCGGGCAGTTCACCGCAGGCGTGCTCGATTTCTTCATGGACCAGAAGCTCTTCTGCGAATACGTCGTCGGCGTGTCGGCGGGTGCGCTTTGCGGCGGGAACTACGTGGCGGGCGCGCCCGGCAGGTCGAGCCTGATCAACGTGAAGTACGCTGCCGACAACCGCTACTTGTCGATGCAAAGCTTCGTCCGCACGGGAAACGCCTACGGCCGCGAATTCGCCTTCCACGAGATTCCCGACGTGCTCGACCCGTTCGACTATGAGGCGTTTCGACGCTCGCCTATTCGATTCGAAGCCGTGTCAACCAACCTTAAAACCGGCGAAGCCGACTACCACGAGATGCACGATTACCACGATGACCTGCCCTATCTCATCGCATCGTCGTCGATGCCGCTCGTAAGTCAGATCGTCGAGGCGGACGGCAAGCTTCTCCTCGATGGCGGCACCTCCGACAGCGTACCGCTTCTCCACTCGATGCTCACCGGCGCAAGCAAACACATCGTCGTGCTCACCCAGGCCGCTGGCTACAAGAAGAAGCCGAACAAGCTCATGGCGCTCATGCGCCAGCGCTACGCAGACTACCCGTACTATCTCGATCGATTGCAGTATCGTCACTACGAGTACAACCGCCTCTACCGCTGGATCGAACGTGAGCAGGCAGCCGGACGCATCTTCGTAATTCGCCCTCCTGAGCCCGTCACGGTCTCCTCCATGGAGCACGACACCGATAAGCTGCTCGCACTGTACGAACAGGGGCTGGCAGCTGCGGCACAAGCGTGGCTGAAGCTGCAGGAGTATCTTGCGGGCTAGCAATACGTCGGGCTTACAACCCGCAAGCCCGTTGTGAGCGAGCGTCCCACCAGCCCGCCGCTCGCACGTTTCGCCTAATCGCAGCTCGTCTGTGCCCCACCAGCGCTCAGCACGCAAGCACCCTCGACCCCCTCAGCAGAAAAGATTCCCATGCCCACCGATTTCATATCGCTGTTCACCGCCGCACTTGTCGCCGCGGCAGCCCCCATCATCGCCAAGCTTGTTCCACGCGGACTCGTTCCCGAAACCGTGATTCTGCTTTTGGCGGGCGCGCTATTGGGCCCCTATATGGCAGGGGTCATCGAGCTGACCGACTCGATCGACATGCTCTCCGAGCTCGGCCTCGCGTTTTTGTTCCTTCTTGCAGGCTATGAGATCGACCCGAAGAGCCTTTCGGGAACGCAGGGGAAGAAAGGGCTTGCCACCTGGATCGTCAGCATGGCGATCGCACTTGTCCTGGTACTGTTGTCGCCAAGCCTCTCCGTAAGCCACATCGACGGGCTCGCCGTCGCCATCGCGCTGACCACAACGGCGCTCGGCACGCTTATGCCGATCATCAAGGAGCGCGACCTCGAGGGAACCCCCGTCGGCGGGGGAATCCTCTCGTTCGGCACCTGGGGCGAGTTGTGTCCCGTGCTCGCCATGGCGCTTCTGCTCTCGTCGCGCAGCGAGTGGAAGACGCTGCTCATCCTCGCGGTGTTTGTCCTCGTTTGCGTGATCATGGCGATCGTTCCCGCCAAAGCGCGCCGCGGCGGGCATCGCATCTACCGGTTTCTCGCGAGCAAGCGCAACACCACCTCGCAGGCGTTCGTGCGCGTGACGGTGGTGCTTTTGATCGGGCTCGTCACCGTATCGGCGGTGTTCCAGCTCGATATCGTGCTCGGCGCCTTCGCCGCGGGATTCATTCTGCGCTACGTTATTCCCGAAGGCGACCACGAGCTCGAATCGAAGCTCGACGCGATCGGCTACGGGTTCCTTATCCCCGCGTTCTTCGTCGTCTCCGGCGCGAAGATCGACCTTGCCGGCGTGGGCGAGAACCCGCTTCTACTCGTCCTGTTCATCTGCGCGCTGTTATTGGTGCGCGCCGTGCCCATCGTCGTGGCACTCTCGCTCGGCAAGGGCGAGGACAAGCTGTCCATGCACAACCGGATCACCGTGGCGCTCTACTGCACCACAGCGCTGCCGCTCATCGTGGCGGTGACATCGGTAGCCGTGAAGGCGGGGGCGATGGCACAAGACGTCGCGGGCACGCTCGTCGCCGCAGGCGCGGTGACCGTTTTCCTCATGCCGTTTCTGGCATCGCTCACCTACCGCGTGGTCGATGCGAAGCCGATCGTCGCGGTGCAGGAAATCGCCGCACACCCGAACGACATCCGCACGATCTTGCACGAGCACTTGGACATGGAGCGCATGATGGTGTGCCAGGAGGCCGCCGCCCGCCTCGCCATGCGCTCAAGCGAGTCGAAGGACGAGGATATCCCCTGGCAGGAAGCTGCTTTCGCCCTGCAACGCAAAAGCGAGCGCAAGCGAGCGCTCGACACGCTGCTCGATGCCGCGGCACAGGACCTCGCTGCGCATAAAGACGAGATCGAGCACTTCATCGAAGAGGGGCCCCGCGGCGATATCGTCGAGAAAGCGACGCAGCAACGCGAAGAGCGGCGCAAAAGGCTCGCTCGGGCGGCGGTGCGCGAGCACCAACGCCGGCAAAACGAAATCGGCCGCGTGATGAATAGCGACAAGAAGGAGCGCTAACAAAAGAAGCCGGGTTGCGTCCACGCGGCCCGGTTTCTTCACTCTACAGTTAGGTTCCTTCACGACGTCCTATTCGGGAAAGAACACCTCGCACATGCGCTGCTCATCCGCCGCATCGCGGCGCCCGAGGAGGCTTCCCACCATCATGAGCACGCCCGCGACCGTGATGCCGATCACGATTTGGTGCAGACCCATCACCTTGAACCCGAGCGCCATGCACAGGCAGTACGAGGCAGTGCCGCCGATCGTCGACAGCAGCGCGCCCCACTTCCCCGCGCGCTTCCAGAACAGACCGCACACGAGCACCCAGAAAAACGCCGTCTCAAGGCCGCCGAACGCGAACATGTTGATCTTCCAGATGACGTCGGGCGGAACGATTGCCAGCACGAACACGATCGCGCCGACGCACAGCGTGACGGCTTGGCTCGAACGCGCAATCTTGCGCTCGGTGAGCTTTTTGCCAGACGATTCGCAATGATGCAAGTAGACGTCCTTGATAATCGCCGAAGACGAGGCGATGAGCAGGGACGACACCGTGGAAATCGATGCCGCGATCGGGCCTATGATAGCCACACCGGCAAGCCAGGGCGGAAGCGTTTGCGCGATGGCCTGCGGAATGATGTTGTCGACGCTGCCGCCGTAGCTGGCAAGGTCCCCCGTGAGCACGCCCGCGGACAGCACGCCGAGGGAGGTCACGCCGATCATCATAAGGCCGATGATGACCGTGCCCATGATCATCGCGCCATGGAGCGCCTTGGTGTTCTTGAAGCCCATGCAGCGCACAGCCGATTGGGGCAGGACGAACGTGAAGATGCCGACGAGCAGCCACTGCGTGAAGTACAGCGACGCGGGCATGGAGCCGCCGCCGAAGGGTTCGAGCATCTCGGGGCGGTTTGTGCGGATGGTGTCCATGATGTTCTCGTAGCCGCCGCCGGCAGCGAGGATGCCCGCTGCAAGCACGAAAATGCCGATGAGCATGGCGACGCCGCATATCGCGTCAGTCACCGCGACCCCGCGAAAACCGCCGATAGTCGTGAACAACACGACCGCCACGCCGAAGAGCACGAGCCCCACCAGATACGAATACCCGGTAACGGCCTCGAAAAGTTTCGCGCCGCCCACAAACTGCGCGACCATGGTCGCCGCGAAGAAGAGCACGACCACGACCGCACTCACGTTGGCGAGCGCGTTGGAGGAGTAGCGCGCGCGGATGACGTCGATCACGGTGACGGCGTCGAGCTTGCGCGAAACGAGCGCCATCTTCTTCCCCAGGATACCGTAGAGCAAAACGAGGGCCGTGACCTGCACGACCGCCATGTAAACCCAGCCCCAGCCGACGAGCCACGCCTGCCCGGGCCCGCCCACAAACGAGCTCACCGAGCCGTAAGTAGCGATCGTCGTCATGGCGAGCACGAACCCGCCGAGAGCGCGGTTGCCGATGAAGTACTCCTTCACGAAGCCGCCGCCCGCCGCATGCGCGCGACGGCGCACGACGAGGCTCACCGCAAGCGCGAGGGCGAGGAATATGACAAGGGGGACGAGCGCGACAAGGTTACTCATGGCGCGCAACCTCCTCGCACGCCGCACCAGAGATGGCGGCATCGTCGTCCAAGTCGAAATCGACGAAGACGCGACGGCTCAGCACGACCGCAGCGACAATCGCAGCAATCCACGGCGCCACGCATCCACCAATAATCCAAAGGGGCGTGTGGAACACTTGGATATCCGACCCGGCAAGCCCAAAGCCACCGACGAGCCACACGACGATGATGCAGGCCAGCGCGATAACCGTCGCCCGCGCCTCCTTGTTCGCCTGCCGCATTTTGCCGCAATAGCCCCGGATTGATGAATCGCCCACGAAACGCCCCTTCCCAACCAGTGTCGTTTGGCCCATGCTATCATCTAGCACGCAGGACAGGTCGGGCGATTCTACCAACTTGGCTAAACGATGGGCGGACGCCAATCGGGCAGCCCTTTTTTGCGGCGGTTCGCATTGTACCCGACGATGTTATCGATCGAACCCTGCATGCCGAAGGGGATGTAATCGAGGCTTTCCAAATCCTCGGGAAGATAGCTCACAAGCGAGAGCGGAGCGGTTTGCTCCACATGCTCGGGGGCAGGTCCCGGCACCGCGCAAAAACCGACAACAGGCGCGCCTTTCGCCACGAGCTTACGCTCATAGCCGCTCCAGGGCTCGTCGGGAAACATCCCGCGCACGTCATCGGTTTCCCATTCGAGCTGGTAGCCTGCCAGATTGAGCTGCGTTAAAGAGAAGTCGCGAAACGGAGTGGAATCGGTGCGCACGCGCACGGTACCGCCATCTTCAAGCACGAGGCGGTACTTCATCAGGCGATCGAGGTAGGTCAAGCGACGGGGGGCGCGCTTCTTCTTGGGAAACGGCGTCGGGAAGTTGATGAGGATACTTGCAAGCTCCCCCTCGCCGAACAGCTCAAGGACATCAGGGTCCTCATCGTGCACGAAGACGACGTTCCCCGCGCCCGCCTCGCATGCCGCCTCGGCTGAGCGCATCACGCAGACAGGGTCAACATCGATGCCCACGAAAAGCGTCTCAGGATCGGCCTCGGCGCGCGCCACCGTGTACTCGCCCTTGCCGCACCCCAGATCGAGCACGACGCGGGAGAACGCCTCGCCATCGGGGCGCACACCCCCTTCGGGCGCCCAAAGACGCCACGCCCCTCGGCGAGCGGACGGCTCGAACTCGAGCGCCGCCTTCGCGCCTTCCATCCGCTTCTCGAGCGAAAAACCCTTGTGCAAGCGACATGCCGCCGTGCGCATCTTCCAAGCCTCCAACCAAATCAATAAAAACGGCGGGCGCCCATCGCAGGACAGCCCGCCGCAACAGCCAATCACACCAGGTCACACGAGGTTACGCGCGCGTGCGAATCTCCTCGCGCACCTTCGCGCAAAAGTCCTCAATCGTGGAGGGATGCGTCTCGTTCGTGCGGTCGCGCACGGAGATGGTGCCCTCCTCGGCCTCCTTCTCGCCCACGATCACCATATAGGGCACGCGGTCGATGGAGCGCGCCTCGCGGATCTTGTAGCCGATCTTCTCGTCGCGGTTGTCCACCACGACGCGGATGCCAGCGGCCTCGATCGCGTCGGCGACCTTGTGCGCATAATCGCGGCTCTTCTCGGAAACGGGAAGCACCTTCACCTGCATCGGCGCGAGCCACACGGGGAACTTGCCCGCGTAATGCTCGATTAGGATACCGATGAAGCGCTCGACCGAGCCGTAGCACACGCGATGGAGCATAACCGGGCGCTTCTTCGAGCCATCCGCATCGGTGTATTCCAGATCGAAGTTCTGCGGCATCTGGAAGTCGAGCTGCACGGTGCCGCACTGCCAGGTGCGTCCAAGCGAGTCGGTCAGATGGAAGTCGATCTTGGGGCCGTAGAAGGCGCCGTCGCCTTCGTTGACCTCGTATTCCATACCGAGCTCCTCGAGCGCGGTCTTGAGGCCCGCCTCGGCTGCTTCCCAATCCTCGTCCGAGCCCATCGAATCCTCAGGGCGCGTGGAGAGCTCGACATGGTAGGTGAACCCGAACTGCTGGTACACCGAGTCGATGAGCTTAACGACGCCCACGATTTCCTCGGTCAGCTGATCGGGGCGCACGAACAGGTGCGCATCGTCCTGATTGAAGCAGCGCACGCGGAACAGGCCATGCAGCGCGCCCTTCATCTCGTGGCGGTGCACCAGGCCGATCTCGCCCGCGCGAATGGGCAGGTCGCGATAGCTATGCGGCTTGGACGCGTACACGAGCACGCCGCCCGGGCAGTTCATCGGCTTCACGCAGTACTCTTCTTCGTCGATGACCGTCGAGTACATGTTGTCCTTGTAGTGATCCCAATGGCCCGACGTCTGCCACAGCTGCTTGTTCATGATCATCGGCGTGGAGATTTCCACGTAGCCGGCCTTTTTGTGGATCTCGCGCCAGTAGTCGAGCAGCGTGTTCTTCAAGATCATGCCGTTGGGCAGGAAGAACGGGAAGCCCGGCGCCTCGTCGCGCATCATGAAGATGTCCATCTCGCGGCCAATGCGGCGATGATCGCGCTTCTCGGCCTCCTCGAGGTTGTGCAGGTATTCCTCGAGCTCCGACTTCTTGAAGAAGGCCGTACCGTAGAGACGCTGCAGCTGCTCGCGCGTCGCGTCGCCGCGCCAATAGGCACCGGCAAGCTTCATCATCTTGAAAGCGCCGATCTTGCCAGCGGAGGGAACGTGCGGGCCGGCGCACAGGTCAACGAAGGACCCGTGGCGGTAGATCGAGATTTCCTGGTCGGTCAAATCGTCGATGTGCTCGAGCTTGAAGCGCTGGTCAGCGAAGATCTTCTTCGCCTCGTCGATGCTCACGACCTCGCGAACGAAGGGCTCGTCCGCCTTGACGATTTCGGCCATCTTCTTCTCGATGGCGCCGAAGTCGTCGGAGGAGATATTGTTAGGAAGCTCGAAATCGTAGAAGTAGCCGTCGTCGGTCGCAGGGCCGAAGGCAATCTGCGTGCCGGGATAGAGCTCCTGCACGGCTTCCGCCATGATGTGAGCACAGGAGTGGCGCATAATGTGGAGCGCCTCGGGGCTTTTCGCGGTGACGATCTCAACGGTTGCCCCATCCGTCACGGTTGCTGTGAGGTCGACCAGTGTGCCGTCAACCTTGCCAGCCAGCGCAGCCTTCGCAAGGCCCGCGCCGATGGAAGCCGCAACGTCGGCGACGGTCGCGCCGGCAGCGAGCTCTTTTACCGAGCCATCGGGTAGTGCAATATTCATGAGAGTCCTTCCCCATGTCAGGCGGCCATCCCGCCTGAACCGTTGATTTCCTCGCTTGCGCAATTCGATACACAAGCCAAACAAACATGATAAGCGATGAAAACGCTTGCGCAACCGCAAGCACGAAACTTGCGTTAAGATAGTGCGGTTTCGGAAGGCGAAACGAAAACGAACCGCACAACGAAGGAGCATCCGTCCATGAGCGTTGAGTCTCAGGCAACCGTATGGATCACCGGCGCCGCCGGGCGCATGGGTCGCACGATCAGCGCGCGACTCGACCACAACCGATATCGCGTCGTGACGACCGACAGGGAACTCGATATCGTCGATTTGCAACGAAGCCTCGCCTTCGCCGAGTCGGAGAGACCTTCTTTCGTGATCAACTGCGCCGCGCTCGCAAGCCGCACCGAGGCCGAGGCCAACCCGGACCGCGCCTACCAGGTGAACGCGCTCGGCGCGCGTAACCTCGCCATAGCGAGCGCCTCCGTGGGGGCAACGCTTGTGCATCTTTCGACCGACGACCTGTTCCCCGTCACGTCCGAGCACCCCTTCAACGAGTTCGATCCGACCGACCCGCCGCATGTTTACGGCAAGTCAAAGCTTGCTGGCGAACGGTTCGTGTGCGAGCTCAACCGCCGCCACATCATCGTGCGCTCGTCGTGGGTCTACACCGCCGAACCCGACGACATCCTCCCTCGCGCTTTGAAGGCGAGCCGCGAAGGTCGCACCGTGTACGTGCCCGCGAACCAGTTCGCGTGCCCCACCTCTGCCGACACGTTCGCGAAGGCCGTCGTGGCAGTTATGGAGTCCAATGAGTTCGGCACCTTCCATGCCGCCTGCACGGGCGTGACGAGCCGCTTCGAGTTCTTCGAACGCGCCTTCGAGCTTGTGGGAGAGCCGATCGGCAACCTGCGCGGAGCGAGCAAGCCCGAGCACGGCTACCGCATCGAACTCGACAACATGATGGCGCGCCTGACGGGCGTGTTCGAGATGCCCACCTGGGAAGACGACCTGGCCGCCTTCGTCGCATGCCACGATTTGACGGCAGGTGACGAGAAGTAGGTAGTTCGCCGGCTCCGCGCCGTAGACCGTTGACGCCGGGGGGCTCCGCTACTCCTTCGCGACCCAGTTCTCGCGGCCTTGCTTGTACACGCGCACGCCCTCGACGTCGGCGAGATAACCCGCAAGATGCGGATACCCGAGTTCGCGGACTTTGAAGGACTTGAAGCGCGTGCGCACGCGCTTTGCGAGCTCGGCGACGGCGATGCCGCTCTTGCCCGACGCCGCCACTTCCGCGCGGATGAAGTCATCAGGGGCCGTAGGAGCCGCAGGAGCCTTACGCGAACGGCTGCGGCGGCGTTTCGCGGGCGCCTGGGATTTGCTGTCTTCGCTGGAATCGCTTGCCGCCGGCTCCTGGGCCTTGCCAGCACGGTTCGTCTCATCGGCTGCCGCAACTTGAGCCTCGGCCTCTTCGGCCTGCGAGGCGCCGGTCTCATCGGAAGCAACCTCCTGCTCCCCTGCGGGCGAATCGCCGGACTCACCCCGCTGATCGGCCGATACCGTCTGCGACTCAGCAGTCCCAGAGGTTGCCTCCCGATGCCCGTCGATTGTCTCATCAGTCTTCTTGTCGGCAGATTCACCCTGTTCAACGCCAGAAACCTTGGAGGATTTACGGCGACGGCGGCTGCGACGGCGCGACTTCGAGCTGTGCGAGGACGCATCCTCACCACCCTCGCTCTCCGAATCCTCGGAAGCGCACGCAGTTTCAGCTTGCTCGCCCGCTTGCTCGCCAACGCCCTCGGAATCAGAAGGCCTCTCAGCCGCCGCCCGCTCATGCTCGGCACCTTCCGCGAGCTCGACCCGCACGTTCGAGCCGTCCTTGCGAATGGTGACGCTCTTGAACTCGCCGAGAAGCTTCGAGAGCAGGTTTGTCCCAAACGAGCGCACGTCAAAGTCGGGGTAACGCTTGAGCAGACGGCTTCCTACCTCGCCCAAACCCGTCGACTTCCCGTTGTTCTGGTTGTCGGTGATGATGTCGACGACCGCGCGCTCGACTTCCTCGATGGTCAGGCTCGATGAGGAGCCGTTCGCCTTGTCGCGGCGCGCCTCGCCGATGAGCAGCTCAAGCGTGGTGAAAATGTCACACGCCTTGCGAAACGGCGTGGGCGTTTTCTTCTCGCCCATCCCGATCACCGTGAGGCCACTCTCGCGGATACGGCTCGCCAGGCGCGTGAAATCGCTGTCGCTCGACACGAGGCAGAAGCCCTCGACCGAGTTCGTATAGAGGATGTCCATCGCATCGATGATCATGGCCGAGTCGGTGGCGTTCTTGCCGACGGTGTAGCTGAACTGCTGAATCGGCGTGATGGAATTGTCGAGCAGCGCGTCTTTCCACTTGGCATGCAGGGTGCTCGTCCAGTCGCCGTAAATGCGCTTGTAGGTGATGGTACCGTATTTCGAAAGCTCGTCGAGAATGGGCTTGATGTACTTCGATGAGACGTTGTCCGCGTCGATAAGCAGCGCAAAGCGCTTGTCAAATGAGGGTTTTTGTTCCACAGGTTCTCCTTTTGCGGCGCCCGAGAAGAGGCGCTCATTGTTCGCCCCCATGATACAACAGCACTCCCATCACCGCATTATCCTCACAAAGCGCACGGGCACGCCGCGGCGAGCGAAAGCGGGACGACCCTTCCGCGACGCGGAGGGCGGCGGCGTGAGCATCAGGTGCGCGGCTGCTAAGCGGGCGCGCCTTCCACGACGCGGAGGACGCTAGGCAACGGGACGATCCTTCCACGACGCGGCAGGCGCTAGGCGTAGTCGTAGTGTTTGCGCAGGCCGACGAGAAAACCGCCGGTAAGAAACATCGACGCGATCTCGGCGACCACGATGGAAAGCCAGATGCCGTCGACGCCGATGATCGCAGGCAAAAACATCACCGCCGCGCACTCGAACACGAGCGTGCGCAAAAACGATATGAGCGCCGAGACGAGGCCGTTGTTGAGCGCCGTGAAGAACGCCGAGCCGAAAATGCTCACGCCCACGAAGATGAACGCGAGCGAATACTCGCCGAGGGCGGCGACGGTCATCTCGCACAGGGCGGGGTCGTATCCCACGAACACCGCCGCGAGCGGATGCGCAAAGAGATGCGTCAGCACGGTGATCAGCACGCCCCCCGCCACCATCACGCCAAGACAGGTGCGGAACAAGCCTTTGAGCTCGGAGGAGTTCTTCGCACCGTAGTGGTAGCTGATGATGGGCGAGGATCCGACTGTAAATCCCATGAGAAGCGACACCGCAATCCAAGCGACGTACTGGATAACGCCGTAAATCGCGACGCCATCAGGACCGATATAGGCCATCAGCTGGAAGTTGTAGACCATCGATACGAGCGACATGGAAAGGTTCGAAACAAGCTCCGACGAGCCGTTCACGCAAACGCGCCCCAAAGCCCGCACGTCGATAAGCGGACGACCCAGGCGAAGCGTGCTCGAGTTCGGCCGCGCGAAATAAAGGAACGGGATCGCACCGCCAAGAACCTCGCTTATCGCTGTCGCCAGGGCAGCGCCCGCCAGGCCCCACTGGAACACGATGATGAACAGGGCGTCGAGCGCGATGTTGGCAACGCCGGCAACCACCATGACGCAAAGCCCCACCTTGGGCTTGCCCGCAGCGGTCAACAGGCTCTGGAAGGTTTCCTGCAACATGAAGAAAGGAAGAGAGAACGCCAGGATGCTGCCGTACACGACGCATTCCTCAAGCAGCGAGCCTTCGGCCCCTAACGCGCTGGCGACGGACCCTACGGCCACGAACACCACGACCCCGCATGCGATGCCCACGATGAGCGTCGCGTACACGATAAGCGAGAACAGCCCGCGGGCACGCTTGTCGTCGCCCTCCCCCATCGTTTTGGCGACGAGCGCCGTGCCTCCTGTACCAAACATGTACCCGAGCGCACCGAGCATCATGAACAGCGGATAGACAAGATTTAAGGCAGCGAAGGATTCCTTGCCGACGAAGTTCGACACGAACAGGCCGTCGATCACGCCGTAGATCGAGGTGAAAAGCATCATGGCGCAAGTTGGAGCGGTGAAACGCGCGAGCCGCCCAAGTGTGAAATGGTCGGAAATCTGGATCGCCATGACTTATCGTACCTTTTTATTCGGAGAGGAAAGACACTCGCCCGAGGGCGCACCCTCGCCCTCCCCGCCGCGCTTGGCAGCCCCGTCGTTCCGAGGTGCGGAAGCGTCGCCTTGCGCTGCAGCCTTGACTCCTCGGAGCGCAGCTTCGCCATCCAGAAGCGCGGCCTTGCTGCTTTGCGAGGTCAGGAGCACCCCAGGAATATTCGCGAAATGCGAGCGCAGAGCATCGGTGTAGCGCCGTCCGAGAAGAAGCGCCAGTTCGAGCTCCCTGTCGTCGAATTCCCTCAGCGCCGCAAGCTCTGCCTCGATCATAGGGACGATGGTACGCCCAGCGAGCTCAAGGCCCACCGGAGTCAGATGCGCGAGCAGACCGCGACGGCCCGGGCCACTTTCAAGCACGACCACCCCCTCGCGTTCGAGCTTGTGGATGGAGCTGTTCACCGTTTGCTTGCCGATGCACATCTGCACGTAAATGTCACGCTGAGAGATGCCCTTTTCGCCCGCAAGGAAGATGGCATACAGAATGCTAAATGCGCTCTCGGAGATTCCAAACGACGTCGCAACGTCGCGATAGAGTTGGTTCTGCTCACGCCAAAAACTATCGAGCGCCTCGTAGGCGCGCGCGATATTGCCTGGGACAGAAACGCCCGTCGGGCTACTTGGGCCCTCCGCGTCCGCCGAACTTGTGACGTTTGCCGCACCGCCGGAAACCGCCGCATCCGCCATGTGCGCGCCCGCCTTGCCCGGCGCGCACATGGCGGATGCCTCGTTCGAGTCGAGCGTCGTATTCCCTTTGCTCATCCTTGTCCTTTAGTCCGATTTCGTACTTTCCGTTATACTGTAGTACGAAATCGGACTTACGAGAGCGCCACGCACGCAATATGCACAACTTAAGCTCGCCTTTTCAGGTGAGAAACGCGAGAAATCATATTCATAAGGAACCTTTGTAATTCAAAACTGCAGGTCAGCGCTCTGTCGTTCAATTAATTAGGACTCTAGCTGTACAAGAATGACGATAATTTGCAAAACAAGAGATAGCCTCGCGGCGCATTCCCTCACTTCGTCGCCTCGATTAACGGAATGTGCAGAGATATTCCCCACTTCGCTAGACTTTGTGGAATATTTTAATTAGTAGCCATACTATATTTGAAAACTATCGTCGTTTTTGTACACGACTCCACCGAGCAGCCATCGCCGCACCGTCACGCCACGTCGTACAACCGCACCGCACGGCAGCACGACCCCCCACCGCACGGCTCTACCGCACGACCGCACGACGCCCCGCCGCGCCGCGCCGCGCGGCACTCGCTAGCTCGCTCGGTGCGCAATACTCTCCACTGCCTCAAGCGCGGCGTCAACCTCAGCCTGCGTGTTGAAGCTGGAGAAACTCGCGCGCACGACGCCCTGCTCAGCCGTGCCGAGCGCCTTGTGCATAAGCGGCGCGCAGTGGGCACCAGGGCGCGTGCAAATCCCGAAATCAGCGTCGAGCCGCGCGGAGACCTCGCCCGAATCGGCATCTCCGATGTTGAAGGCGACGATCCCCGAGCGCCCAAAGCTCGCATGCCCGCCGTACACCACGATCCCGGGAACGCTCGCCAACCCGTGCTCGAAGCGCTCGACAAGCCCCGCCACCTGGGCAGCGATCGCAGCTGGCGCTTTCTGCGCCACGTATTCCACGCCGGCGGCAAGCCCCGCCAAGCCATGCGCGTTTTCCGTTCCCGCCTCAAGCGCCTCGGGCATGAACGACGGCTGACGCTCATCGAAGCTGTGTACTCCCGACCCGCCCTCGAGAAGCGGCACTACCTCAAGCCCCTCGCGCACGATGAGCCCGCCCGTCCCCTGCGGGCCGTAGAGGCTTTTGTGCCCAGTGAAGCAAAGCACGTCCACCCCGAGCGCCGCCATATCGACCGGCATCGCACCCGCCGTCTGCGCCGCATCCAGAACGAACAGCGCACCCGCGTCGTGAGCCATCGCAGCCATGCGCGCAACGTCGTATACATCGCCCGTCACGTTCGACGCGTGCGTGGCGGCGACCAGATTCGCGCCTCCTTCAAGCGTGCGCTCGTAGGATTCCCAATCAAGCGACCCATCAGGGAGAATGCGGGCAACCTCCACCTGCGCCCCGCGCAAATCGCGGGCGCGGAAGAGCGGCCGCAGCACCGAATTGTGCGACGCAGCCGTGGTGACAGCGTGTCCCCCACCAGGCAGAAGGCCGGCAAGAGCAATATTGAGCGCCATCGTTGCGTTCATGGTAAACGATACGCGGGAAGCGTCCGGCGCACCGAGCAGCCCCGCCACAGCAGAACGCGCCTCGAACACAGCCATGCTCGCCGCGAACGCCGCCGCGTGCGACCCGCGCCCCGGACCGCCGAACGAGCCGATCGCGTCCGCCACCGCGCGAGCCACACCGTCGGGTTTCTTAAGCGTCGTCGCCGCATTGTCGAGGTAAATCACGTGAACGCCTTTCGGGAAATCTGCCCGCAGGCGAGCAGTACCCACCGCAAGCGTCGAGTTCTTGTATAGTGGAATCATACCGCGAAAACGAATCGCGCGGCCACGCGCACGACAGGGAAAGGACGTCCCATGGAGCAGTACAAGCAAGAGTTCATCGAGTTCATGGTGGAAAGCCATGTGCTCAAGTTCGGCGAGTTCACGTTGAAAAGCGGCCGCAAGTCCCCGTTTTTCATGAACGCGGGCGCCTATGTGACGGGCGACCAGCTGCATCGCCTGGGTCTCTCCTACGCGCGCGCGATCCACGACAACTTCGGGCTCGACTTCGACGTCGTGTTCGGCCCCGCGTACAAGGGCATCCCCTTGTCGGTCGTAACGGCGATGGGGCTTCACGAGCTCTACGGCAAAGAGGTGAAGTACTGCTCGAATCGTAAGGAAGCGAAAGACCACGGCGAGGGCGGCAACCTGCTCGGGCACGTGCTCGAAGACGGCGACCGCGTTGTCATGGTGGAAGACGTCACCACGTCGGGCAAGTCGATCGACGAGACCTACCCTCTCATCACCGGCGCCGCGAATATCGAGGTCAAAGGCCTTATGGTCTCGCTCAACCGCATGGAGGTTGGAAAAGGCGGCGTGAAGTGCGCCTGCGACGAGGTGTCGGAGAAGTACGGCTTCCCCACGGCGAGCATCGTGAACATGGCCGAAGTGACCGAGTACCTCTACAACCGCGAAGTGCAGGGTGAGGTCCTCATCGACGACGACATCAAAGCCGCTATCGACGCATATTACGAAGAATGGGGCGCGAAGGAATAGCGCAATCACTTGATTAAGCGGGCGAGAAGGCACTGGGGCACGCCAGGCCGCACCTCCTCGCCCGACCCATCCAATCGGCACCTCTCGCCCGACGCCTCGTTAATGGATGATTTCCACGTTTCTCAGCATGTTCTCGGCAAGAGCGACTTCCTGCGCTCGATCCTCTCCCTCAACCGGTCCGAGATACGTTAGCCCCACGCCAATGAGCCGATCGTTCCAAAAATAGCTTGCGGCGCGTATCTCTCCAGCCTTGTCCTTGTACGCCTTCTCATATGCGGCGTAAATGAGGATAGACTCACCGTTCCCTTTGTCGATATCGTCAACGAGGCGAAATCCCGGATCGGTCATCTCAGGACGCGGAAGCGTGAAGTTATCAATGGCGCTTTTCACATCTTGGCTGGAGACATCGCCATCATCGACCTCAGAAAACATCGAGAGCGACCGAAAGTTATGATCTTCCTCCTCGCCCGACACCAAAAACGTCGAGTCAAGACCGCTCACTTCGCTTGAAGAGAAGAGCGAGCTATATACCTCGAGAAACATGCCGAATCCCTTTTCGTGGTAGAAGCTGCCTTTGGGAACAACCTCGTAAGGTTCCTCGTAATAAATGCGCAGCTTTCCGTTATCCACATGGGGAGATGTGTTGTCGCCGTCGCTTAAGGAGCAAGCAGCCAGCGTAAAAACTGCTAACGCGGAAAAGCATGCAACTAGAACGACGCAGAGGAAACACGGCACATGATTCTTGCGCCCCCGCAACCCCCGATTTCGATTATCATTAGATTTCGATAGCATTTTCTTCGGTTCCTATCTCGTGCATGTTGCACGTAGGATCTCCTATCTAGCCATACCCCCACGCAAAGCCATCGCTGCCAGATAAGAGTTCATAGAAGTAATGGCTCTCGGCGTCGGGACATGGACATAGCGCGGAGCAGCTTCGACACTCTTCGACGCCCCCTTGCTGCACCCCGATGCCTTCCAGGATTTCCCTCTTTTCAGTTGGCGCGTTTTGCCTTATCATGTTTGCTTGCGCAAATCGCATGCCGGCGTGGCTCAACGGTAGAGCAACTGATTTGTAATCAGTAGGTTGCGGGTTCGATTCCTGCCGCCGGCACCACGAAAAAGCAATCCCCCATCTGGTGGTTCATCCTTTCCAGATGGAGGATTTTTTTGCTCGCTAGTCTTTCACCACAAGAACGGGAACCTTCGCCTCTTTCAGCACGAAGCTCGACACGCTGCCCAGGATGCCACGCAAACCGCCGAGACCGCGCGATCCCATGATGATGAGGTCGATGTTGTGCGCCGCCGCATACGCGACGATTTGCACACCAATCGTCGTCTCGCTCTGCACCTCGACGTGGATCTCGTTCATAAGCCCGCGCGTCGCGAGGCGGACATCGCGCTCGAGCTTTCTTTGGGCCTCGTTTTGGGCATCCTCGAAAGCCTCTCTCATACCAACGGGAACCGCCGCGCCATACGAAGAGTCGAGCCGCTCGATCACCTGATGCTCAATGTCCGAAATCTGCAGCACATGAAGCGCGCAGCCCGGATCCTCTTTCGCGTAGCGGGCCGCTTCCTCGAGCGCCGCATCGGCAGACGCCGAACCATCGAAGGGAACTAAGATATTGTCATAGAGCATGGCTGCCCCTTCCCCATCGTGCGTTTTGAAAACGCAATTCGGAAGACGGCGATACAGCAATCGCCTTGTAAGCTAATGATAGCGCGCTTAACCATCTGCGAACAGGGATTATGGCGAATTTTCTCCTTCATCGGGAAAGAAAGGCGCGAGCATTGCACATCAGTTCGAAGCTTGTTAAAATACGAACAAATATTCGAACGAACAGGTGTACCCATGAATATCGTCGAAAAGCTGGAAATCCTCGCCGACGCCGCAAAGTACGATGTGGCCTGCACATCCTCCGGTGTGGACCGAGGGGCTCGGCGCGGCCAGCTGGGAAACGCAATGGCCGCAGGGTGCTGCCACAGCTTCACACCCGATGGGCGCTGCATCTCGCTTCTGAAGGTGCTCATGACCAACGTCTGCATCTATGACTGCGCCTACTGCGTGAATCGTGCAAGCAACGAAGTCGCGCGCACCACGTTCACCCCGCGCGAGCTGGCCGACCTGACGATATCGTTCTACCGACGCAACTATATCGAAGGGCTGTTCGTAAGCTCCGGCGTCATAAAAAGCCCGGATTACACGACCGAGCTCATGATCGAGACGCTGCGCATCCTGCGCGAAGAGTACGGCTTTCGCGGGTACATCCACGCGAAGGCGGTGCCCGGCACCTCACCTGAGCTGATCGATCGGCTGGGTCATCTGGCCGACCGCATGAGCGTGAACCTGGAGCTCCCCTCCCAGAAAAGCCTTGCGCTTCTGTGTCCGCAAAAGCGCAAGCAGCAGCTTCTGGCTCCGATGCGCCAGATTCGCGACTCTATGGCAGAAGACGCTGACACGCGTGCTCTCATGCGAAAGAACACGACATACTACTCGCAAAATCGACCGGCGAAACGCAAGCGGGCATTCGCACCCGCTGGCCAAAGCACGCAAATGATCGTCGGCGCCACGCCCGAAAACGACTTCCAGATCCTGAACTTATCAGCAGCGCTCTACCGCACGCTCTCGCTCAAGCGTGTGTTCTTCAGCGCCTACCTGCCAGTTACCTCCGATGAGCGCCTGCCCGCATCAGGCGCGGTGGAACTCGATCGCGAGCATCGACTCTACCAGGCCGATTGGCTTATGCGCTTTTACAAGTTCGACGTGAGCGAGATAATCGATGAGGACAACCCTTACCTCGACCCGCAGCTTGACCCGAAGGCGAACTGGGCCGTCAACCACCTGGAGCACTTCCCCGTAGAGGTGAACACCGCCCCGCTCGAAATGCTCCTGCGCGTGCCCGGCATCGGCCCGCGCGGGGCGCGCCTTATCGTGAAGGCCCGACGCACATGTTGCCTGCACGAACCCGAGCTGCGCAAACTCGGTATCGCCTACAAGCGCGCACGCTTCTTCATCACCTGCAACGGCAAATACGCGGGAGCAGGCACGCCATTCGCCCCAGGGGCTCTGCGCGCGCAGCTCGCCGCGCCGATTGACGGCGGAAAGCGCGGACGACGTGCGGCGAAGCAATGCCAGGGGCAGCTAAGCCTCTTCGATTCGCTTGAGGGTCAGAATCAGCACGGAAAGCGAATTGAGGAAGCGCAGGCACGCGATGCGCTCCATAACGCACAAGGGACGAGCGCGCACGATGCGCCCACAAACTCAGCCAGAGCAGGCGTAGACGACGCCCTTAGAACTTCATGCAAGGCAAGCACGAGCAGTACCCCCATGACCGCGCAGAAGACGAGCATATCAAGCTCAAGCCCCCGCAGCCTCCCTGAGAAAAGCACGCTCGCCAGCCAAGCTGACGGCCTGTTCGGGTGGCAGCATGCCATCGACAAGCAAAAGGTTTGCGCATGATCGCCGCAGAAGAGCCGCTCGCCCATATTGCCTACATCTACGACGGAACGCCCGAGGGGCTGCTCACCGCAGTGTTTCAAGCCTATGCGAATCACGAGGACCCC
>OLNW01001123.1_pt1 | contig 27931 bp, 22 predicted proteins | sample 1672121 | NCBI WGS metagenome assembly OLNW01 (sample SAMEA3136648, study PRJEB25190) | human gut metagenome
TCGAACAGTTCGTTGAACCTCCTGGCATCGCTGAACAGTTCTGTATAATCATCATAGTGATCTTTGATGATGAAATAACAGCTGAACAGACCGGCAGAAGCAAAGAGCTCTGGAAAGTGAAGGGCGGCAGCCTGTGCCTGAAATCCCCCCATGGAGAGTCCGGCAACGGCGCGGGTTCTGCGGTCCGGGAGAGTACGGTATTTCTGGTCAATGAACGGAATGCAGTCTTTCGCAAGTACAAGATCTATAGCTCCTCTGGCCGGATGCTCGCTTGCGTCCGGCAAAAATGCATAGCCATCATTCATGACAAGAATCATTTCCTGACACTGACCGGCGGCAATCAGATTGTCCATAATGTAGTTGACCTTGCCTTGCCAGATCCATCCGGTCTCGGTTTCACCTCCTCCGTGCTGCAGATACAGAACAGGATAATGTTTTTCCGGATGTGTTTCATAGCCAGGAGGCGTATAGACAAAGCAGGAGCGGTATCGAGCGGTCACGGTACTGTTGTAATAATCCATCCGGACAGTGCCGTGTGGGACGTCCTGCAGAAGATAAAAACCAGAGTCCGCATCCGGAATTTCAAAATAATTGATAGCGCGGAAATCGCCGTAGCCGATTGGAGCGAGGTCATTGCACATGCGTGTGCCATCGACGATATAATCATGATAATGAAAACCTGCCGGAAGACCTTCTGCAGTGCCGGTCCAGTCGCCATTTTCTTGTCGATAAAGAGGAATTCGTTCAGAAAAGGCGCCTCCGAGACCCTGCACAGCTACGGAATGCGCGCCGGGAGCACGGAAAACAAAGTGTACGGTTCCGTTGCGATCAACGCTGGCGCCGGAGGGAACCGGAATGTATTTGCCCATCGGATGTCCGTCTGGATCTGTGATACGGATCAGATCCTTCTGTGTGGGGTCAAAATTTAGTGCATATGAGGGCAGTGACTGATTTGCAAGATATTTTTCCATATTCATATCATTTCCTCCGTTCCAAATGCCTGCTTTACAAAATCGCGCAGGCTGTAACGCCATACGTCCCATACATGATAGCCTGGATATGCGGCGCCGGACAGAACATGGGCACCCTTTTCCTGCAGGGAGTGGATCGATACAAGTGCGGAAGTGCACATTGGTTCCTGATCGCCATTTGAGAAGAACAGCAGATCCAGACTTGCGTTGAGCTCTTCCGGGTTTTGAAGTAAAGCGGTATAGTCATATTCCGGACGTGAGATGGGAAAGCCGCCGCTGAAGACGCCAATGCGGGAAAAAAGATCCCGATGTCCCATACCAATGGCAAAAGATTGCACAGAGCCGAGCGAAAGGCCGGCGATGGCACGATTTTTCCGTCCGGCGGCAACACGGTATTTCTGTTCAATAAATGGGATACAGCCATGAATTAGTTCTGTTTCATAGTCGCCAGGGAAGAAGGTCGGATCCTCATCCGGGAGAAATGCATATCCGGCATTCATGACAAGCAGAATCGGTCTGCATTTATTTTCTGCAATTAAATTATCCAGAATCAGGTTTGCTTTGCCCTGCCAGATCCATCCGGTCTCATTTTCTCCTACTCCGTGCTGAAGATATAAGACCGGATATGATTCAGTGTGTGCGTGGTCATAACCCGGCGGGGTGTATACCCAGCAGGCTTTGATACGGCCGGTGACCGGGGAACGATATTGTTCCATACGGATATCACCGTGAGGAACGTCGTTTAAATAGTAGAAAGAAGAGTCTTCACCGGGCATTTCAAAATAATTGATCGGTCGGAAGCAACCATAGCCGATCGGAGCATGTGGATTGAGACAACGGTTGCCGTCAACAAAGTATTCATGGTAATGGAAGCCTTCAGGAATGTCATGCAAGGTGATTTCCCACCAGCCGTCCTCTTCTGTGGAACGCTTCATGACATGGTGTGTATTTCCCATGCCACCTCCGATTCCGGCTACCTCCACGCACGTTGCATCCGGCGCAAAGAAACGTAAGACGACGGTACCGGGAGCCGGAAGTGCAACTGCGGGAGCCACATCATGGTAGCACATGTTTTCGTAATCCTGTCCGTTCTCAAAAAAATTTCCCATTGCAGGCATACGAAACGGGGGATCAAAAAACATCATGTGCGAAATAAGCGCAGGGTTGTTTTTGCAATAGCTCATATTTTCCTCCTTTTAGCTAAAAAATAGTAGCAAAATGTTTAATAATATGATATAATTATTTTAGCAAAAAGTCAATAAAATAGAGAAGCATAATGAAAAAACAGATGCTGAAATGTGCTAAAGACAGAATGGGGGAGGTGTAGTGTGAAAGAAAGAAAAAAGGTTAGTATGAAGCAGATTGCAGAACAGCTTTCCGTATCGCTTGGTACCGTGTCACTTGTATTGAATGGAAGAGGCGATGAAATGCGGATTTCGGCAGAGACACAAAAACTGATTCTGGATACAGCAAAGAAACTTGGGTACCCACTGCGAAAGCAGATGGCAGGGAAAAAGATAATCGCGATTTTTCTGTCGGTTTATGAGAAAGTCATGATACCGGCTAATCCGATTATGATTGGTGCAGAAAAAGAGATACAGGATGAGGGACTCGCTTATGATCTGGTTTTATGCCCGTTTACTTATGATCGACTGAGTGAAAAGTATGCATACCTCAGTTCTGAGTTTTGCAGCGGTGCGGTGATATTTGCCCTGTCCGATAAAGACATGGAAGACCTGGAAAAGCAGGAGCTGGATATACCGGTTGTTGTCTATAATCGGGCGAGCGATAAATTTGCATCTGTTTATGTGGACAATTACAGTGCAGGGATGCAGGCTGCCAGGGTCTTTGCTGAAAAAGGGATTACCAGAGCAGGTGTGGTTTCTTCCTTAAATCCAAACAAATCAAGTGCCATGCGAAAGCTCGGATATCTGGACGGATGCCGGAAGTTCGGAATAAAAGTGGCCGAGGAACAGAAAATAGACTGCTTTATGAGTGTTGGTGGAGGGAGCGAGGCGGCGGAACAGCTACTGGCTCAGCCGGAGCTTCCGGAGGCGCTGTTTACAACGAATGATGCAATTGCACTTGGAATTATGAGAAAACTGCAAGAAAAGAAAGTTGCAGTTCCCGAGCAGATCAGTATTTTATCCTACGGTGGAAATGAGTGGAATGAGTGGGTAACTCCGTCATTGACAACGCTTCGTCTTCCGATTGAGGAAATGAGCAGTGCCTGCGTTCAGCTTCTGAATACAATGCTGACGACAGGAGAGTGGATACCGATATCCAGAATATTTCAGCTGGAGCTGGAATACCGGGAGAGTTGTACAAAAACAGAAAAATAAGAAGAAAAGAGGAAAGAGGATGCCATTATTTTTAAAGGAATTAAAAAAGGAGAAACGAAGTGCGTGGTTGTTCTACCCGAATATGCCGAATCGGTCTGAGATTAAGGTATGTTCTGTTACTGTGGTAAGGCCGGAGGCTTCAGAAGAGTCGGTACAGCGACTTCTTAGGGCGGGGCTGGAGCAACTGGCGCAGGAGAAACATCTGATTCTGTGTTTTCCGAATCCGGAAGAACGAGGATGGAATCAGGAGGGCTATCAGGAAGCAGATATCCGAACGATCGCAGCCTTTCAGGAAGCGATGAACCGGAAGGACGATGAACCGGTGCCGGTAAATGAGAAGGGGATTCCGACCTATGAATTTATGCAGAGTACCTGGCATCCGATGAATGATACACATTATTATATCGGAATCGACTCAGGCGCTTCCATACTGGCGGCAATGATGGCATTGCGTCCGCAGAATATGGCGGCCATGGTATTGATTGGCGGAGAAGTGGATAAGAAGACCATTGAGAAGGCGGTTGCATCTCCGGTTCCGGCGTGGCTGTACGGGTGCGGGGAGCGCTTGAAGCACTATGTATGTAAGACAAATGGTGTTGAAAATTCGGACAGAACAGATACACAAGGTGAATACTGGAATGCCATAAACCCGGCATGCAGGGTCGTACTGAAAAACGAAAAGGCAGAACTCAATACGGAAATTCTGGAACAGATCTGGAAAGAGCTGTTTTCCAAAACGAGAAGGCTGAATACTTCTGTATATGGCGACTGTGCAGATCGAACCGATCTGACGGATGCGGGCTTTGAATGGTTCGTAGATAATACAGAAATCGATGGAACTCCACATACTTGGCTGGTGCATGTCCCAACAGAGGTACGTAACGGGCAGAAAAATGTCCCGGTTGTCTTTTTTTATCATGGAGGTTCGGATAACCCGAGCGAAGCGGCGGAAATGAGCCGGTTTCATGAAATCGGAGAAAGGGAACATTTTATTACCGTTTATCCGTGGTCGACGAACCGGGCAGGCTGGAATATGGAGTTGCTGAAGGATCAGGCGGATGATCTGGCTTATTGTAAGGAACTGATTCTGTATATGCTGAAGCATTATCCGGTTGATCCGTCGAGAGTCTATCTTTCTGGTTTTTCAAACGGGGCAGGAATGGCACAGACTGTGGCAATGATTTATCCGGAACTGGTGGCAGCACTCGGACATATTGATTCGAACTGGCCGGGGGTACGCTATGGAAGAGTGGAAGTTGATTATCAGACCGTCGAGCCGATGCGGATCGCACTTGAAAAACAGCAGGAGAGACAGATTGACATGCCGGTGTGGTATACCTACGGGACTAGGGAGGCATCTTCTCCGGTGTGCCGTGGATGCTCGCAGCAGCATCAGTATGATTTCTGGAAACAGTTTAACCGCATAGAGGTAAAGTCAACCAGAGAGCTGGAGGATCCGCTTCTTCCGGAGCACGGAGTTGACGGAGATACGAGTGAAACGCTTTACCCGGATATACAGCACCCGGATCATTATTATACGGTTCAGCATTTCTTTAATGCAGAAGGACGGAATTATTATAACTTTGCACTCATGCATCACAAAGGTCATGAGGTGGCACCAAAGGATGCACAGCTGTCCTGGAATTATATGAAACAGTTCCGACGGGAAAAAGATGGAACTGTAAAAGTAAGTCTGGAGAATTAGAAGGGAGAAAAACGTATTATGAAACAGTGGAAAGCTTTTTGGGCAAAGCCGTCACATGTGGCATATCTCTTTGTAATGCCGGTTGTTTTACTGCTTTTGATTTTCCGATTGATTCCGACAGTGGCAGCTTTTGTATGCAGTTTTTTTGATATGGATATGTTCCTTGTCGGAAAAGGATTTGTGGGATTTCAGAACTATATAGAGGCATTTGCGGATAAACGTCTCTGGAACAGTCTATGGGTCACGATCCGGTTTACTCTGATAGAAGTAACGGTTCAGATGGTGGTCGGACTGGTGTTGGCGGCACTTCTTACAAGAAATACTGCGCGCAATAAGATTTTCCGTGCGGTTTATTTCCTGCCGATTGTATGTTCGGCAACGGCAGTGGCAATTATGTGGCGGATGTTCCTGCATTCAAATGTCGGGATTATGACCTACTGGTTTGAGCTGATTGGAATTAAAGGAGTAAATTTTCTGAATGACCCGAAAATTACATTTTATGTCATCGTATTTATGTCGGTTTGGCGGTCATTTGGAATCAGTACGGTTATTTTTGTATCTGCCATGCAGAATGTGCCGCATGAGTTATATGAGTCGGCGGATCTGGATGGCTGCAGCAGGCCGAGACAGTTTTTTGCGATTACCCTTCCTGTGATCAAAGATACATTTTCGTTTGTATTGATTACGCGGTTTATTGGCTCCTTACAGGTATTTGATCTTGTATTTACAACAACAGAGGGCGGGCCGAATTACACGACGGAAAGTCTGGTTTACTATACTTATGTAAAAGCTTTTTCAAATAATCGGATGGGCTATGGTTCGGCGGTTTCCATGTTTTTATTTGCAATCATATTAGTGATCACAGTGATTTTTTATGCAAAACTTTTTAAAGATGAAGCGTAAGGGGGAAATATCATGCAGCGTAAAATGAAAACTGCTATCAGCTATACGATCATTACAATTATTCTTACCGCATTGGCGCTGGTAATTTTGATACCGGTTGTGTGGATTGGCATTTGCGCCTTCCGTCCTCAGACAGAGCTGATGCAGTATCCGCCTAAATTTTTTGCAGAGCAGCTGACCCTTCAGAACTTTATTGACATAGCGAAAAGAATCAAGATATGGGGCTATGTGAAAAACTCTCTGCTTTACTGCCTCGGCTCTACGATTCCGGGAGTATTTTTGAACTCTCTTGCGGGCTATGCGTTCGCAAGGCTGGACTTTAAAGGGAAGCATGTGTTGTTTATCATGGTGCTTGCCACGATGATGATTCCGTTTCAGGTAATCATGGTGCCGTTGTTCCTTGAAGTGTACAAGCTGGGCATGTATGATAATTTTGCGGGTCTGATTATCCCGAACCTCGGAGCGGCGATGACGGTATTTATGACGCGCGCATCATTTGCGGGGCTTCCGAAGGAGCTTGAAGAGGCCGCCCGTATTGACGGTCTTTCGGAATTTGGTATTTTCTGGAAGATCATGCTTCCGCTTGTAAAGCCGACTGTTGTGACGGTTATTGTACTTGGAATCAACGGTGCATGGAATGATCTGATGTGGCCGCTGATCGTGACAAGCAATACGAGCATGCGGACGCTGACCAATGGCCTGGCCATGTTTGTCGATTCCAGCCTTCAGTATGGAACTGCGTTTGCAGGTGCATTTATTTCAATCTGTCCGATGCTGGTGCTGTACATTTTCGGGCAGCGGTATTTTGTAGAAGGAACGGCAACAAGTGGCCTGAAGGGCTAAATTTAGCAAAAAATAGTTGCTAAATATAATTGACTTTATTAGCTAAAAGTGCTATGATACAGATATAAAAACTTCTGCCAGATAAGGACAAGGGGATTGCACGAATCAATGGCAGAAGCAGAGAACGGAAAAATAAAATGTACAGGGAGGTACGAAAATGAAAAGACGGGGAATGGCAACGGTTCTTGCAGGCACGATGGTACTGAGCATGCTCGGAGGTTTTGCGGTTCAGGCAGATGAGGAGAGCTATGATCCGATTACGATTCAGTTTTGGAATGGCTGGACCGGATCAGACGGACAGGTTCTGATGGAGTACGTGGACAAATTTAATGAGACGAATAAGTGGAATATTACAGTGGAAATGGATATGTCCTCTGAGTTCCGGGATAAAATTACGACAGCAATGGCAGCGGATGCAGCTCCGGCACTGATTCTCGGAAATGCGGCAGATAAGTATACCTATGATGGAAAGCTCAGAAAGCTCGATGAGATATGGGATAATACTGATATTAAGAAAGAGGACTTTGTTTCTTCTTATCTGGATTCGCTGTCGACAGATGACGGTTTGTATGGCGTACCGTTCCAGATCAGTTCCTATGTCATGTACTGGAACAAAGATCTGTTTGAAAAGGCAGGGCTGGATCCGGAGACACCACCGGCAACCTATGATGAGTGGACAGAGATGGCACAGAAGCTCACAGACCCGGACAGCCACGTATATGGTTCCGGACTGAGCTACACCAATGTCGGAGCAGATGCCTGCATCATGCAGATGTTTGGTGGTCTGGAAGTCACGGAGCAGGATGGAAAGTGGCATGCAAACTTTGAAAACAATCAGGGGTATATCGACTTCGTAAGCTGGTTCAAGACACAGTTTGATAATGGTTCGAATCCGACGGAATCTGATTTGGACACCATGTTTGTATCCAATCAGCTTGGCTTGTATATCACCGGCGCATGGCTGATGGCGGATCTGAATACATATGGCATCAATTATGGTGTTACAACATTGATTGAGACACCGGAAGGCGGGAAACAGGCACCGTCGAATACACAGTGTTTTATGGTGACAAGCTCTGCAAGTGATGAAGAAGCACTTGCAGCAGAGCGTTTCATCTCCTGGTGGCATACTGGAAATGATGACGAAGCGATCGAGGATACTGCGGTCTATGCATGGTCTGACCGAATTGGATACCCGACCTACTACATTCCGGTAGCAGACAGCGAAGGATATCAGAATAATGCAAATATGAAGGCAATTACTGTTACAGATCCGGAGTATTGCATGGATTCTGTAGCACCTGGTAACTTCCGCGCATGGGCACCGATTTTGAGCGGACCTTTGACACAGTTTTTTAATACCATGACATTTGATGGAGACACATCCACCGTTCTGGAAGACTGCCAGAAGGAAGCAGAACGTATTATCAACGAAGAGTATGGATATTAAGTCCGAACAGACGCTTTAGAGCACAATTGAAAGAAAGCTATAAAATAAGCGGGGGAGTGCAGCGTCACTCCCCCCTGCTTATGCTAAAAAGGAGTGGATTGAGCTTTTGTTGTGGATGTGATAAAATTATCTTGTATTTGTCAGAACTAAGATAAGAAAGAGATGGAGTGTGGCAGATGGCAAGAACAGCGACAGTACAGATAAAACAAATTGCAGAACGGGTGGGGCTATCCCCGAGTACCGTATCCATTGTCTTGAACGGACGCGGAGATGAAATGCGGATTTCGAAAGAATCTCAGAGAAGGGTTTTGGAAGCTGCAAAAGAGATGAGCTACCGCCCGGCCGGGAATGCGCGGCATCCGCGGACGATAGCAGAGGATCAGGCAGAAAAAACAGTCGGAGTATTCTGGAATGAGAACTTTGGCGAAGATACTATGAGCCGCTATTTTTCCGGATTATTTAAAGCATCAGAAGAGAACCATTATGATGTGGAGTTTGTAGTGAAAATGTTCCGAAATGGCGAGCTTTCTGCGTTAAGAGATCATATGAATCAGAAGCGCTACAGTGGAATCCTGATCTGTGGCGTTTCAAGCGCAGATATGGAATACCTGAACGAGCAGGAATTTGATGTCCCGGTTGTTGTAAACCGACCCAGCAACAAATTCAGCAGTGCCTGTGCGGATGCTTATGAGATCGGTGCAGAGTGTGCACGGATGTTTGCAAAGAGAGGATTTCGGACGGCCGGAATTCTGAGCGCGAATGCCGGAAGCATCGGAATCGGACTGCGGGAGCTTGGCTTTTTAAATGAATGCAGGACGAGCGGACTTACGGTGCGGGACGAGTGGATAGTAAAGGGAAAAAGCATGGACATGGAGACGGGATATGAATGCGCAAAGTCTTTTTCCGAAATGAAAGAGCGACCGGAAGGACTCTTTATTCTGCTGGATTCTCTGGCGCTCGGGGCGATGATGCAGTTTAAGGGTTCCGATATAAGAATTCCGGAGGAGATGTCGATTGTAGCCTACGGATTAAATCCAATGCTGCGGCATATTTCCCCGTCTGTTACGATGATTGGTAATTCTATGGTGGATACCGGAAGAAATGCAATTGATATTTTGATGACGGTGATGAACAACAAGATCAGTATGCCAATTAGTAAACTGATTCCGTTAAAATATGAATTTGGTGAAACCTTCCGACTGGCCGGAATGGAAAAGAAGTGAGAAACGGAGAGACAAATATGGCAGCGAAAAGGCAGGGAAGTGTACAGATCAGGCAGATCGCGGAAGCGCTTGGGGTCTCAGTCGGAACCGTATCCATTGTTCTGAATGGCCGCGGAGACGTGATGCGTATTTCAAAGGAAACGCAGAAGCGGGTACGGGATATGGCAAAGGAAATGAACTATCAGCCAAACATTTATGCAAGAAGACTCAGAAGCGCGGCGCACGAGAAGGCGGGAAGGGTGATTGCAGTTCTGTGGAACAGTGCATATTCTGATTTAATGATGGGGCAATTCTTTCGCGGGCTACATGAATATCAGAAAAAGCATGACTGCAAAATGGAATTTTACGTGCAGATGTTTGAAAATGATAAACTGAATGAAATGCAGGCACTTCTAACGCCGCTGCGGTTCAGTGCTGTGATTATTTGCGGAATATCGGATCAGGATTCAGAATTCCTGAATAATACGCAGTTTGACCTTCCGATTCTGGTGCTGTTTCGAAGTGAGGAACGATATCACTGTATTTACGGAGACGATTATGCAGTGGGCGGCAGTATAGCTAGGCTTTTCTCTAACCATGGGCATAAAAAGGTCGGTCTGATCGGCTGTTCCAGGAAGGGGCGTAGCGGCAGTATGCGGATGATGGGATTCCTGGAAGCATGCGAAAGGGAAGGACTCCGGATAAAGCCGCAGTGGCATATCGAGAAACAGGAGCGCAATTGTGGGGCAGGATACGCAGCGATGCAGGAGATTCTGCGGCAGGAGGAGCGTCCGACAGCAATTTTTTCTGCCTCAAATGAGCAGGCCCTGGGAATTGTAATTGCGTGCAGGGAGGCGGAGGTTCGTATCCCGGAGGACATGGAATTGATTGTATATGGAGACAATGACGCATTTGCGTATTTTTCACCGTCGATCAGTGCGGTTTACCTGTCATTAGAAAAGGTGGCCGAAGCCTCGGCAGAGCTGTTAGAGATGGTAATGAACAATGCGATCACCCTGCCAATGGCCAGGATAATGCAGGCAGAATACGCATTTCGGGACAGTTGTGCAGGGGTTGCCGACTGACAGAAAGAAAACTCCTGAGATGGGAGTTTTCTTTTTAAACATGAGCTAAAACGAAATAGCATTTAGCCGAAAAATAGAGAACAGGAGGAAAATGATGCAGGGATTTGTGAAGGAAAAGGAATTTTATAAACAGGCGGCCTGTATAGCCATTCCGATCTCGCTTCAGTCAGTGATTACGATTGGCGTGAGTATGATGGACAATATTATGGTCGGTGCGCTGGGTGAGACGGCATTGTCAGCAGTAGCGCTTGCCAATCAGTTTATCGGTATTTATCAGATCGGCTGTATGGGAATCGGAATGGGCGCCAGTGTATTGACAGCAAGGTTCTGGGGAATGAAGGACATCACATCGCTGAAAAAGGTAGTGACGATCATGTTTCGGATCTGTATCGGACTTGCACTGCTTGTATTCATGGCACCGACGCTGCTTATACCGGATCGGTTGATGAGGATTTACACGGAGGAGGCAGAGGTAATTGCGCAGGGGGTACTTTATTATCGGTGGATGGTACCGTGCTATTTGCTTCATGGGCTTACACTGACGTCTACGCTGATTCTCAGAAGCGCAGGACAGGTTCAGATTCCGCTTGTAAGTTCTGCCGGCGCTTTTTTTGTCAATATATTTTTTAACTATATTTTTATTTTTGGAGAATTGGGTGCGCCGAAAATGGGAGTACAGGGTGCTGCACTTGGTACTTTGCTGGCAAGAATTTTTGAGTTTGTATTTATATGTGGATATTTTTTTGGAAAAGACCAGAAAATCGGATACCGGATCAAGGATCTGTTTGGAGAGTGCGCTTCGCTGCTGAGAGAATATATAAGAGTGGCGCTTCCGGTGGTTATTTCCGACACACTGCTGGCGCTTGGAAATACAGCAGTGGCGATGGTCATGGGACGGATCGGAAGTGGATTTGTATCTGCAAATTCGATTACGGCGGTGATTCAGCAGATCAGTACGGTTCTGATTCAGGGAATCTGTCATGCAGGGTGCATTATCACCGGACATACACTTGGACGCGGAGAGCAGGAAAGAGCACAGGAGCAGGCATGGACCTTTCTATGGCTCGGAGCGATTGTGGGGGCAGCCGGAGCAGGGATTATTTTGCTGATCCGTTCTCATGTAATCGGGCTTTATAATATTACACCGGAAACAAAGCAGATTGCATGGAAGCTTATGGATGCGATTGCACTGATTGTTGTATTTCAGTCGGTCAACGGAGTAATGACAAAGGGTGTGCTCCGGGGCGGTGGGGATACTCGTTTTCTGATGGTAGCAGATGTTCTGTTCCTCTGGATTGTATCTGTTCCGCTCGGAGCACTTGCCGGACTGTACTGGCATCTGGATGTTTTTTGGATTTATGTATTTTTGAAGCTGGATCAGGTGATAAAAGCGGTCTGGTGCGTATTTCGTTTAAAGAGCCGAAAGTGGATCAAGATGCTTTCAACGCAGCTAATTTGATTTTTACTATATGGAAGAGGAAGAACGGGTTCCATTTAGAGTCAGGCAGATTTCTTTCCACTTTCCGGAACGGTAGCGCAGGGCAATGATACCGGCCCGCAGTACCTGATCGGTTGTAATGGCCAGCCATGCACCCGGGAGTCCCCAGCGCAGATACCGGATGGCGAAGATGGCAAGACCCGGACGGAGAAGCATTACCGTAAAGAAAGTAAGCTTGGCGACAAACTTCGTGTCTCCGGCTCCGCGCAGCGCTCCGGAGACAATGAACTGGGAAGACTGAAATGGCTGGATAAAGGCAACGATCCAGAAAATTTCCACACAGATCGCGATACAGGCTTCATCATTTGTATAGAGGGAAGACAGTGGCCGCCCAAACAGTATAAAGCTGATTCCAAGCATAATTGCGACAATCATACCGGCACGCCGACAGCGGCTTGTGTAGGCTTGCGCCATATCCGGACGTCGTTTGCCGAGACTTTGTCCCATAAGTGATGTGGCAGAGATGGAAAACACCTGTCCGTTCATCAGGGTAAGCGACTGGATGTTCATGCAGATCTGATGGGCTGCGAAGTCCAAAGTGCCAAGCGAGGCAACTGATTTTGAAAAAATCATAGATCCGACCCGCATCATAAACTGCTCCAGCGCAGCCGGAAGTCCGATATGCATGATTTCACGGATATCCTCCGAAACAGGCGAAAACGAATCCTTCAGGCTGATATGAAGATAACATGATTTTTTGGCGATAGCGAAAAATGCAAGGAAGCAGGCAACGATCTGACTGATTGCCGTGGCATAGGAGGCACCAGCAACTTCAAGTCGCGGGAATCCCATTTTTCCTCCAATGAGCAGGTAATTCAGGATGATATTTACAAGATTGGCAATTGAGTTGTAGTACATGGCAGTTTTGGAATCGCCAATTCCGCGAAGAACAGCTGTGATGACACTTGTGAGTGTAAAAAATAAGAAGCTGGCCATCTGAATCTGCAGATAGGCAGTGCCTGCGTTTAAAATGTGCTCATCTGCAGCTCCCATAAAACGTACCATTGGGCGGGAAAACAGAAAACCTGTGATGGAAACAAGAATGGCAAGAAGCAGATTCAGCAGAAGCGCCTGCCTGGTATAAGAGCGGGCTTTTTCCTGTTTTCCAGCACCCTTTGCCTGTGCGACAAGGGCGGTGGCACCGACATTGATGGACATGGACATTGTCATCAGAATAAATTTTGGCTGGGTCGTAAGCCCAACTGCGGAAATCGCCCATGTACCCAGTCCGCCGACCATAATCATATCCATCATGGAAACAAGGGAGCTAAGCATCAGCTCAACCGTTGCAGGAAGGGCAATGCGTAAAATGTCCTGGTATAGCATGGAAGAAGTAATACCATCAGGCAGGCGTTTTGAGACACGTTCACTTTTCATATCACGGTCAGATCCAGGCGGAAGCTGATCGAGAGCAAATGTATGATTCTTGGAGTACAAAATGCAGATACCTCCCTTTGATAAGTAGAATATGAAATCATATTAGCATTCGGTGATTGTGATGTCAATAAAAAAGCTAAAACGAAAATGCAAATATCCGTAAAATAAATAGATAGATGATTAAAAAAGAAAATAAGCTAAATAGCTAAATTATAATAAATCACAAATGCGAGAACTTAAAACTGCTTAAAAAGCAGAAAAATATGTGAATTATGGAGAAAAAACACAAAGCAGAAGCTTTTACATTGACAAAAATTAGCAAAATAAATATAATGAGATTACTAAATGTTATAGCAAAACATTGCTATATATAAGTGCGAACACTGTCAAATGGACTGGCTTTGTTTGTGGGAACAGATACGGTAGAATATGGTGCCGCGTTTGCGGGCGCACTGATTTCGATTTTACCGATGCTGGTGCTGTACCTCATTGGCCAGCGGTATTTCGTAGAAGGTACTGTTACAAGTGGACTAAAAGGATAAACAGGGTAAGGGAAAAACGATGGGTATTTTAAGATACAACTATCGCTCAGAGGTACTGGGCATGCATACGGATATTACAATTACTTATCCGTCTGGGCAGTATACGTGTTATACGCCGGAAAAAGAAGGAAATTCGATTTTTAAGCGGGGAAACCTTCGGTATCAGCCGGATATGAAGCTGCCGACAGTCTATATCCTGCACGGAGGAGGAGATGATGACAGCCTGCTGTACCGATACACACGGCTGGAATATTATGCGGAGCAGAACCAGGTTATGACAGTTACGGCTCAGGCACACGACAGCTTTTTTATCGATACGGCATATGGAATTCCATATTATACCTTTTTTTCAGAAGAGCTTCCGGTGGTGGTGCAATCACTGTTTGCATCTTCTGCGCGAAGAGAAGACAATTTTTTGATCGGTATGGCAATGGGGGGGAATGCGGCTCTGATGATGGCGATGAAACGTCCGGATCTGTTTGCTGCCTGTGTGGATTTATCCGGAGGGATTGGCTGCAGCTTGGACAGCAAATATTTTGTGGAGAGCTTTGACCAGATCCGGATGCCGAAGATGTATGGTGCCTTTGATGATCCGAGAAAGCTGGCAGATTCGGAGTTTGATATTGGATATCATGCCAGAAAGAATCTGAAAAATGGGGTAGAGCTTCCGAAACTGTATCTTGCAGTCGGAGAAGATGATTTTATCCGGGATGTGGTGCGGAAGGATCGGGATGAACTGATTCGCCTTGGAATACCATTTCACTATGAAGAGGCACCGCATCTTGGCCACGAATGGGATTTCTGGGATCAGTATATGAAAAAAGCGCTGGACGAATGGCTGCCGCTTCCCGGGCGGAAGAAAAAATAAATAATGACAGATAAAATACTGTGAGGACAGAAGATGTTTCACAGTATTTTTTTGCTTTACAGGGGATTACGTCCGGTAAAGTAAAACGCTCAACACATTTTTTGAAAAAAGTAAAAAATCAGATTGTGCGAAGATAAAAAATCATCTATACTTAAGCGTTGTATTTACACCCCTGAAAAAATATCGTGACGGGCTGGCGAAAAGGACATAGAAGGGCAGTCAGACTGCGCGTCTGCAGAAAAACTGCGGGATGATTTGCAAAAAAAACGAGGAGGAACTATTATTATGAACAACATGAAAAAACGCACTGCAGCCGGTACCGCAATGGCGCTGGTCGGAGGAGCCTTCTGGGGGCTTTCAGGCGTGTGCGGACAGTATCTGTTTCAGACAAAGGAGATGACGGCGACCTGGCTGGTGCCGGTGCGGCTGTTTGTGTCAGGACTTTTGCTGCTGGCGTTTTTCCTGGCCAGGGATGCGAAAAGGACGCTTTCGGTCTGGAAAAATAAAAAGACAGCGATAGATCTTCTGATCTATTCTTTTGCTGGCATTATGCTGTGCCAGTATGCGTACTTTCAGACAATCGAGTGGTCGAATGCAGGGACGGCGACGGTCGTTCAGTATATCGGCCCGGCATTGATCGTTGTATTTGTGTGCATTACGACGCACCGGAAGCCGCTTCCGAAGGAAATCGTGGCAGTCGTTCTGGCTCTTTCCGGTATCTTTGTGATCGCGACGCATGGCAATCCGGGGACGCTGGTGCTCTCGAGACGTGCGCTCATCATGGGTCTGCTCTCTGCATTTGCGGTGGTTGTCTACACCGTGCAGCCGGTAGAGCTGCTGAAGCAGTATGAGGCGCCGATGATTCTTGCATGGGGAATGCTCATTGGCGGAACGGTGCTCATGCTCGCATTTCAGCCGTGGAACCATATGCCGATTGTGGATGCAAAGATGATTGAGATTGTACTTTATATTATTGTGTTTGGAACAATGGCGGGATTTTCGATGTACATGCAGAGCGTGAAGCTGATCGGAGGCGTGAAGGCCGGGCTGTATGCCTGCATCGAGCCGGTAGCGGCGACAATTCTGTCGGTTGTGTGGATGAAGGTACAGTTTGCACCGATGGATCTGCTCGGATTTGTGCTGATCCTGGCAACGATTTTTGTGCTGGCGATTCCGACCAAAGAAGAGAGACGGGGAGCAGGCATCAGAGGATAAAAGGCAGACAGAAGGAACCATTCATACTTAAAACTTAAAAGAGAGTATCGTTCCGTCATCAAAATTGTGACGGAAGATACTCTCTTTTTTGTGGTCTGCAGTCAGTCTATATGGGCAGAGATCCGGATAGATTAAAAATTCTGTAATCGATGTCTTGCGAGTGCGTTTCGTGTCTTTGCGATTTCCAGATTCAGCTTTGCTGCTTCAATCGGAGTGTTGTAAAAAACACGCCCACCGATCTGCCCATCTACGGATTTAAATTCCTTACACGCGGAAATTCCGCCAAAAAGCAGGTGGTCGAGATTGGCACCGATGGTGATTCCGTCATTGTCACAAATACCGCCCCATTCCCGATTCAGGGCAAGCTCACGTCCGCATTTCAACCAGGTTTCCGCTATGCTGATATAATAGTCGTAACGGGACTGGGCCTTTGCGTAATCCTTAGCAGAGTCAATTGCGTCCATGGCATTGATCAGGTAGCTGTCCAACAGATCGACATCTGCACGCGTCCATTTTTTGGAGGAGGAAGCGACGTTTTCCTTAACGGTTACCTTACAGGTATATTTTTTGTTTCCAACCTTTGCAGTGATCGTTGTAGTTCCGGCTTTCTTTGCAGTTACCAATCCTTTGCTTGTAACTGTGGCAACCGATTTTTTGCCGGAGGACCAGCTGACCTTTTTGCTGGTTCCGAGCATCTTCAGTGTTTGCGTATCCCCAACAAACATGGTCAGCTTCTTTTCACTGATGGCAGTCTTTGTATTTGTGGCGGCCTTTTTTACGGTCACCTTGCAAGTATACTTTTTGCCTCCGACCTTTGCGGTGATGGTTGCGGTTCCGGCTTTTTTCGCGGTTACGACGCCTTTTTTATTGACGACAGCAACGTTTTTTTTGCTGGAAGACCAGGTTGCTTTTTTATTACTTCCAAGCACCTGCAGGCTGGTTGTCTGTCCGATTTTCAGTGTGGCTTTTTTCTTGTTGATGGATGTCTTTGCGCTGGCGGCTGCCGGGAATGCCAGTACCAAAATCATGATACTCAGCAGAAGCAGCATTCGCTTTTTACTTCTTTTCATTTTTTCTCTCCTTTTACGTGTTAATATATTGTATACTGTTCAGTATAACAAAATGCTGTAAAAAAGCAAGCGATTCGCGCGGAAAATAGGCAAAAAACCGCTTGCATTTTCCAAAAACCGGTGTTATACTGATAGACGAGCTTTCGGGGAGACACACTCTCTGTGTCTTTTTTTGCCCAAAAGTTCGCGAAGCAGAGAACAAATGGTGAAAGGAGGATTAACCAATGAAGGTTAGATCATCAGTAAAACCGATCTGTGAGAAGTGCAAGGTCATCAAGAGAAAGGGCAGCATCCGGATCATCTGCGAGAACCCGAAGCACAAACAGAGACAGGGTTAATTTAAAATCGGCGGAACTGACGATGGTTTTCCATCCGTCACAGACTGTTCGGACGGAGTTCATCCGGAAATGATTCTTACCTTATTATGGGGATTATGGAAACATTTCGGAGAAATGCAGAAGAACAGCAACAGAAGTTCAATATAACGATGGAATAAATGAGAATACAATTCTTTTTATATAGATAGTAAGGATTTTATTTCGTTGCGATATTGCTTTTAATACCGATCCAGGATTTTGGCAGTCCACGATTCTGTGCGAAACCGCTGTGCGCAGAAGCTGTATGCCTCGCAAGGATGCTTTCAGAGGTTCATGGCTTAATGGATTGGAAAGGCCGCAGGTGTGCTGCGGCTGGGCAGTGAATATTGCCCCAGTTAGAGACAATAAGAAAATGGAGGAACAATTACATGGCTCGAATTGCTGGTGTAGACTTACCAAGAGAAAAACGTGTAGAGATCGGTCTGACTTATATCTACGGAATCGGCAGAACAAGTGCAGACAAGATTCTCGCTGCAGCGAATGTAAATCCTGATACTCGTGTCAGAGACCTGACAGATGAAGAAGTAGGAAAGATCCGCGATATCATCGACGAGCATTACATGGTAGAGGGTGACCTCAGAAGAGAGACCGCTCTGAACATCAAGAGACTGCAGGAAATCGGATGCTACAGAGGTATCCGTCACAGAAAAGGCCTTCCGGTTCGTGGTCAGAAGACAAAGACCAATGCAAGAACCAGAAAGGGTCCGAAGAGAACAGTAGCGAACAAGAAGAAGTAAGCATTACAGTAATGGTGCGTACGACATTTAATTTGAAGAAAGTAGGTTAGTTTAGATATGGCAGCAGCTAAAAAAGTTACCAAAAAAGTGACAAAAAAGCGTGTAAGAAAAAACGTTGAACACGGACAGGCACATATCCAGTCATCCTTCAATAACACAATCGTTACTCTGACGGATGCACAGGGAAATGCATTATCATGGGCAAGTGCTGGCGGTCTTGGATTTAGAGGTTCAAAGAAATCTACTCCGTATGCAGCACAGATGGCAGCAGAGACTGCTACAAAGGCAGCATTAATTCACGGTCTGAAGACAGTTGATGTATTCGTAAAAGGCCCGGGATCAGGACGCGAGGCAGCAATCCGTGCGCTTTCCGCAAACGGTCTTGATGTAGTAAGTATCCGCGACGTGACACCGGTTCCGCACAATGGATGCCGTCCGCCGAAGCGCAGAAGAGTCTAATCAGGGAGGTCTATAGAAAATGGCAGTTAACAGAGTTCCGGTCCTTAAGAGATGCAGATCACTTGGTCTTGATCCAATTTATTTGGGAATCGATAAAAAGTCTAACAGAGAGTTAAAGCGCGCAAACCGTAAGGTAAGCGAGTATGGCCTTCAGCTTCGTGAGAAGCAGAAAGCAAAATTCATCTACGGCGTACTTGAGAAGCCGTTCCGTAACTACTACAAGAAGGCAGACAGAATGCAGGGTCAGACTGGTGCAAACCTGATGACGATTCTGGAGTGCAGACTGGATAATGTAGTCTTCCGTATGGGTCTTGCAAGAACCAGAAAGGAAGCTAGACAGATCGTTGACCACAAGCATGTTCTTGTAAACGGCAAGCAGGTAAATATCCCGTCCTATCTTGTAAAGGTTGGCGATGTAGTAGAAATCAAAGAGAAGTGCAAAGGATCTCAGAGATATAAAGATATCCTTGAGGTTACCGGCGGCAGACTCGTTCCGGAGTGGATCGAGGCAGATCAGGAAGCTCTGAAGGGCACCATCAAAGAGTACCCGACCAGAGAGATGATCGACGTTCCGGTAAACGAAATGCTTATCGTCGAGCTGTATTCTAAGTAATCTTAACGTCACCCTCAACCATAAGCAACCCAGAGGACGCACGTTAAGGCGTGCGAAGGTCATTGGATTCCTGCGGGAATCCATGACATATAAGGAGGGCCGAAATAGTGTTCGATTTCAACAAACCAAAAATTGAAATAGCAGAAATGTCAGATGATAAAAGATTTGGAAGATTTGTAGTTGAACCGCTCGAGAGAGGCTATGGCACAACCCTGGGAAATTCCCTGAGAAGAATTATGCTTTCTTCCCTGCCGGGTGCTGCTGTAAGCCAGGTTAAAATCGACGGTGTGCTGCATGAATTCAGCTCTATCCCTGGCGTAAAAGAAGACGTTACAGAAATTATTATGAATATCAAATCACTGGCGATTCGCAATACCAGTGAGACGAATGAAGCAAAAGTTGCGTACATTGAGTTCGAAGGCGAAGGAGTCGTGACCGGTGCTGATATCCAGGTGGATCAGGACATCGAGATCATGAACCCGGATCAGGTTATTGCCCATTTAAATGGCGGCGCAGACAGCAAGCTCTACATGGAGCTGACCATTACCAAGGGTCGTGGTTATGTCAGTGCAGACAAGGGCAAGACGGATGATATGCCGATCGGCGTGATTGCAGTCGATGCAATTTACACACCGGTAGAGCGTGTCAACCTTATGATTGAGAATACGCGAGTAGGTCAGGTTACCGATTACGATAAGCTGACGCTGGATGTATATACAAATGCAACTCTGGCTCCGGATGAGGCAGTCAGCCTTGCAGCAAAGGTATTAAGTGCACACCTTGGTCTGTTCATCGATCTGTCTGAAAATGCAAAGTCTGCAGAGGTCATGATCGAGAAAGAGGACAATGAGAAGGAGAAGGTTCTTGAGATGAACATCGATGAGCTGGAGCTTTCCGTTCGTTCCTTCAACTGCCTGAAGCGTGCAGGAATCAATACCGTAGAAGAGCTTTGCAATCGGACTTCCGAGGATATGATGAAGGTGCGTAACCTTGGTCGCAAATCCCTCGAGGAAGTACTTGGCAAGCTGAAAGAGCTTGGTCTCTCCCTCAATCCGAGCGACGACCAGCAGTAAGAAAAGCAAGACCCTCAGAGCCCGGCTGTGGGCAGCGGGATCCGGAACAGGATTCCTGTTATGAGGAGGACACGAAGGCAAGCTTTCGGATTCAGAGCATATGTCTCTGGATTTGTGAAAGATGAGACAACGTGCGATCAATAAGACCGATGAGCCTGATCACACGTCCCGAATGGAGGAAAATAAAAATGGCAGGTTATAGAAAACTCAGCAGAACATCCGATCAGAGAAAGGCTCTGCTTAGAAACCAGGTAACAGCTCTCATCTACAGAGGTAAGATCGTTACCACAGAGCAGAAGGCGAAGGAAGTTCGTAAGATCGCTGAAGGCATCATCGCTATGGCAGTACGTGAGAAGGACAACTTCGACACTGTTAAGGTTACCGCTAAGGTTCCGCGCAAGGATCAGGACGGTAAGAGAGTGAAAGAAGTCGTAGATGGCAAGAAGGTTACCGTATACGATGAAGTTGAGAAGGAGATCAAGAAGGATCAGCCGAGCAGACTGCACGCACGTCGTCAGATGCTGAAGGTTCTTTACCCGGTAACCGAGGTTCCGACCGAGGCAGCTGGTAAGAAGAAGAACACGAAGGAAGTTGATCTGGTTGCAAAGCTTTTCGACGAGATCGCTCCGAAGTATGCAGACCGTAATGGTGGTTACACCAGAATCGTTAAGATCGGTCAGCGTAAGGGCGACGGAGCTATGGAAGTAGTTCTGGAGCTGGTATAATTCCAAGATAGTAAGAGATCCCTCTGTGAGGTCGTGATGAGCGATCGACAGAGGGATTTTTTGTATGCTCTTTTGAAAAAATATTTGACTGACAAATGAGGATAAATTCGATATAGTATTAATATAATTTCTCAAAAATCAAGAGGCATTTTCTGTAGTGACAGGAATGGGGTAGTCAAGCGGATATTCGCAATCCGCTTCGCTACTTGTAGGATCATAAGGAATCCTCCCGCAAACGGGTCCCTCCTTATGATATGTCATAATCGAATGCTGCTTCGCAGCTTATCAGGAGTGGCTTGCACCACTCCTGATACAAGCAAGTCCCAACCCACTGCTTATTGCTTTGCGCAATTGAAGCAGGGGACTTGCTTGATTCGGTTAAAAAATAGGAAACAGAAGAAAAAGGAGTAAGCAAAACGCATGGGAATCAGATTAATAGCAAGTGATCTGGATGGAACCTTATTTACGGATGAAAAGGCCATTTCAGACGAGACGCGCAGGACATTAGAGGAGGTTACGGAAAAAGGAATTTTGTTTGTTCCGTGTACCGGAAGGGCATTTGCTTCCGTTCCGGAGCTGGTGCAGACGCTTCCTGGCGTTCAGTATATGATCGTATCAAATGGAGCCGCAATTTACCGTGTGGAAGATGGCGAGCGGATATATGGCTGTACGCTTTCCGTCGATTCGGTGGAGCGGATTCTGGAGCTTCCGATATCGGAGGAGATGACATTCGAAGTACAGATTCAGGGACAGTCCTATACGGAGCAGCGCTACATTGATGATCCGGCCCGATTCGGGGCGACCGGTTTTGGCGTACAGTATATCCGGACGACCCGACATGCCGTGGAGGATATACAGGCGTTTGCCCAAAAACATAAGGCAGAGCTGGATGGTATGGCTTTCGTGAGTGCGGATCAGATGCTGCGGGAATCCTTTTGGAAGCAATTGGAGGATTCTGCGCAGGATATCCGTATCACATCTTCGATTCCACATCTGATCGAGATCGGTCACATCGACGCAGACAAGGGAAAGACGCTTGGACATTTTCTGCAGATGCGCGGCATCCCTGCAGATGAAGCGATGGCATTCGGCGATGCGGGAAATGATATCTCTATGCTTACGGCAGTCCGGTACGGGTTTGCGATGGCAAATGCGACTGACGAGTGCAAGGCTGCAGCATATGCGGTCGCAGAAGAGAATAATGCGGACGGTGTGGCGAAGATGATCCGGAAATATTGTCTGTAAAATTTCAAAACAAATAAATTCTCTCTGTGATGTTTCGGAATTTCATGGTAGAATAGAAAGCACCAAAGAAAAGAAATCAAAAAGTACACGGGGGTAAAATGTATGCTTTACACAATTAAAAATGAAGCACTGAAGGTCGTGATTGATAATCACGGCGCAGAGCTGCATTCCATCCAGACACTGGATGGCACGGAGTATCTCTGGCAAGGTGATCCGGCAGTCTGGAACGGACAGGCGCCGAATCTGTTTCCGTATGTGGCCCGGCTGACAGATCAGAAGTACACCTTTGAGGGCAAAGAGTATTCCATGAAGATTCACGGGTTTATTAATGCAGTGGATCTGTATGTGGAGACGGAGGAACGGGATCAGATCACGTTCCGCTATGACAGCGGCGAGGAGACGCTGACACAGTATCCGTTCCCGTTTATCTACCGAATCACCTATCTGCTCGACGGTCATACATTAAAGATCACGAACAAGGTAGAAAATATCGGGGAGAAACGCATGTATTTTGGTCTTGGCGGACATCCAGGCTTCAATGTACCGCTGGAGGCGGGACTTTCCTTTGAGGATTATTGTCTGGAGTTTTCAGAAAAGGCAAATCCATCCAGAGTCCTCTTCACAGATGACTGCTATCGAACCGGTGAAAATGTGGACTATCCGCTGGAAGACGGTGTGCGCATCCCACTGCACCATGATCTCTTCGATCGTGATGCGATCGTATTGAAAAATGTCGATCACCGCGTGACGATCCGTTCTGATAAAGGAAAGCGTGCCGTGAGCCTTTTCTTCCCGGACTTTCCGGCGATCGGTTTCTGGCACATGCCGAAGATGGAGGCACCTTATGTGTGTCTGGAGCCATGGAGATCTCTCCCGTCAAGAAAAGGTATTGTGGAGGATTTCGCGCAGCAGGAGGATCTGGTTGCGCTGGCTGGCGGCAAGATCTATGTAAATGAGTGGAGCGTGGATATTTTAGAGTAGAGGATGCGGAGCGGGTTTCAGCTGAGATATGTCCCGTCGGAAAAGTCAGGTTGGCTAATTGTCCGCGGGAATAAAAACGGGTCACGGCGACAATGCCATGACCCGTTTTATTCCTGCGGTGTGCAATCCTAAAACACCTCAAATGTACAGACAGGAGGAGCGCATGAAATTTTTCCATTTATCCGATTTACATATCGGACTGAAGCTGATGAACCGGGATCTGCTGGAGGATCAGCGCTATATTTTCCAACAGGTGACAGCACTGGCGGAAAGGGAGCAGCCGGATGCTATCGTGATCGCCGGGGATATTTATGACAAGGCCGTGCCGTCGGCGGAGGCGGTAGGGCTGTTCGATGAGCTGATCGTCGGACTTCGGATGGCTGTGCCCAAGGCGGCAATCATGCTGATCAGCGGCAACCATGACAGCGCACCGCGTGTGAACTGTTTTCGAAGCGTGCTTTGTGCACAGAATCTGTATATGATCGGAATGCCGCCGCAGACAGAGGCAGATCAGATCGCACAGGTGACCTTAGAGGACACCTGTGGACCGGTTCATTTTTATCTGCTTCCGTTTGTGCGTCCGTCCATGGTAAAACCAATTCTTGGAACTGACGAGAACGGTGTCAATTTTTCTTATGATGAGACGGTGCGTCGGCTGCTGGCAAGAGAATCGATCAATACCACGGAGCGAAATGTGCTCGTCACACATCAGTTTTATCTTCCGGCGGGGAAGCTGGCAGAGGAGATTGAGCGGATGGATTCGGAGACACGGACGGTCGGGAACATCGATCAGATCAGGACAGATATGCTGGAGCCATTTGACTATGTGGCGATGGGGCATATCCATAAGCCGATGCAGGTCGGAGCAAAGCAGTACGTGTATTGTGGGACGCCGTTGGCGTGTTCTGTGAGCGAAGCCGGTCAGGAAAAGGGAATCCGTATGGTTGAACTGAAGGAAAAAGGAGCAGAGCCAAAGATCACGGTGCTTCCGCTTGTACCGCTGCGACAGGTGCGGGTGGTGAAGGGAATCCTGACAGAGGTATTGCAGCAGGCCTGTGAGGACTATGTGACGGTCATTCTGACTGACCGTGTAGACCTGGATGTGATCGATCTGCAGGAACGGCTGCATGCGGCATTTCCGTATCTGCTGGAAATTCGTCGAGAGGGGTTGCGGACGGCCAGTTATGAAGGACAGCAGACGGAAGAGGCAGTGCGGGATCCTTACGAGCTGTGCAGCGGTTTTTTCCAGGAGCTGGACGAGGAAGAGGAAAGACTGCTGAGGGATGTTTTGCAGACCGTACAGGAGGTGAAATGAGATGAGACCCACCCATCTGACGCTACAGGCGTTCGGTTCCTATGGGGAACGGACAGAGATTTCATTTGAACGGACGAATCAGAACCTGTTTTTGATCACGGGTGATACCGGAGCTGGAAAATCGACGATTTTCGATGCGATTGTTTTTGCTCTTTATGGGGAGGCAGGGTCTACCGCGAATAAGAAAGATGGTGTCGTACTGCAAAGTCAGTATGTCGACTATGCGCAGGAGCCATTTGTGGAGCTGGTCTTTTCTGAAGGAAATGGCAGTGACCGCAGGATTTATACAGTGCGACGTGTGCCAAGGCATCTGAAACGGATCACACGGGGAGCTGCAAAGGGAACCGGGACACGGGAGATCACCGGAAGCGTGACCCTGACTATGCCGGATGGCAGCGATTATCCGGCAAAAGAGGCAGATGCAAAATTAGAGGAGATTGTCGGACTGACAAAGCACCAGTTTATGCAGGTGGCAATGATCGCACAGGGAGAATTTATGGAGCTTCTGCGGGCAAAATCAGACGCAAAAAAGCTGATTTTCAGGAAGCTGTTCCATACGGAGCTGTATGCACAGGTGACGGAGGAGCTCGCAAACCGCAGACGGGAGAAGGAGCGGGAGCTGGCGATTGTGCGGACGATGGTTCAGACGGCGGTTGCCCGGGTGAGCGTTCCCGGGGATTATGAGAGGGCAGAGCTGCTCAGCCAGCAAAAGGAACGGGTGCTCCTTGGCGAACTGTCGACCATGGAAGCGTTTCTGGAGGATTTACGGCTGCTGTGCAGCTGTCTGAAGAAGCACTGTCAGGAGATAAAAAACGAATGTGAGGCAGTTGCTGAACGCCGGGATCAGGTAAAGGCTGTTGCGGTAGAGGCAGAGCATATCGAGAAGCTGTATGTGCAGCTGCATCAGGCGGAAAAAGAGCTGCAGGCGTGTGAGACAGAAAAGGATAAGATGCAGGCACTTGCCGAGCTTACCAGAAAACTCCCGGCGGTCTGGACATTGCAGAGTATGTATCAGCGCATGGAGGATGCACGGACTCAGATAGTGGAAACAAAGAAAGAGCAACACCGGCTGCAGGCTGCGCTTCCAAAGTATCTGGAGCAGGAGCAGGCTGCAGCAGGGGCAGAGAAGCTGCAGAAGGAACAGCTGGATATTTTGAATGAAAAGCTTGGTCAAACGGCTGCGCAGGTGGAAAAGGCGCAGGAGCTGTTTGAAAGGATTGCACGGGAGAAGCAGAAGCAGGCAGAACGAAAGCAGGTGCTGGAAAAAGCGGAGCAAATGGAAAAAAGAGCGCAGAATGCACAGCTTCAGCAAGAAGAACAGACCGGATTGTGGAAAACACAGATGGAGGCGCTTCAGACTGTGGATAAGCGTCAGGTACTCTGGGAACAAAAGCATACAGAGGCAGAGGAGCTGCTTGGGGACTGGAGAGAGCTTGGAGCGTTGCGAAACGAGATGCGGATTCTTCAGAAATCCGGCATGGAACTGCAGGAGCGTTATGCAAAGGTTCGGCAGGAGTATCAGGCTAAGCATGCGTACAGTGAGCAGGTACGGCAAGCTTTTCTGGATGCACAGGCAGGCTTTTTGGCACAGCAGCTGGTCGAAGGAGAGCCCTGTCCGGTCTGTGGTTCGAAAAGTCATCCGGCTCCGTGTCAGATTCAGCCGGATTTGCGCACCCTGTCGCGGGATGCAGTCGATCAGGCCAGAGCGGAGGCAGAGAAGCTTCAGGCCGAGCAGGAGCAGCTGGCCGGGGAAGCAAGAGAGGCAGCGGTGCAGTGGCAGGAGAAGAAAAAGGTATTTGCAGATATGGGGCAGCGTTTCTTACAGCGGATAAAAAGAAATATTTCCGTTGCCTCCGAACAGCCTTCCTTTGCAGAAATGCAGGGGCTGCTGGATGCGTGGAATCGGGAGCTTCAGACAGAAGGAGAACGCATCCGGGCCGGGCAGGAGCAGCTGAAAAAGCTGCAGGCATCTCTTACGCAGGCAGAGACGCGAAAAAGACAGCTGCAGGAGGAACTGGAGCAGGCGCAGCAGGAGGTAAAAACCGCGGCAGCCGCTTTTGAGGGAAGCTGCGCGGCGCTTGAGAGCCTTCAGACTTCTTCCGACTTTCCGGATGCAGCGTCTGCATCACGTGTGCTTGCAAAAGCGAAAGCCCAAAAGGAGGCACAGGAGGAACGTTACAGAGCCGCAAAGCAGGCAGCAGAGAATGCAATGCAGCAGCGAAGAAAGGCAGAAGCCTTGCTGCAGCGCTATGAAACAGATCTTCCGGTGCAGCAGCGTCAGCTGCAGGAACGACGGGCTCAGTATGAGAGCGAGCTTTCTGAACGGAAGCTTTCTGAGGCAGAATGGAAGGCGCTGGCAGGTATTTATCGCCGGGAACAGGAGGAGCCGTTCCGGGCACAGATCGATGCATATACTCGCAGATATGCGGCAGCGGAAAAGCTGGCAGCAGCTGCGAAGGAGGCAATCGGAGAAAGGCCTCAGCCGGATATGGAGGTGATTCGGGCACAGATGGCAGAGACGGAGCGGCGGCTTCAAAATGTGCAGAAACGCCAGGAGCAGGCGCAGCAGCTGCATCGGGAAAATACGGCGGTGCTTTTGGAGCTTTCGCCAAAGCTTACGAAGCGACAGCAGCTGGTCGAAGAGCATGCACGGCTCGATACTCTGTATCGGATGGCATCCGGAAATGTCAGCGGTGCCCGGATGGATCTGGAGACCTATGTACAGCGGTATTATCTGGAAAAGATTCTGCAGTCTGCCAACTGCAGATTTTACGAAATGTCTGCCGGCCAGTTTGAACTGAGGATGTATGAGCTGGAAAAGGCCGGAGAGGGAAAGAACCGGGGACTGGATCTTATGGTATACTCTAACGTGACCGGGAAAGAGCGGGAGGTGCGGACGCTTTCAGGAGGAGAATCTTTCATGGCAGCTCTGTCGCTTGCACTTGGGATGGCGGACCAGATTCAGGAGAGTTCGTCTGCGATCCGGCTGGATATGATGTTTATTGATGAAGGCTTTGGCTCTCTGGATGAGCATTCCAGAAGTCAGGCCGTGCGCGTGCTGCAGAAGATGGCGGGCGGTTCCAGACTGATCGGAATCATTTCCCATGTGACCGAACTGAAGCAGGAGATCGAGGATCAGCTGATCGTCCGGAAGGATGAGACCGGCAGTCATGTCCGCTGGCAGATCAGCTGACAATCTGACATATTTTCATAAAAAGTTCATAATAATTGGTGGAAACTGCTACTTGACGGATGACACGCTACTTGTTATAGTATGAATAGAACAAAGAAAAATGTTCAACACCGAGTAGCTGCTTCGCAGCTTATCAGAAGGA
>OLNW01001126.1_pt1 | contig 27859 bp, 25 predicted proteins | sample 1672121 | NCBI WGS metagenome assembly OLNW01 (sample SAMEA3136648, study PRJEB25190) | human gut metagenome
ACATAACCAAAGACTTTTGTCATAAAAATTGATCCAATAGATATTATAACAGCCTCTTTTTTGAAATTACAGAAGGTGGCTGTATTTACCATGCCCTAAATCAGATATTTGTCTTGATTCTCCGGGAGCTATTTCCCGATTAGGCCCTTATTTCAAAATAAAATTGCCTAAAATCGTTGATAACACTTGACTTAGAGTAGAAATAGAGCTTCCAGAATTTCTCTGGAGGCTCTATTTGCATCTTACCGGAAAAGCTGGGACAAGACCGGCAAAAAACGATACGATAATATTGTAAAAGAGCCAAAGAGAAAGAAGGTGGCCAGCATGAAGGTTAAAGTTGAGCTGAATAAAGACCAGGACTTGCCCCTGGCAGTGATCTATACCGACAAAATAATTGAAGAGGTTGAGCGGGCAGTTGCTTTCCTGGAAAGCAGCGCCAGCTCTGGCCCGTTAATCGCCCAGCAGGAAGACCGCCTGGTCATCATCAAGCCTAGTGACTTTATCCTCGTCCGGGTCGAGGGCGGCGATACGGTCATCTACACCGGAAAAGGCAAGTATTTTTCCAGAAAGCGCCTGTATGAGGTCTACCAGCAGCTGGGCCAAGACTTCATGCAGATTTCCAAACAAGCCGTCGTCAACTTGACCTGCCTGGAAAGCGTTGAAGCATCTTTTAACGAGACCATGTTTCTTCGTTTAGAGCATGGCCTGTCTGATTACATTAAGGAAGCCTACCTACGCCAATCAAGAAGAAGCCTTACTACGGCTGCATCCTGGGCGGCCGCATCCTCTGCACTTTTGACGGGCTCAGAATCAACACTAATATGGAAGTTTTAGATGAAAATCATGACCCAATTCCAGGCTTGTATGCGGCAGGTAACGATGCCGGTGGCTTCTTCTGGGGCAGCTACAATGACCGCGTTCCAGGTTTGGCAGCCAGCTACGCGCACGTCTGGCTGGGCAATCTATTGCTGGATTGACAGCAGATGAACCAGGGAAGGCCGTTGCTCAAGAAGCACACGTTGACGCGGCAAGTGGGGCAAGCCACATCTAATAAGTTAATTCAAGCAGTTCTATAAATGCTGCCCAAGCCGTATCTGTCATTTTGATAGATACAGCTTTTTTGATTGATATAATAAATTGTTTATTGTATTTGCGACTTATAGTTGCAGAATAAAAAATGACCTATCAAATTTTAATCAAAAAACTTTCGAAAACGTATGTTAAATAAATTGAAAACACGGGTCGTAATCGCTAATAGTCTTAGCGAATGGTGTTCTAATTTATTGCGTGGAAAAATGGGAAGAAGTTTGACATGATTGAAGCGAAGAAATCTGCGAGAAACAAGCTTCAGAAAATGGAGCGAAATGAACAACATTACAGTTTCAGAAAGGTCAATACAGATTTGGCCTCTGTTTTGCTCGGCTTTTCATTAGGCGGGCTGGCAATTACATTTACGCCTGACAAGGTAGCCGCGGCTGACAATACAGCTGCTGAGGTGACGACTACTTAGCAAAAGAGCAGCACAATTACCTCCACTAGCAGACAGACAACTGCAAGCACAAAAGATGCTGCTTCAACTACTACAAGCGATACCGCTGCAACGACTACAAATGACACCAGTACAAATACTGCAACAACTACTGCCAATGACAGCAGTACAACGACCACTGATGCGACAAGCAGCACCGTCTCCAATGATACCTACACTAGCCAAGTAACTTGGTGCAAGAAGCGCGATGATGAATAATCCATTTTTCCCTCGCTAACAGGGAAGGGAATAGGTCTGCTCTATATGGGCAGGTCTATTTTTTCTGCCAGATGGTATAATGAAAGCGAGGTGAAACTGATGAAATATGAAGCCGCGATTTTTGACATGGACGGCACAATCTTAGACACGAGCGCCGACTTAACAAGTGCATTGAACTACGCGTTTGAACAAACCGGCCACCGGCATGACTTTACCGTTGAAGACATCAAGAACTTCTTTGGCAGCGGGGTCGTGGTGGCGGTCACCCGGGCCCTGGCCTATGAAGCTGGCAGCAGCCGGGAAAGTCTGGTCGCCTTTGGCACCAAGGATGAACAGATCCCGGAAGCCGTTACCCAAACAGAAGTTAACCGGGTCCTGGAAGTTTTCAAGCCTTATTACGCTGACCATTGCCAGATTAAAACTGGTCCCTTCCCAGGCATCTTGGATTTGATGAAAAATCTCCGTCAAAAAGGCGTAAAGCTGGCTGTCGTTTCCAACAAGCCAAATGAAGCCGTCCAGGTCCTGGTCGAAGAACTTTTCCCGGGCAGCTTCGACTTTGCTTTGGGTGAAAAAAGCGGGATCCGCCGCAAACCAGCTCCGGACATGACTAGTGAGTGCGTCAAGGTCTTGGGCGTACCAAGAGACAAGTGCGTCTATATCGGCGACTCTGAAATCGACATCCAGACCGCACGGAATTCTGAGATGGATGAAATCGCGGTAAATTGGGGCTTTAGAAGCGTGCCGTTTTTGCAGAAACACGGGGCAACTGTGATTGTCGATACAGCTGAAAAGCTGGAAGAAGCAATTTTAGGTGAATAAGATGGAAATCAAATTTGAAGAAGAGCAAAAGCGGGCCGCGGTATATGATGGCGGCAAGCTGATTGGCCAGTGCGTATATGAAGATAAGGGTGATCACTGGATCGTCACGACGACTAAGGTAGATCCAGCCTATGGCGGACAAGGCCTGGGCCGGAAGTTGGTTGATACCGTTGCTTCTGCTGCCCGGGAGAAGGGCGCCAGACTGCGGGCGACTTGTTCTTACGCGGCTAAGGTCTTAACCAAGCCGGGCTATGAGGATTTACGGTAAAAGCTTTTCTGGTTAGTATTCAATCATATGAAGAAATACAAGTTACGAGATAAGTATAAAAGTTACATCAGCTATGACTATTGGACAGTAACTGAGGAAGAACTTCAAAACTTACGAGAAAGTAATGATTCCTCAGATAATGTATTGTTGCTTCATTTGAACGAGAAAAAGATTTAGACAGACTTGTTCATGATAAAGATCCAAAAGTGCGTAGCTATGTAGCATTTACTGGAAAAGATAAATATCTGAGCATATTTGTTAATGACAGTAATGAGAAGATTCGTGAAATTGTTGCCCATCAAGGCCGTGATGAAGATTTGGATATACTGGTTCACGATCCAGATTGGAAAGTTCGTGCCATCGTTGCTGAATGTGGACGCGATAAAGATTTAGATATATTAGTGAAAGATAAAGTTGCTAGTGTGCGGAAAGCCGTCGCGGAACAAGGTAGATACCGAGACTTGGACGTTTTGGTACATGACAAGATAGTTTCTGTTCGTCGAGGAGTTGCAATTTTTGGCCGTGATAAAGACCTTGATATTTTAGTTCATGATAAAGCAATTAGTGTGAGACAGTCAGTTGCGAAGCATGGAAGACCGAAAGATCTTGAGATACTAATAAAAGATGATCATGTTTCTGTGAGTTATCCAGCACATATTAGGTATTGGAAACAGCAGGACGACTATTAGTTTTATTGTTGTACGATGAACAATAAAAAGGCATGACGCTGATATTTAATCAGGCCATGCATTTTGACTTTATTAAAACATGTGAATAACGTAGGGTGTAACCTTGATAAAGTTTTGAGACGAAATTCAAACCTAGTGATGCAGGTGAGTGAAAAAAGAAAACAATATAGTTCTTATTGACATGGTATAATTTTAACTTGAATCCGAATACGATGCCTGGCTTTTTACCGACGGTGGCTGCCACAACAATGAAGGTGAACACGTTTTGCCAACTGACAAGGCAGCATGGGCATACGTGATCTTGCATGATGGATATGCCATGACCGCTACTGGCGGCAAAGTCGGCGCTACTAACAACCAGATGGAAATGACGGCTGTTCTTGAAAGCTTGAAGGCTCTTGAAGACATGGGACTTAGCCAGAAGAAGCTGCTGCTTTCCTTAGATTCAGACTATGTTCGCAAAGCCCTCAGTGACTCTTCCAATGGGACTGCTTGGATCAAAGGATGGAAAGAACGGGGCTGGAGAAAGTCAAATGGGGAAGCAGTTGCCAACCCGGACTTGTGGAAGGAAATTGATAAGGAATTTTCTAAGTTCTCCGATTTGACTTTGTAGCACGTCACTGGCCATGCTAATAGCGATGGCAACAACCTGGCTGACGCCCTTGTTAATGAACAGATGGACAAGATGTAACAATTCTATTTTTTCATCAACAGCATCCCTATCACGCAGATCATTCTGTGAAGAGGGATGCTTTTCTTTTTCTTTGCTTCTTGAAAAAGTCGCGGCCTAGAAGTTAATTGCAATCGGTGGCAGCCATTCGTATCCATTATTATGTGTAACTGCCAACAGCAAGTATGCAAGTCATGTTATACTAGCAGCAAACAATGTGAAGGGGCCTTTTATCGTGAAGAAATACAAAGTAGGCGAAGCTGCTGAAATCCTTGACGTCTCTGTTGCCACTCTGCAAAGGTGGGATCGTGAGGGCAAACTTAAGGCTGAAAGAAGTGCCACAAATCGGCGTTACTATACCCAAGAGCAACTTAACGAGTATCTTGGCGCAGCCAGCAACGACGGCAGAATAAACGTGATCTATGCTCGCGTGTCGTCGGCTTGGACAAGCGATGATTTGGCCAAGCAGGAGAATTTTTTGCTGGACTACTGTAATGCCAACGGCATTACTGTGAGTGAGAATATGTCAGACATTGGCAGCGGTCTGAATTTTAACCGTCCGGAATGGAATCAGCTCTTGCAGAAAGTTGAAGACCGCGAGGTTAACAAGATCTACGTGACCCACAAAGACCGCTTTGTACGCTTGGCTTTTGACTGGTTTGCCAATTTCTACAAGCGCCATGGAAGTGAAATCGTGGTCATCAATAACACCGCGACCAGCCCCAGCCAAGAACTGGTGGATGACCTGGTAAGTATCATCAATCTTTTCTCCAGCCGCTTGCCTGGCCTGAGGCGTTACAAGGCAGAGATCAAGAATGATCAAGAGCTGGAAGCCGCGGAACAAGTTGCGGATACTGAAGTGAAGCAAGCAGAAAAAGCTAAAAAAACTTATGCTGTCAGAAAAGGCCGTCAGCCAGGAATCTATTACAGTTGGCCGGAAGCTGAAAAGCAGGTAAACGGCTTCCCAGGAGCTGAATACAAGTCCTTCAGCCGTGAGTCGGATGCCTTGAACTACTTGAAGCTGGATCCAGCTGATCCGCAAAATGCAGTTAAGCAGGAGCCAGAATACGATAAGAAAGATTATTCTGCCGTTATTTATACCGGGGGTGCCTGCCGCAGGCAGCACCGGCACGCGCAAGGGCGGCCATGTCCAAGACAGCGATAAGGCTGCTTGGGCCTACATGATCGAGCATGATGGCAAGCAGCTTGCTGATAGTGCCGGCCGTTTGGGCGCCACCAATAACGAAATGGAAATGACTGCTTTTCTGGAAAGCTTGAAGAAGCTGGAACAGTTGGGTCTGACCCAGCAGCCTTTGCTGTTTGTCTTGAACTCCCAGTACGTTATCAAGTCGGTTAGCGACACAAAAGATGGCCCGGCCTGGATGAAGAGCTGGAAAAAGCGGGACTGGAAGACGGCTAACGGAAAGCCGGTAGCCAACCAGGAACTCTGGCAGGACATTGACCGGGAGTTGGACAAGTTCGATAGCTCCAAGCTGAAATTTGCATGGTTAAGAAGCACTGTCAGTGATGCTAGCAGCGACTTTGTTGACAGCTTGCTGATAAAGCGCATGGATGAATGATGTGCTATAATCCGATATATTAATGCAAATTTAAGGAGGAGTACATGGGCCTATTTCAAGCAAATGACATTAACGCCGGCGTTGAAGAATACCAGAAAACGCTGCAGGCTAAATTAATCGACGTCAGAGAAGAGGATGAGTACGCAGCAGGGCACATCCCGGCCAGCATCAACATCCCCTTGAGCAGTATTGAGGCAGCCAGAGAAGAGATCACGGATCTTGATACCCCGCTCTTTGTCTATTGCCGCAGCGGCAACTGGAGCGGCCACGCAGTTGCCTGGCTTAAGCAAGCTGGCTACAGCAAAGTCCAAAATATTGGCGGGATTGCCAACTATAGCGGTAAGACTGAATAAAGTAGAGATCAAGTATCAAAAATTTAGATAAGAAAAGGACACCCATCACATCTGTGACAGGTGTCCTTTTTGCATGTATCCCTTATTCAAAAGCCATCTGGCTAGTGTAGAGCTTGTAGTAGAAGCCGCGCTTCTTGATCAAGTCGGCGTGCGGTCCTTCTTCAATGACTTGGCCGTCCTTTAATACGACAATCTTGTCTGAGTTCAAAATCGTCTTCAAACGGTGGGCGATCACGAAACTGGTCCGGCCAGCAATCACGTTGTCCATGGCCTTTTGGATCTTTTCTTCCGTAACCGTGTCGACGTTGCTGGTTGCTTCATCCAGGATCAGGAAGGCCGGATCGACCAGAATAGTTCTGGCGATTGACAAAAGCTGCTTTTGCCCGGTAGAGAAATTTGCTTGGCCATTCTCAATCGGCGTGTCATATTGCTCTGGCAGAGTCATGACAAAGTCATGCAGCTGGGCTTCCTTAGCCGCGGCAATAACTTCATCCATGGTAGCATCCGGCTTGCCGTAGCGGATGTTGTCAGCTACTGTCCCAGAGAAGAGGACTGAGTCTTGCAAAACAATCCCGACATTGCTTCTGAGATTTTCCAGCTTAAGGTCCCGGACGTCTGTGCCGTCAAAAGTTACGGCACCGCTGTTTACGTCATAGAAACGGTTGATTAAGTTCATGATCGTCGTCTTACCAGACCCGGTCGGGCCAACAACAGCGACCGACTGCCCCTTAGGCACCTCAATTGATACCCCGTGCAGGATTTCCTTGTCTGGAGTGTAGCCAAAGTGCACATCTTCCAGGCGGACAGCGTCATTTACGCCTGAGATAGTCTTGCCGTCTGGTACCGTGTTTTCTTCTTCCTGCTCTTCAACCGTCTCAAGCCGTCTGGCACCGGTCAAGGCGAGCTGGAGCATAGAGTAGATGGAAGTTACTTGAGTCAGCGGCTGGAAGTAAGTCCAGGAATATTCAGTAAAAGTCACGATCAAGCCCAGACCAGCCGCCTGGCTGACTTGCTTGGTCATAATCATGTAAGCGCCAGTGGCGATCACGATCGCAAAGTTCAAGAGGGAGAAGCCGGTAACTAAGGGGTTAAGGATACCAGAGTAGAATTGCCCCTTAAACATGGCTTCCCGCACCTTGGCGTTTTCCTTTTTAAAACCGGCAACTGACTGGTCCCTAAGGCCCTGGGTGATGATCACGTTTTCCCCGTTGAGTTGTTCGTTGATGTAGGCATTAAGCTCACCAACCCGGTCTTGCTGATTGTCCAGGTAGACGCGGGCTTTTTTCATAATGATCCAGCTCAAAAGCAAGATCAAAGGAGTAGTAGCTACAACACTAAGGGCCAGCTTCCAGTTGATGACAAACATAACAATGATCGTGCCGACAAAAAGGAGGGACTGGGAGATGATTTCAAAAAAGGCGTTGTTTAACGCATTGAAGATGTTGTCCAGGTCACTGTTGAACAAGGACAGGATCTGCCCGTCCTGGTGGGTATCGAAGTAACGGAAGGTCATCCGCTGCAGCTTGCCGAAAAGGCCCTTGCGCATGTCGTTGTTGGCGTTAGCGTTAAAGCGGGTCATCATCATCCAGGCGATGTAGGTGGCCACGGAGTTAAAGGCATAAAAGCCGGCCATCCAGGCTAAGGCCTGGTAGAAGACGCCAAGACTTCCTTGCCCCTTAACAAAAGCCGACAAGTCCGTAACTGCCTCCCCTAAAAGGGAGGGAGCGATGACCTGGGCGATGGTCGCGATCAGATAGAAGGCAATTGAAATTAAGATCGGCTTTTTGTAGTTTTTCAGATATTTCGTCAAATAAGTAAGAGACTTTTGCTTGTCTGACATTAAAGTTCCTCCTTTCTTTCCTTGGCTTTCTGGGTTTTATAGATTTCCTGGTAAACCGGGGAAGTCTTGAGCAGTTCCTCGTGGGTCCCTTCAGCAACCAGGCGGCCGTTATCGAGGACCAGGATCTTGTCCGCGTGCATGACAGAAACAATCTTTTCCGCGATCATGATCGTGGTCGTGTCAGGCAGCTGCTTTTCCAGGGCTTCCTGGACCAGCTTTTCGCTTTCCGCGTCCAGGGCGGAAGTTGAGTCGTCCAGAATCAAAATCGGACTGCCGGCGATGATCCCCCGGGCAATAGACAGACGCTGCTTTTGCCCGCCGGAGAAGTTGGCACTTCTTTCTTCAACTTCATGGTCAAAAGTCTCATCGTAGCGCTGGATGAATTCGCTGGCCTGGGCCATTTGCGCTGCCCGTTCAAGTTCATATGAAGTAGCATCCTTTTTCCCTTGGCGGAGGTTGTCAGCAATGGTTCCTGAGAAGAGGACAGCCTTTTGCAGAACATAGGAAACAGTCTTTCTGAGGGCATTCTCATTAACCTGGCGGAGGTCGCTGCCGCCAATCTTGATCTTCCCAGTTGTTGGGTCATAGAGGCGGGCGATCAGCTGGGCCAGGGTCGACTTACCCGACCCGGTTGCCCCGACGATACCGACCATTTGGCCCGGTGCAACAGCAAAGGAGATGTGCTTTAAGACGGGCTGCTGGCCATCTGGGTAGGTGAAGGAGACGTCATCAAATTCAATTGAACCGCCCAAGGCGTCTTCCGGGGCTTTTTCATTGAAGACAACGTCTGGCTGGGTGTCCATGATTTCCTGGATCCGCCGTAAGGAGACGTTACCTCGGGAAATCTGCATGACGGCCATGCCGACCAGCAGGATGGCAAAGAGCATGGTCAAAACATAGTTGACGTATGGAGTGATGACGGAAACGTCTTGGGGATGCTGGAGAATGCTGGTCCCGATCAAGTAGACCACTAAGCTGATGACCAGGTAGGAGATCAGTTGGGCACCAGGCAGGATGGTGGAGAACCAGTAGCCGACCTTGATGTTGACTTCGTTTAATTCGTCAGAATCCTTGTTTAATTTGGCAATTTCCTGGGGACTTTGGTTGAAGGATTTTACCACCCGGACCCCTTGCAAAAATTCCCCGGTCCGGCCGGAGATTTTGTCCATGTACATTTGGAACTTGTCGAACATGGTGGTAATTTGCTTGACTGCCACAACGCCCAGACCCATGATCAAGGCCAGGAGGACGACAACCGCCCACCAGTAGCGGGGGATGGTGACGATGGCCATGATGATTGACCCGATGAGGATCAAAGGCATCCGGATCAGCTGCATGAAGATAGTCATGATCATGTTCATGATTTGCTGCATGTCGTTGATCAAGCGGACGCTGAGCGATTCAGAGGAGAATTGCTGCACATTAGCCAGAGAGAAAGTCTGGATCTTGGCATAGGTGTCTTCTCTGAGGTCGCTGACCACGCCCTGGGTGATCCGGGAGGCGTAGTAAACGTTGAGGACCCCGGTAATAATGGATAAAAGGCCCAGGCCGATCAAAATCGCGGTGTCCCGGATGACGGACTGCTGCTGGTCAGCCAGCAGTTCATTTTGCACCTGCTGGAGCAGGCGGGGCTGGTAGAGGGTGGCAAAAGCTGAAAAGACGATGGTGATCAAAGTCAGGAAAACGTCTTTTTTATATCGCTTGAAGTAAGGCAAGAGAATTTTCATTATTTCTGTTTTTTCTCCTTTAAGTTAGCTATTTCCTTGCTGAGGAGATCAGACCACTCAGCTAGAATCTGGCAGGCCAAAGCGGCCCGGTCAAAGCCCAGCTTGTCGATTACCTTTTTCTCGATAGCCAGGATTTCACCTTCTTTTTCCCGGGCATAGGCAAGCCCGGACTCAGTCAAGGAGCAGTACTTGACCCGCTTGTCCTGATCAGCAGAGCTGATTTCCAGGTAGCCGAGCTCAGCTAGATTGTGAATCCCCTTGCTGATGGATTGCTTGGGGATGCCGCTTCTATAGACGAGCTCTTTTTGTGACAGGCGGGGGTGGGTGAAGAGCTCATATAGAATGATGCTCTCGTACTGGGTGATTCCCATGAGCTTGTCATATTGCTCATACGCGTAAGTCGCCCGGACGCTGGCCAGGTTTACTAATTCTGAAATGCTTTCGTGGTTTTTTAAGTTCATAAAAAGTCTCCTCGTGAACAATAACTAAGACATTAGTCTCTGTGTAGACTAATGTCAAGAAAAATGCTGAAAAGAATTAAAGTAATTTCTATCCTTGTCAGGCAAACAATAAAAATGAGATAATATTCTTGATGTAGAAGCTTACGTTGTCTATGTGTTTGTAAGGTAGAAAGTAAGGAGAAAATAATGAAGATTGTATTGCTTGAGCCACTGGGCATTAGCTAGGAAAGTTTAGACAAGCTGGCGGAAAAATTGACCAAGCAGGGGCATGAATTTACGGCTTACGACAGCTTTTCAACGGATACTGAAGAATTGAAGAAGCGTAGCGAGGACGCGGACGCCTTGATTATCGCCAACCACCTCTTGCCTGGTGAAGTAATCCGGGCAGATAAGAATTTGAAGTTCATCTCAGTTGCCTTTGGCGGGATTGACCATGTTGACCTGGAAGCCTGCAAGGAGAAAAAGATCAATATCTCCAACACTGGTGGCTATTGCAACGACGCGGTGGCGGAATTGGCCATCGGTTTGACTTTGGACTGCCTCAGAAAGATCAGTGCCGGCAATGAGGCTGTACAAGCTGGTGAGGGCAAGGGCGGACTGCAGGGACATGAACTGGCAGGCAAAACTGTTGGGATTGTTGGTACTGGAGCGATTGGCTGCCGGACAGCAGAGATTTTTAAAGCCTTTGGCTGCAAGCTGATTGGCTATAGCCGTAGTCAAAAGGCGGCCGCCCTTGACCTGGGCCTGGAATACAAGTCACTGGATGAAGTGATGGGGGAGGCAGATATTGTTTCCATTCATACGCCGCTGACTCCGGAAACCAAGGGCTTGATCGGTAAAAAAGAGATCGGAGAGATGAAGGAAGGGGCCATTCTGATCAACACGGCCAGAGGTCCGGTCGTAGATACTGAAGCGTTGGCTGCAGCACTAAAAGAAGGACGGATTAAGGCAGGACTTGACGTCTTTGACCAGGATCCGCCACTGCCAGCTGATTATCCACTCCTGGGAGTTCCGAATTTGGTCTGCAGCCCACATGTCGGTTTTGATACGAAAGAATCAATTGACAGAAGAGCCGAGATGGCTTTTGAAAATGTGACTGCCTGGCTAAATGGCCAGCAGATCCGGACCATGCTGTAAGATAAATAGATAGATAAAGCGGCCAGTAGTTGGGAAAGATCCAGTTGCTGGCCGTTTTTTCGTATTATTCGCGTCTTGCAGCAGCTTGTTACAGTTTTTTTACAAAAAGTTAGTCTGCATGTATGCGCTAACAAAGAGTGCTATGATCAGTTCTAAATATATTATCCAAGCTAATTAAAACTGATTATTGAGAGGAAGAAAAAATGGAAAATAGTCAGACTTACTTCCCATGTGCAAATGGCTCACAGGCAGCCATTGAAGATATCACAGGACAGGATAAGAGTGCTCTGCTTAGCATTCTGCAGCAGTCAACTGGCCTTGGGAAAACGTATGGTACTGTTCGGGCGATCGTCAACCGGGCGGTAAACGACCAGCAGGTAACCTTTTACTTGACCCCTTTGCGCAAGGACAGGGATGAGGTATACGCAGGCTGCCGGGACTTACTCCTCAAACTCGGCAAGAATCCTGAAGAAATCCTGGTCAATGTGCTTTCTGAGCAGGATCAAGTTACAGACTTCTTCGAAGAGCATGTCTTTGTTAGACAAGAAGAAAGAGTGATTGGACGGTTGGACCGTAAGAAGCTGTATAAGGCTTGGCGGGAAGAAAGCATACCGGATAACTATCCTAATACCCGGCATATTTTCGGCCTCCTGCAGTCAATCTTGCTTTTCTCTGATTTGCAAAGCGAGGAAGAAATAGAAGATGATCGAAAGAATTTCAGCCAGATCAAATCTATGATCCGGACAGATGCCTATGCCATTGTTGATGAAGAAGAGCAAGATTTGAGTCCAGCGGAGCGGAAGGCCCGGATGAAGGCGACCGTTTTCCGCGACTTGCCTTGGTACCAAATAATGTTTCCCGATTATGATTTGGCAAATAAGAAAATCATAGTAATGGCAGCGAACAAGTTTATTTACCGCTACAAAGACTTGGCGGGAAGCAACAAATACTATTGGCGACTGAATTTTAATCAGAAGAAGCCCGCAGGTAAAGAGAAAACATTAGTAAATCTGATCTTGGATGAGTCAGACAAGATTCACCAGAATTGGCTGGAAAGCATGCTGGGGCAAAAGCAGGAGCACTTTGACCTTTATACTTTGGCCAAGAAAATCAACTCTGCCCTGGAACCAAGCTTCAATAAAGCAAATGAAATAATTCTCGCAGCCGGAGACAACCGCGGCAGAATTAAATCTGCCAGCAAGAAGTTTCATGATCTTTCAAATAAATACCACCTTGAAGCTGACTTGGTCATTGGCGAAAGCTTGAGTGAGGATGAACTCGCTAAAAAATTCTTGATTAATGATGGTGAATCAGATTATTTGAACATCAACGACCAGCTCTATATTGAATACAAGCCCGATCCTTTCAGCCTTGCCGGCGCGAAAGGAAAGCTTTTTGTCAATGTACTTGAGAAAAAGAAAAGCAGCAAGCAGGCAATTCGCCTGGATAGAATGCTGGAGGACTTAAACCAGAATATCTCTTCCTTTGTCAGGAACAGCTACTCCATGGCGAAAAATGTTCAGTCAAGAATCAAAGAGATCAATCGCCACCAGGAAGCAAATGGCAAAAAGAAATACAGAGATGAGATGGACTTGGAGGATGAACAGCGCTTTGTCTTGCGGTCGCTTTTAGGTATCGAAGATAAAGACGAGGCACTGGTAAATTACCTGCTAGAGACGTATATGCGGGACTCACCGCAGCGCCATCAAACGGGGATTGCCGCAAACTTGACCAGCGACAACTCAATTTTTGGCAAAGGATTTACCGTGCACATTTTGGAATCTAACCGGAACAAGAGAACAAATGCTGAAGTCTCCCGTTACGCGCAAAAGTGGACTCCAGAGCTTCTGCTGGCGACTTTAGCCAGCCAGTGGCGGGTGATCCTGGTTTCCGCGACGGCTGAGACAGAGTCAATCTTCAGCAATTTCGGTTTAGACTGGGTCTACAACAACATCCCATATGTTTACCATTTGCCTAAGAAAATCGAGCAACTTTTAAATCAAGAGAATGAAGAGCGGAATAAGGCCCCAAGGGACAAGGGCAAAATCAATGTTCAATGGATAAAGCCGGCACCTGGTGCTAAATTGCGTGATGTCTTCAAAGCTTCCTTCCCAGACAGTCAATTATCTTACCCAGAGATAAGCGATCTGATTTCGGAGATGCCGTCAGCTCCTGCAGGAATAAGGTATGACTTTAACTGGCAATATAAGCCGGAATCCAATGAAAAAATCACGCAAAAAGTGACAATTAGGACTGCCTGCTATTACTTCGGGAGAAATCTCAAATTGCTTAAGGCGCTGGCAGCTTTTTGCCAAAAGAACCGGGAACGCCCAAGCAGGGTCGCCTTTATTGCCTACACTAACCGCAATATCAGAGAGGCGGAAGCTAAATGGTATGAGACAGCCTTGAAGAAACTTGGCTATTTAGACCAGGATAAGGCTTTGGTTTGCATCAGTGCAAAAGATGATCCAGAAAAGCAACTTGAAAGGGTCAAGGCTGACTGGGCACAGGGCAAGTTAAAAATTATCTTGACCTCTTATTCAACCATGAGCCGGGCGGTTAACCTGCAATACCCGGCTAAAGCCTTGCTTGCAAAGTATCCAGAGGACTACGTCGTTTTGGATGACCGTTTTTTCAATAAGGACAATCCGTTTGTGGACATTAACGGTTGCTATATGGAGCAGCCGACGCACCTTATACCTAAAAACAATGCCGATAGAGACAGGAAGCAATTTGAAGATGAATTTATAAAGGGCTATCTCCAATTGATTTATACATGTGATGGCTTGATAAATCTGGGTACACCAGGCTTTACTTATGCAGATAGCGAGCGGCTGCTGACTGCTTACTACCAGGGATATCCGCTTAAGCGTGAGAAGAATCCTTTTTACCAGATTCAAGCAAGAGACAATGCCTATACTAGCCAGATTGACCAGACCAGCGGGAGAATGGTCAGAACTGTTGTTAAGCCGGAAAGCATGTTTGTCATCTTGGATAAAGAAATTGCTTCTTGCCTAAACCGATCGCAGGTAGATAGGAAACGGACCAACGCGGTTATGGAAGCAATCATGGCTTCCGATCCAGGCTTGCGGCTTCTGCCGAATCAAACGGAAGAAAAAGAGCTGAAACTTAAAAAGCTGATGGCCAGCAACGCGATGGGCTATTTGGTGCAGGTTGCCCTTCAGCTCGTCTCTATGCCAGATGACATGCAGCAACTGTGGATCAAGTTGCGGACGTTTATTGCCAAGCATCCTCAGCTTGACTCACTGGTTGAAGTGGAAGACGGGAAATTAGCCAAAATAGTTCCCAATTACTATTGGGATTTCGGCCACCCGGTTTCCGGATATTACTACTATGTGGAAGGTGACTATAAGCGCTTGATCGCAATCGGTGAAGACCGAGATGATGTCAAGCGGCAGATGGCCGAAGCCGGGATCAAGCCCTCGTTTCAGCCCCAGTATATGGATTATGAAGAGTACAAGCAAGCTCTTGAAAGAATATGGAAGCAGCAGCCTTGGCTAAAGCGGGAGCTGGAAAAAGCTGGCTATGACCTGTCCTTCAAGCCAAGCCGCTACTTGCTGACGCCTGGCGCTTTTAACAATCTGTACAAGGGCGCGATAGGTGAAGCGATTGGGGAAGCGGTGATGAAGCATTTGGGCTTTGATTACCACGACATGGCAGACCTGCCGAATAGTGAGATGGAGCGCTTTGATGGCTACCTTAAAGCTGATGATGGCCGGATAGTCTATGTTGACTGGAAGAATTACAACACAGACGCTCCTTCAGGCGATAATGACCAAACGGTTAGATGGATAAAGAGAAAGTTAGGCATGGTGGAAATGGGTAAATCAGCCATTATTATCAATATCTCAAAGTGGTCCAATAAACAGATGCAGGCAATTCAAATAGCCGGCGGACTTGCAGATAAAAAGGTTTACCTATATCCATACTTATTTGATGAAAAGGGCGAGCTCAACCAGAAGCTTGTCAGAGATTTTAGAAAGGTGTTTTAGAAAATGGCGAATAAAGAAAATCTGATCACTACTAACGAGCTGGTTGGTGAGGTGTATCTGGACAAGATCTTGGCTGACTATGACATCTTTTTCATGGACTGCCTTGATGAAGACAATAAGGCGGCTTATCCGTCAAAGTTTCTGCTCAATGATTTGGTTGAAAGTTCAAAAGGAAAGCTGCTGGTTTGCTATCAAAAAGTGCACATCGGGGATGAGTGGAAGAGCCGGATTTATGTTATGACGGCTAAAAGCAACGGGCTGACTGAAGCCAAGCTGAGAAACTACCCAGTCTTCAAGAGGAGCAATCTTACGCCGGCGGCTGCCGTGACGGGTAAAGAGCAGATTAGTGATATAACTGCTATCAAGCTTTTGACAATGAATGTCCCTTTTGCCACGCAGCTGAACCAGAAGGGAAAAATAGAGCGCTGCAATCTGCTGGGAGACTTGTTTTTCTATATTAAGGATATCAATCAAGGCAAAGATAGGAAGGGCGGCCAGTTCAGTAGAAGGGGGCAAGTTGTCCTCTTCCACTTGTACTTTGACGAGCAATCTAAAACTATGTACATCGCGAATTCCTTGTTTACCCAGGTTAAGCTTTTCAAGGAAAAGTACGGAGAAGAATTCAAGGATAAGTTAGCTGAGCGCAATTTGCTGACGGGTCCTTTTTATTGGATCAACCTGGACGACATGACGATCCGGCAGTGCCGGAAGATGACAGATGACTGCTACCTGAAAGCTCCACTTTATAAAAATGAGAAGCCTAAGGCTATTGACGGGGCGATGAAGAATTTCGCCCTGGACAAAAATACCCCGTTTGACCATTCAAAATATGGCTTTGCTTATCAACTGTTAAGCAGTTTTAACAGTTGTTACGAAGGAACAGGCTATGTCAGCAAGCTTTCCTTTAAAGAAGTCAAAGCCAAGACCATCTCGGCCGAAGAAACCAGCATGAAATTGAATAAAAGGGTAACAAGAGCTGTAGCCGACTTTTTCAAGGACAAGAAAGTGCATCTCGTTGACCAAACGAGAAAAGAGCTCGATTTGGCTCCGGTTGCAGAGTATTTCGCTGATAAGACTGCTGAAGCTACTTGCATTGAGCAAGTAAAAGAAGGCTTTAATATCGTGGTTGTGCTTCCACCAAAAGATTATAATGGCAAGGACCCATATCAAAGAAGCAACAGCAAGTGTCTGATTCAGCACATCTACCAAGACAATTGTTTAAAGAAAAACGGGCAGATTAAGGGCAAGTCAGCACTGGACAATTCGCTTAAGGAATTACTGGTAAAGTACTGTGTTGTCAATCGGACGGTCAAACCATTGCAGGTCAAAGGGATGCCGAATGCTGAATTTCACTATTGGGAGAAGGGAACGGGAACTTGCTGGTCACTGAAGTTCAAGGATGAAGAGACTTTTGAACTGGCAAAAAGCAACCAGCTGCTTGACCCACTCTCAGAAAACAATCCATTTATAGAGCACGGTTTGCTCTGGGAAGACAAGAAGGGCAGAATGACAAGCGATTATGAACTCTTAGCCCGGATTGACGGAGAACTTTACGGCATCAAACAGAGCGAACTTAGAACCATGCCAAACAAGAGTCTGTACTATAAGACGATCGAAGATCCAGAATTTAGATACTATCGGAATAAGACGGGCTTGGATGAGTATATGTCAGGTATAGTTTATGAAAACCACTGGCTTGAGAATGGCCGCGTTAAGTATAACGTTGGTAAAATTGGCAGGGGGATGCAGACGACGATTGACAAGGGATCAGTTGTGCGGATAATTAACAGTTTCTCGGGTGATATTCTTGAAGAAGAGGCTGAGAAGATCTACCGGATGTTGAAGATGACAGAGGTGACTTTTGTCAAATACAAGGACTTAACAGTGCTGCCGTACCCGCTGAAGCTCTTGAAGGAAGCTGCACGGATAGAGATTGAATTGTAGTTTGGAAAAAGCTGCATCCCACTTTTGGAGGGGATGCAGCTTTTTTGGAGCGAAAAATTGCTGGCGGCTTATACGAAATGGACTAGACTGTCTCCAAATAGTGCTATTATTAAAATAGCTTGATGATAGCGGATCTGTAAAAAGATGGAGATGGTAAAGTGCAGAAGATAAGTTTAGTTTGCCAAAGCAAGGGAAAATACAATTTTAATGATGGTGTCTACTTCCATGGCTGGCTAAAAACAATTATGAACTATCAAGATATAAACGCTGAAACGATCGACCGCTGGGTCAAAGAAGGCTGGGAATGGGGCAAGGCAATTGACCACTTCCCTTCCAAGCTGCTATAGAAGGGAAGTGGGAGATCAAGTTGACCCCGGTTAAGTATGTCCCGCACAGCTGGTTTGGTGACTTACACGGCCAAAAAGTCCTTGGCCTAGCTAGCGGGGGTGGCCAGCAGATGCCAATCTTGACTGCCTTGGGGGCAAAATGCACAGTCCTGGACTATATTCTGACCAGCAGCTGGAAAGCGAGCGCCTGGTTGCAGAGCGCGAAGGCTACGATATCGACATTGTCAAAGCCGACATGACCCAGCCTTTGCCTTTTGCTGACGAAAGCTTTGACATGATTATCCAGCCAGTTGCCAACTGCTACGTTGAAAAAGTTAAACCAATCTGGAAAGAATGCTACCGGGTTTTGAAAAAGGGTGGGGTACTCCTGGTTGGCCTGGACAACGGGATCAACTACCTGTTTGACAGTGAAGATGAAAAGTATGTCGTCAACTCTTTGCCTTTTAATCCGCTGAAAAATCCTGACCAGATGCAGCAGCTGGAAAAAGATGATTTTGGCGTCCAGTTCTCTCATACCTTGGAGGAACAGATCGGCGGCCAGCTGGAGGCTGGCTTTACTTTAACCAATCTCTATGAAGATACCAACGGCGAAGGCCGCCTGCACGAATTGAATATCCCGACTTTTATCGCGACCAGAAGCGTGAAATAGCAAAAGCCACCAAGTTTAAGCTTGGTGGCTTTTAATGTATCCAAAATGATTTGCTTTTTTCTTATTCTTCACCATGTTCAAACTGTGACTGGTAAAGATCGGCGTAAAAGCCCTTCTTTGCCATCAAGCTGTCATGGTTGCCAACTTCAACGATATTCAAGACGATGATGCTGTCTGCATCCCTGATCGTTGACAAGCTGTGGGCGATAACAAAAGCCGTCCGCCCCTGCATCAGCCGGTCCATCCCAAACATGGGCCATAAATCAGACCACTTCATCTTGCTTATATCCTGGCCGCCAATCGTGATCTTCCCGCAGTTTAACTCGTAAAAGCGCATCAAGAGCTTGACCAGGGTGGTCTAGCCGGCCCCAGTAGGCCCGACGATTAATGTGCTAAGTTATTACAAGTGGAAATCTAGAAACTTTTTCAAAGAAAAACGCCAGCAAATGCTGACGTTTAAAACAATTGAGTATTGATGAATACAGTTTCTACAGCTTGGTGATGTCGACCAAGGAGATCTTGTTGTCGTGCTTAGCTTCCAGGGCGTGGATCAAGGCCCGCGCCGTATCAAGGGAAGTGTAGATCGGCACGCCGGCTTCTACGGCAAAGCGGCGGATCAGGAAGCCGTCCTTCAAGTTGTTGTTTCTGGTTGGGATGTCGATGACCAGGTCGACCGTTTCCGTCAAGATCAAGTCAAAGATGGTGTTCTCCTTGTCATTGATCCGGTTGACCAGGCGGGCAGGGATGCCATGACTCTGCAAGAAGTCGTATGTCCCTTGGGTCGCGTACAGGTCGTAGCCGAAGTCGTGGTATTCCTTGGCGATTGGCAAAAATTCTTCCTTAGCCGAATCCTTGACCGTGCAGATAACCTTCTTGTGCTTAGGCAGGTCCAGCCCAGTCCCCATAAAGGCCTTGTACATGGCTTCTTCAACGTCTTCAGAAATCCCCAGAACTTCACCGGTTGACTTCATTTCCGGCCCCAAGGCAATTTCCGCCCCGGTAATCTTTTCAAAGGAGAAGACTGGCATCTTGACGGCAACTGTCTTCTTTTCCGGAGCAAGGCCGTAGTCATAGCCTTGCTCCTTGATGGACTTGCCAATGATGACGTTGGTTGCCACGTCAACCAGCGGAATCCCGGTCACTTTGGAGATATAAGGTATGGTTCTGGAAGAGCGGGGGTTGACTTCGATCACGTAAACTTTGTTTTCGTAAACGATAAACTGGATGTTCATCACCCCCTTGACCTTCAAGGCCTTGGCCAGGCGCTTGGAGTATTCTACGATTCGTTCCTTCATCTCCTGGGAGATCTTTTGCGGCGGGTAGATGGAGATTGAGTCACCAGAGTGGACACCAGCTCTTTCTACGTGTTCCATGATCCCAGGAATCAAGATGCCTTCATCATCGCAGATGGCGTCAACTTCACATTCCTTGCCGGCCAGGTACTTGTCGATCAAGATCGGGTGGTCTTCAATGTTAAACTGGGAGGTGATGTGGTCGATAAAGCGCTTGAGGTCGCCGTCGTTTAAGGCGATTTCCATTCCGGCCCCACCTAAAACGTAGGAAGGACGGACCAAAACCGGGTAACCCAGCTCATTAGCGGCCTTTAAGGCTTCTTCAGCCGTAAAGACGGTTTGCCCGTTCAGCCGGTCGATCTGGCACTTTTCCAAAATCTCGTCAAATCTTTCCCGGTCTTCAGCCGCGTCAACACTGTCGGCAGAGGTACCAAGGATCGGCACGCCCATCTTCATCAAGTCCTGGGAGAGCTTAATCGCGGTTTGTCCGCCGAATTGGACGATGGCTCCGTCTGGCTGCTCAAGTTCAATGATGCTCTGCACGTCTTCTGCCGTTAATGGTTCAAAGTAGAGGCGGTCGGCGATGTCAAAGTCAGTTGAGACAGTTTCCGGGTTGTTGTTGACGATGATGGTTTCGTAGCCAGCTTCCTTCAGGGTCCAGACACTGTGCACGCAGCAGTAGTCAAACTCAATCCCTTGGCCGATTCTGATTGGGCCGGAGCCAAAGACAATCACCTTTTTCTTGGACCGGTCTGGCTGGATTTCATGTTCACCGCCATAAACGCTGTAGAAGTATGGCGTTTCGGCGTCAAATTCAGCCGCGCAGGTGTCGACCGTTTTGAAGGCAGCCGTGATCTTCAAGCCCTTTCTGAGGTAGTAAACTTCATCAGCCGTCTTGCCGGTTAAGCTGGCGATAACCCGGTCTGGGAATTCGCAGTGCTTGGCCAGTTTCAAAAGATCTGGCGTCAGTTCTTCGCTCTTGAGGCGGTCTTCAATTTCAACCAGGTGCTTGATCTTGTCAATGAACCAGACGTCGATCTTGGTAATGGCATGAATTTCCCGGATGGAGACGCCCTTTCGCAAGGCTTCGGCAATTCTGAAGGCCCGCTTGTCGTCAATCTTGCGGAGGTCTTTACGGAGATCATTGGCTGACAGCTGGGCAATTTCTTCATTATAAAGGTAGTAGCTGTCTTGTTCCAGGGACCGGAGGGCTTTCATGAAGGCACCTTCGAAGTTGTTGCAGATAGCCATGACTTCCCCGGTTGCCTTCATTTGGGTGTCCAGCTTGCGGGAAGCGTCGTAGAATTTGTCAAAAGGCCACTTAGGAATCTTGCAGACGATGTAGTCAAGGGTTGGTTCGTAAGAAGCGTAGGTCTTGCCCGTTACGGCGTTGACGATTTCATCCAAGTTGTAGCCCAAAGCAATCTTGGTAGCAAGCTTGGCGATAGGGTAGCCAGTTGCTTTTGAGGCCAGGGCAGAAGACCGGGAAACACGAGGGTTGACTTCAATGACGCAGTATTCAAAGGAGTCTGGGTTGAGGGCAAACTGGACATTGCAGCCGCCCTTGATGTTCAAGGCAGTGATGATGTTGAGGGCAGAGGAGCGGAGCATCTGGTAGTCCTTGTCTGACAAGGTTTGAGATGGCGCTACCACGATACTGTCACCGGTGTGGACACCGACCGGGTCCATGTTTTCCATGTTGCAGACGGTGATGCAGTTGCCGGCACCATCGCGCATGACTTCGTATTCAACTTCCTTCCAGCCGGCGATTGATTGTTCAATCAAACATTCAGTAACTCGGGAGAGGCGGAGGCCGTTAGAGCAGATTTCATGCAGTTCTTGTTCATTGTGGGCGATCCCACCGCCAGTCCCGCCCAAAGTGTAGGCCGGGCGGACAACTACGGGATAGCCAATTTCCTTGGCAAAAGCAATGGCGTCTTCAACGTAGTTGACGACAACTGACTTGGCAACCGGTTCACCGATTCTTTCCATCAAGTTCTTGAATTCCAGCCGGTCTTCAGCCATCTTGATCGTGTCGGTGTCAGTACCGATTGTCTTGACATGGTGCTTTTCCAAAAAGCCTTCATCAGCTAATGCCATGGCGATGTTCAAGGCGTTCTGCCCGCCCATGGTTGGCAGAAGGGCATCTGGCTTTTCTTTTTCTATCAATTGCTTGACGACTGGCACAGTCAAAGGTTCGATGTAGACGTGGTCAGCCATATCGCCGTCAGTCATGATCGTGGCCGGGTTGGAGTTGATCAGGACAACTTCGATGCCTTCTTCTCTGAGGGCCCGGCAGGCCTGGGTCCCGGCATAGTCGAATTCAGCGGCCTGGCCAATGATGATCGGGCCGGAACCAATCACTAAAACTTTTTTGATATCGTCGCGCTTAGGCATTCTTGTGTTCTCCCATCATTTCAATAAAGCTGTCAAAGAGGTATTCCGTGTCGTGCGGGCCGCCGCAGGCTTCCGGGTGGAACTGGACGGACTTGATGTTTTCCTTTAAGTATTCCAGTCCTTCGATCGTCTTGTCGTTGACGTTCTTGAACCAGACCTTGGCTTGCTTTGGATCGATCGTGTCTTCCTTGATCACATAGTTGTGGTTTTGCGTGGAGATGTAGACCCGGCCAGTGGTCAGATCCTTGACTGGGTGATTGCTGCCGTGGTGGCCGTAGACCATTTTTTCCGTCTCAAAGCCGTGGGCTAAGGCTAAAAGCTGGTGGCCCAGGCAGATGGCGAAGATCGGGATGCCGGAAGAAGCAAGAATTTTCAGCTGGTCAATGATTTCCGTGCATTCACTCGGGTCGCCGGGGCCGTTTGAAAGCATGATCCCATCGAAGTTGTGGTCTATGACATATTGGGCCGGGGTGTCAGCCGGCAGGACTGTGATATGGCAGCCTCTTTTGGCCAGTTCTCTGGCGATATTGCGCTTGGCACCGAAGTCGTAGAGGGCAACTTCGTAGTCACCTTGACCGACATGGTAGGGTTCAAGGCAGCTGCACTTTTCAACGACCCCTTGGATCTTGAAGGCCTTGATCTGGTCAATTACTTCGCTGACTTCGTAATCCTTAGTAGTGATCATCCCGTTCATGCAGCCTTCTTTGCGCAGGATCCGGGTGATGGCCCGGGTGTCGACGCCTTGGATGCCGGGGATGTTGTTTTCAATCATGTAGTCGTTCAGACTCATGTTCATGCGGAAATTGGACTCCAGCCGGGAAAGCTCGCTTACTACAAAGGCTTCGACAAAGGGGTGAGCGGCTTCCTGGTCATCCAGGGGAACGCCGTAGTTGCCGATCAGGGGATAGGTCATGACCACGCTTTGACCGGCATATGACGGGTCGGTCAAGACTTTCACATAACCAGTCATCGCCGTGTTGAAGACGAATTCGCTGATAACGTCATGGACCGCGCCGAAGCTTTCGCCTTCAAAAACGTGTCCATCTTCCAGTATTAAACGCGCTTTCATGATTGTTTGACTCCTATAAAAAAAGACATATCAACGAGTGACATGTCTTAAGTGATGAAATATTAATAATTTGAAAAAATGGAAAAGGAACAGCGAATGAAGCTAGGCAGATATCTGGGTTAATGTTCATAAATGCGGCCATTTTTGCTGCTTCCTTTCTGTTTCTTCAATAGTGTAAAGGATAGATGCAAGGCTTGTAAGTAGTTTTCTTGATTTTCATTAAGAAAGCTGCATATTTTATATTCATTTAGTTGGTAATCGTTGATTTATCTAGGTGAAAGCTTGATTTGTCTGGATAATCACGAATATTCGCTTTTTCATTATTAAAATGATATTTAAATTAAAAAAGTTTTCCGCTTCTATGCTATACTTTTGACTGAGGTAAAACACATGCCAGATCAGAAACCGCAACTATTACCAACACGAGATTAATAATTTTTTGCAAGCCGCTCAAGAGAGCGTTACTTATGTCTTCTGCGACGTCAATGGCCTGCACGAAACCAACAGCAAGTTTGGCCATGAAGCCGGGGACCGGATGCTGATTGCCCTGGCTAGTGAATTAGCCAAAAGCTTCGGGCAAGACATTCGGGCAAGACATGTCTTTCCGCTTTGGCGGGGATGAGTTTTTAGCAATTGCCTTAGACGAGCGCTTGGACAAAGTTCAAGCAAAGAGATACTTTCTAACTTGAAAAAGCAATGCTACCACGTTTCAATCGGGATCAAGCAGGCAAAGGCCGACCACTTAAATGTCAGTGACCTGCTCTACTAGGCAGACAAGGCCATGCGCAAATCCAAGGAAGAATTCTACAAGAAAGCCGAGAACGACCGCCGGGCCCGGTAATCTTCTTTCTTTACTACATTTATGACTGAAGATAAAAAGCCGGTATTAACCGGCTTTTTCTATTGCTTCTAAAGCTTGCATTTCTTTAATAACCAAGATGGTTGAGCCCAAGACGCAGATGATTCTGGCTCCCAGTTCTGCGCTCCAGAAAGCATTAGTCTGAAGAAGCGTTAAAAGCAGCCCGGTAGCGGCTAGCTTAAGGGCTAATTCACCCAAGTTGCAGTAGAGGTATTCCTTCATCAAAACCATGCTTCTGAGCAGGCCTTCATTCAAGAACTTGAAGATGGAGAAAAGCTGGGTGCCGACAAAAGCATAGAGATAAACTCTGAAGAAGGAGTAAGCTGCCTGGTTTTGGCCTGGATCAAAGAACATGCCTGCCAATAGCTGACAGAAGATGACCGACAGGGCTGAGCTGACCAGCCAGTAGATGAGGGAGACATTGCTGCAGTAGCGGTAAACTGCTTTAACAGCTGAGTACGTTTTTACCGCCAATAACTGAGCCGTCATCAGAGTTAACGTCTGGGCAAAGCCAACCAGGACGATCCGGGCCAGGTTCATGACCTTGACGATAGTGACATAGCCCAAGATTGCCTCCTGGCCAAAGGGATTGACCCAGGCCTGAACCAATGTTGCGCCGAAGGTGATCACGAATTGCTGGAAGATGGTTGGCAGGGCGATATGAAGGATGGACTTAATTTTTGTCCAGGAGAGGTCAGGCTTAAGGGAGACAGGCTCTTCTTCCTGCCGGTCCATTTTTGCCAAAAGGTAGAGGGTGACCAGCATGGTGATCCCTTGAGCTAAAACCGTGCCCAGGGCTGAACCTAATACGCCCAGCTGCAAGACGAGAATGAAAAGAAGATTTAATAGTAGGTTTAAGATGCTGGAAGTTGCCAAGAGATAGAAGGAGATTTTGGCCCGCTCATTGGAGATCAAGATGGCCCGGCCAACGTCATAGATGTAGATGATTGGCAGGGCAAAGAGGTAGACCCGGCCATAGAGGAGGGCATCCCCCATCATGTTTTCCGGTAAAGACACTGCCTTATAAAGGGCAGGCAGGGAAATCCAGGCAATTACCACTAAGACCAGACCGCTAATAGCACTGAGAAAGAGGGTGTCCCGGGCCATGGCGGCCTTCTCTTTATTTTTACTGGCACCTAACAGCCAGACCATGACGTCAACCGCCATTTCAAAGCCGCCGGAGACAACCAGGAAAAGCATGATGATATTGGCTGCATTGCCCACGGCGCCTAATTACCTGGCTCCCAGATAGCGGCCGATGATGGCCATGTCGATGACGCTGTAGAGCTGCCGGACAAACAGTTCGCTGATCATGGGCAGGCTGAAGGCCCTGCATACCTTTAGGGTAAACTATGCCCTAAGGGAACAGTCAAGGGCTGGAGAGTTTTAGTAAGGAAAGAGATTGACATGAACGAGGAATTAATTAAGACCGGGGATTTTGCCAAAATGTGTGCTGTCACCAAGAAAGCACTTTATGTCTATGAAGCAAAAGGGCTCTTGAAGCCGGCAGTTGTCAAAGATAATGGCTACCGCTACTACCGGCTGGAACAGGTGGACCAAGTTGCCACGATCCGCCATTGGGCAGCAGCCTGCAGGAGGTTGGGGACTTTTTCGCCTTAAAGGATTTGAATGAACGGCAGAAGTATTTAGGCAAGCAGCAGGAAGCAGTAGAAAGAGAGATGGCTGAGCTGGGGAAGATCAAGTCCAGCTTAGAATTTTTTGACCAGAGAATCAGTGACTTGAAGCAGACTGGTTTAAAAAAGTGGCGGTTGAGACTTGCCCGGAAGAATACCTGGAAGTCAGTCCTTTTAGGCATGGTGTTTCGCTGAATCCAATCAGCTTCGGGCCTAGATATGGGGTGATCGTCGATGACTTTGAAAAGGCAGAAATCAGCCGCTTTTTTAAAGTAGTGGAAAGAAAAAAGGGCAATTACGTCAAAGCGGCTGGAAAGTATGCCTGCTTTTACCAGGAAATTGAGAACGACGATGTTGCTGGCAATGGACCGAAGGCACTGGAATATTTAAGAAGCAAGGCAAAAGTTGTCTCGCCTTTTTACCAGGAAGACTTCATCAGTTCCGTTTCAGGTCATGACGGATCGGTAATCATCAAGTATTCTGCCAAGTTGGATTTATGAGCAAATAAACAGTATCCATGCACGTTTTTTCGCGTGAGGGGATGCTGCTTTTGAATTTGCGGCTGTTTTCAATCGCAAAAGGAGCGTAAAAGCGATCGAAAAAATAATCCAATAATCCATCGCGTTTGCGATCACTTTTGCTCGAAAAATCGCTCCAAAACGAGCACAAATATGATTGAAAGAATAATCTATCGTTTTTTCGCTCTAGCTGGTGCACTTTTGGCTGATCACAACCATTTTCGTGGTATCAATTTGGTTCGTTTCGGAGCAAATCTTAATATCATGCTGGATCGAAAAGACTATGAAGGTATTTCTGTTTTAGACCAATACAATTTCTCCATTGACATGTATCACAGTATTACCAATATAAAGAAATCAAGGGCATTAACAGGGAACTGGAACTGGTAGCAAAGATACCCGAGGAAGCTTTCAGAGAAGCAGTTGCTATGCCTTGGTCCATCGGACTTGGGACGTGAATTCTCAAATCAAAATTTCAATGTTTGATGACAGAATTGAAATTGTTTCACCCGGCGGCTTGAGCAAAGAGGAGTATCTCTTAGGGCAAATTTCAATACTGCGCAACCCGATTTTGGCTAATGTCTTTTACCGTTTAGGCTTAATTGAACAATTTGGCATGGGAATTCGCAGAATTATCAGTAGCTATCAAGGCAGCGTTATTCAACCTAAATTTAAAATCTTTGAGAACTCAATCGTGATCATTTTGCCGCTTTTTCAATCGGTGTCAGTCAATCTTTCTGAGGATGAAGGCAAAATTTATCAAGCTGTTCAATCTGGAAACGAAACTACAAGCAAGATAAATGAAGTGGTCGGCTTTGGCAAAACCAAAAGCTTGCGGTTGATAAACTCTTTGGTAAAGAAAGGCTACCTAATCAAAGTCGGGGAAGGCAGAGGCACTAAGTATATGCTACCGAAGTAGATAAAATTGAATAGCTACTAAGCAGCATCCCTGCAGAATTTTTCGTGAGGGGATGCTGCTTTTTAGTTGAAACTTTGCGTGACTCTTTTTAACCTGATTTGCGAAAAAAGGGCAAGTAATCATCTCAAAAAAATTGCGCGCAAATGAGAGCTCTTCTCAGCATTTTTGGCAAAAAATCTATTTTTTACCGAATGCGTAGAAATAAGCATTTTTACGCATTCGAATCTTGATTAGTTAGGACGGATTTTTTAACAATTTTGCCGCTTCAATGCACCTTTGTGCTAGAATAAATGCATAAAGACGCATTCAATGAGGGGAGGATTTTGCTAGCAAAATGGGCCGAAAAGTTAAAAAAACAGAGAGCAGCAGAAATATCAGGCCGCTGAAAACTGCAAAGGAGATTAACGCTATGAAGCGGGCCCTCCAGTTTGGGACCGGGACAGTTACTGGACAAAACAGGAATGGTCTGCGGAATGCTATGATTTTTGTCTTTGGAATCAATACGGGTCTCCGGATCTCCGACATCGTCAAGGCCAAAGTCTCAGACATTGAAGACGGGGAATGGTACAACCTGGTTGAAACCAAGACCCACAAGAACCGGCATGCCTATATTGGCAATATCAGCCAGGACTTGGAAAATTACATTGACCAGATGCAGCTGAAGCCAAGTGACTGGCTCTTCCCTTCTAGAAAAGGGGAGGGGCATATTGAAGGAAAGTCATTCTATAAAGATTTGAAGCGGGCCGCCCGGCAGTGCGAGATTGATCCCAGTACAGTTGGTACCCACACCTTAAGAAAAACTTTTGGCTACCACTACATCAAGAGCGCGACAACCCCAGCAGGTGATCCAGATCCCCGGGCCTTGTACAAGCTGCAGAAGATGCTGAACCACAGCAGCCCAACCACTACTCTGAGATATATTGGCTT
>OLNW01001135.1_pt1 | contig 27663 bp, 16 predicted proteins | sample 1672121 | NCBI WGS metagenome assembly OLNW01 (sample SAMEA3136648, study PRJEB25190) | human gut metagenome
CTGCCGTGCCTCGCTCGCCGTATCGGCACTTAGAATTATGCGGTATTGCCTTAAAGTGTAATGGATGACCGCCCCTGTAGGCAAAGGAGTGTATTGTATTATGACCTGCCGCGTTCTGCGCATTGATGAACAGCTGTATGGCTGTGAGGAGCTGCCTGCCGGGCAGCCGGTGCTGTGTGATGTTCTGCTGGCCGATGCCGCCGGTACCCAGCGGGTGCTTCCCTACCCCGATGAAGCCCTGACTGCCCAGAACATCCAGGAGGGCGATACCGTTGCCCTGCTGCCGGACGGCACGCTGAAAAAACTAAGGTGTATCTGACACCCTAAGGTAAGCCCGCACTTTGCAAAAGATTCACCGTAACTTTACATCGGTATGGTTGCAGCCCGCAGCCAAATGGCCTATACTGAAATTAAGGGCAACACCGCACAATTCCCGCCTGACGGCTTAAGCACCGCTCCGGCGGCTGCGGCACTTAGAATTATGCGGTATTGCCTAAGAACCAACAGGAAAGTGTGGATCACGATGACCTACCATGACATCAAACACAATGCCGAAGTAAACGAGCTGCTGAAAAAGGGCAACCAGAATTTGGGACTTTTGGGCTTTACCGACCATTCGCAGGCGCACTGCATCCATGTGGCGGAAACCGCTGCGCACATCCTGAAAAAGTTTGACTACAGCGCCCATGATATTGAGCTTGCTAAAATTGCCGGGTACATGCACGATATCGGCAACGCCATCAACCGCACCCACCACGCGGAATACGGCGGCCTGCTGGCCAACGAGATTTTGAAACAGTATGATTTGAGCGTTGCGGACCGCATTACCATTGTTTCGGCCATTTCCAACCATGACGAATCCACCGGCGGCGCGGTGGACCCCATTTCGGCTGCGCTGATTATTGGCGACAAAACTGATGTGCGCCGCAGCCGCGTGCGGGAAAAGCCCAAAGCCAGCTTTGACATCCACGACCGGGTCAACTATGCCGTAACGGACCAGACATTAAAGATCAACACCGACAAAAAGGTCATCTCGCTGAATCTGCAGATCGACACGGACATCTGCTCGATGTACGAATATTTCGAAATTTTCCTGAACCGCATGCTGATGTGCCGCGGCGCCGCTGACCTGCTGGGCGCCACCTTTAAGCTGACGGCCAACGGGGCGAAAGTGTTGTAAAATTATAACCCTGTATCAAAAAGCTCAGGCTGTTCCCTGTTGGGGGCAGCCTGAGCTTTTTATACCATGGAAAATCATTCTGCCGTTTTACAGATTCAGCATATACGTTTCCATTTGCATCGTCCTTACCGCCGCTCTTCATGATTCTGCCGGAACAAACGGCAATTCAATGTTTTCCTCGTCCACAGGCGGGGTTTGGGTTGCGCTGGGGGGCGGGGTTTCTGTCGGTTCCTTCGTGTTGTCCGCCGGTTCGCCATCACCATTTTCTGCGGGCGCGGCACTGGCGGTGGGCTGACCGGCGGCGTTCAGCACCGGTGTTTTTTTCGTTGCGGGCTTCTGGGTCGGCTTGGGGGCAGTTGTCTGCTGCGGGACAGTAGTTGCCGTGGGCTGCGGTTCAGCCGTCGCGGCGGGCTGCGGCGTGGGCTCTGCCGGGACGGCATCATTCGTTTCCGCCTGCCGGGTCGGCTCCGGGGTTGGCCGGGTACCTGCCTGCGGCCGGTGCAGTGCAAAGGCAGCGGCAAGCACCACGGCAGCCACCACAACGGCCAGGACTATTTTTTTCTTCATTGCTGTTTTCCTTTTTATATTTGGGGGCGTTGCGGCATCAGCCTGCCACGCTGTAACGCTGTGCGGCGGTGGTCAGGTCATCCAGCGCGCGGAGCAGGTTCAGCAGCGGCAGCTGGCTTTCATCCACCGCTGCCAGCGCGCGGACCATATCGCCATAGCTGAACACCCCATAGCGCAGGGTGCACAGGTTTGCCCCGTTTTGCCGCATGGCAACCACCGGCATGGCATCCGCGCGGCGGAACGCAATGGCCGGTGTAACGACATAATATACCTTTTTGCCGTCAAAGCGGGTGTTGGTATCCACGGGCTGCAATTCGGTTTCGGGCTCACCCGCGTTCCAGGCAAAAGTAAAAGTGCATTCTGCGCCGTCCGGCACCATAAAATAGTGGCGGATCTGGATAACGGGCTCCAGCAGCAGGCTGCTGCCGTAATAATCATCGGTCTGGGTGCCGCTGCTTTCAAACTGGTAGCTGCCCCAGTTGGCCGTGGAGTTTGGCTCCGCAGTGCCGGCTAACGCATCGGTCCGGTAGCCAAAGTACAGCTGCGCTTTGCCGCCATACACCAGCAGGGTGCCGGCCAGCTCCTTTGCCTGTTGGGGATAATCGTGTTCCAGCAGGCAGTTCAGGTAATCCTTTACGGTGTAAGTATAAACCGGGCCATATTTACCGTTTACCACCATCCGGGCTTCAATATCATCCGTCAGCTGTTTGGCGGCCACCTGGCAAGGGAAAGCGGTGCAGCTTTTGCCGTTTACTTCCACCTGCTTTGCATCTGCCACTGCCACCTGTGTTATGGTGGAATCCGGCAGGGTAAACTGCATGGCGGCATCCTGCGGGGTATCTTCCGGCAGGGTAACGTAAAAATAAATTGTGACTGTCTCACCCAGGCTCAGGCTGTAGCCTTCCAGATGCTCGCCGGTCTGGGCGGTTTCCGGGGTGGCGGGATCCTGCGGCGGCGGAGTTGGCACGGCAGGGTCAGGCCGGCCGGTTTCGGGGGTGCTCTGCGGCGGATCCGCCCAGGGGATATCCTCATCCGTTTCGCTCACCTGTGTCTGGATGCTGGCCGTATTTTCCTCTGCCAGCGCGGCGGCAGGCAGCGCGGCACACAGCACCACCGCCGCCAGAAAAGCCAGCAGGCGCTGGGGCCAGCTTTTTTGTTTTGTATGGTTCAAACTCAAGGTGTTTCCTTCCTGTTTTTTGTTTTATCTTCTCTTTTTTATCCCGCTAAAGGCATCATCCCTGGTTTTTGGCCAGCAGCGCTGCTCCAATCACCCCGGCGCGGTAGCCGAGGGTGCAGGTGGTAATGCGGGTGTGCTTTTGGGCGTAAGCATTGCCAAAAACCATTGGTCCCACCGCGGCGCGCAGGGGAGCCAGCAGGTTCTCCCCCTGGTTGGCCACCCCGCCGGACAGACCGATCACTTCCGGGAAGAAGATGTTGATCATGTTGGCAACACCCACCGCAAGGTAATGAATGTACTGTTCCACCACGGCTTTGCCTGCGGCATCGCCCTGGGCGGCGGCATCAAAGGCGGTGCGGCCATTTACCCCGCCGCTTTGGGCGGCAAGGCCATGCAGGGCGCTTTCGGGGTGGGCTGCCATGGCTTCTTTGGTCATGCGGATCAGGGCGGTGGCACTGGCCAGGCTTTCCAGGCAGCCGGGGCGGCCACAGGTGCAGCGCGGGGCATCCGGGGTGTCCAGAATCACCATGTGCCCCGGCTCCGCCGCTGCGCCGGTGTAACCGGTCAGCAGTTTGCCGCCCAGCACCACACCGCCGCCCACGCCGGTGCCCAGTGTGATGATCACTGCGCTTTCGGCCCCTTTGGCGCAGCCCGCCAGTGCTTCGCCCAAAGCGGCGGCGTTGGCATCATTGGCAAGAGCAACCGGCAGGCCGGTTTTGGCGCGCAGATAATCCCCCATGGCAAAATCATGCCAGTCCAAATTGTTGGAGTAGCGCACGATGCCGCCATCCACCGTGCCGGGGCAGCCAACGCCAATGCCCGCTACCAGCTGGCCCTGTGCCAGCTGATTGCAGAGGGCTGCAATATCATCGCACACGGCCTCGGCCGGGCGCGGCAGTTTGGTGGGGGTGCTCGCTTCCTTTATAATAGCACCGTCTGCATCCACAAGCGCAGCTTTGATATTGGTTCCCCCAAGGTCCACACCCAGATAATACATGATTGCAGCCTCCTGTACATAACATTTTTTTCAGTGTAGCAGATTGCCCGCCCCGGCGCAAGAACTTGTAGACAAAAAAGCATCCAAAAGTAAACCCGGCACTACCCACTGCTCTTTGTCAGGTCGTGCCGGTTGGATTTTAGGCAACACCGCACAATTCCTGCCTTGCGGCTTAAGCACCGCTCCGGCAGCTGCGGCACGGCATCTGCGTTGCCAAAATGCTCGATAAGACTCCAGTATTATCTGCGCTTTTGGCTTGGCATCTGCCGCACCTCGCTCGCCGTATCGGCACTTAGAATTATGCGGTATTGCCCTTATCGAAAAAACTGCCCGCACAACGGCTTATCATACCGTGTACGGGCAGTTGATTTATCATTATCTACTTTTCTCTCAGGTCTGGGTCGATAAACGCAACCCCACCTGGTACCCCAGCAGGGTGCGGGTTTCCACCGGCTGATGGCGGATGAGGGAAAGCAGCTGCTGTGCGGTACGGCGGCCCAGCTGTTCGGCATCAAAAGAGACCGCCGTGATCTGTGGCGTACACCCCTGCAGCGCTTCGTCGTCATACAGGGAGACAAGACGGATATCCTGCGGCACGCGCAGGTTCAGCTGTCTCAGGGTGTTCAAAGCCAGCTGGGCAACCTGGTCATCCATGCACAGGATGCAGTCCGCCCCACGCTGTACCGCGAGCTCCACAGCGCTGGTGCGTAGATCATCACTTTCCAGCTCCAAAAACAGCAGGCTCTCATCAATCTTGCAGCAGGCGCGGTCATGCGCCTGCTTATAGCCTTCCAGGCGGGACTGGTTGACGGTGTACAGCATAGATCCGCCCAGCAAAGCAATGCGGTGCAGGCCCTTCATCAGCAGCAGGCTGACCAGCTCGCGGCAGCCGCCCACCTGATCATGGTCCACCGAGATGACATCCTGGTCAGCCGGGCGGCCAATGGCAACAAAGGGGATGCCGCTTTTTTGCAGCATGGGGATCAGCGGATCACGCTCCAGCGTGCGGGCCAGAATCACGCCATCAATCTTGCGGTTGACCAGCAGACGCTGCATCGGGCTTGTTTCCTGCTCGCCCACCATCGTCATCAGCACATCATAATCATTGCGGGTGGCAATATCGTACACGGCGCTGACGGTTTTGCGCAAAAATGGTGCGGCAAGGTTGCCGAACTGGCGCGAGAACACCAGTGAGATATTATAAGACTGCTGGGTTACCAACCCGCGTGCCAGCATATTGGGCACATAGTTTTTCTCTTTGGCGTACTGGACCACGCGGGCGCGGGTCGCTTCGCTGACACGGCCATTGCCCGAAAGGGCACGGGATACCGTGGTCTTGGACACGCCAAGGTCTTCAGCCATCTGGCTGATGTCAATTTTTTTTTCTCCTTCTGTCTGTTTACGGCGCGGCATGGGTTTACTCCTGTTAACGTTTGCTTCTATAAGATCTTCTTTCTGTCCTTGCCGGTTTTCCGCCCCACGGGCAGTTCCCAGGGTACCGTTTCAGAAACCAGTCCCCCACCCCGGCCATTCCCTACTCGGTTAATGGACTTAACATATTATACCACATTTTCCTGGATCATGGTAGCCCCCTGTGCAAAGAAAGCAAAGAACACGCTACCCCAATACGGGGTCATTATATCATTCCTGGCTCTGTTTTTCAACCGATTCCTGGCTCTGTTTCCGTTTTCCAGTGTGTTTTATAACCTGGTAAAGTTTTCTCATTTTGTCCGTATCCTGCTCAGTCATCGTACCTGCGCCAAATTGGGCGGTTTGGGCCAATGCCAGCAGAGCTTCGGCATCCTGGGGTTCAAGGGCGGGGACACAACTTTGCAAAAATGCGGCAAACTCCGGCGCATCGGATGGTGTATCCGGCGGCAGGCCGCGACGCACCAAAAGGCGGTAGATGCTGCCAAACACGGCCAGCACCCGCGCGTTGCAGCTGCCCCGGCCATACCCCATGGCATGGCGGCGGGCCAGCACCAGCAGCACCGCAGCAGCCAACAGGCACCCCCCCAGCAACGCCGCCAAAACCAGCCTGCTGCGGGGCACGATGGTGGCTGCGGGTTCGTTTGCGCTGCTCTCCCCTGCTGCGGGGGCGGTGTCTTGACCTTGAGTTTCGGGCAGCGGGTCGGTGCGCAGGTCGGCCTGTTGGGCGCTGACCAGCACGCCGGGGGTCATCTCCATGGGGGTCCAGCCCTGGCCGGAAATGTACACCTCCGCCCAGGCGTGGGCGTTATCGTCCTGTAAAATGGCGTGCCAGCTGCCGTCCTCCTGTTGGGTAAACAGGCTTTGCGGCGCGGCATAGCCCACCACATAGCGCGCAGGCAGCCCAAACATGCGGAACATAACCACCGCCGCCGAAGCAAACTGCACACTGTACCCCTGTTTGGATTCCGTTAAAAAGTAACGGATGGGGTCGGCCCCCTCCGGCGGCTGGAGAGCGCTGGCGTTATACTGGTAGTTGGTGTTCAGGTAGGCGCGGATGTAATCACCAATGTCCGCAGCTTCGGTCAGCTTCTGGTCCTTTTTGGCTTCATCGCACAGGGCTTGCAGCTCGTCATAGCCGTCCGGCACGGCGGTGTAGCGGCTGGCGGCGTAAGCGGCATAGGATGCTTCCATCCGGTCCAGCACGCTGGGGTCGGCATCGGCGCGGGCTTCCAGCTGGGTTTGGGCGGTATCCCGCGGGTAATACAGGAACACATCGTCCTGCGCGGTCTGGCCCGCGGCGGCGCCATCGCCCTGGATGGTGTAATAATCGTCCCAGTAGGCGTTGTACGGTGCATAGGTGTACTGGGTATCGGCGTGGATGCGCTCCACCGTCAGCGTCTGGGGCTGGGCGGTGCCGTCATAGGCGGTGCGCAAAAACGGCAGGCTTGCAATGGTCAGCCGGGCATTATCCTCGGTTTTCCAGTTCATAGCGGCGCTGTCAAAGGCATCGGCATCAGGGGCCTGCCAGGTGGTGCCGTCATAACTGCCGCCGATAAATCCCCGCAGGTATACGGTTTCTTCGGGTTTGTCGCTGGCGGTCAGGGCCAGATCCGTCACTCCGCTGACCTGGATACCCCCGCCCTGGCTCAAGGCGCCATCCGCCACACCACCGGCGGCGGCTTCTACCTGAATGTTCAGCCTGCCGCCGCTGACCCGCGGCAGCCAGGTAATGGCGGTGCTCAGCGCGGCGGATTCCACCCGCTGGGCCGCGGGCTGCAGCCAGCCAAGGGGAACCCCCAGCGCCGGGCGCAGCAGCCACCAACAAGGCAGCGCCAGCGCAAGGCAAAGCCCGCCCGCCGCCAGCGCGGCAGACTTTTGGATGTTATAATGGCGGCAAAGGTTCTGGCGGTAGTTTTCGGTATCGCGCCTGCCCCACAAGGCCCGCCGCTGCACCGAGCAGGAAGCCGCCCATGCCCCCATCCAACCGACCAAAAGCAGCAGGCAGGCGGGCACAGCAGGCGCGGCCCCGGCCAGCGCCAGCAGCACAACAACGGGCAGCAGCATTAGATCCAGCAGCAGGGCATCCGCACGGCGCAGGGCCGCAGCGGCCAGCGCCCCGGTAACGGGCAGGGCGGCCAGCAGCAAAAACAGCCCCAGCTGCGCCGCACTGCCGCCCTGGGCCACCGGCAGCGCGCTGCCAAGGCGGGCGTTCAGGTTTTGGGCAATGTTCCCGGCGCACTGCTGCGCCCCGGCCAAAAAGTTCCGCTGGCAGATGAACAACACCACAAGATACACAATCACCCCCGCCAGCAGCCCCCAGCGGCGCAGGGCTTGCGGCGCACGCAGGAACAGCGCCCACCCGGCGCAGAAAGCGGCTGCCGCGGGCCACACCCACAACGGCACCGCAATGCCGAACCCGGTGGAAAGCACCAGCAGCAAACCAAAGGTGAGCGCCAGCAGCAGCGCGGCATCTGCCGCCAGCCACAACGCGGGGTGCGCTGCGGGGCGCTGGGTGCTCACCAGCACACGGTCCACAAACTTCAGCCCACTGCCGGGGTCGGCAGCGCCGCGCCGGCTCAGGGCAGTACGTTCTTTTTTGCGCTTGGGCGGGTTTTTGCGGTGCTTCGCCGCCTGTTGGGGAAAATCCCCCCATTCCTCCGCTCCGTCCAGGTCCCCACCGGGGGTCAGGGCAGCGCGCAGGGCGGTCAGCGGTTCGCGCACCATCAGGCGGTCCAGCTTGGCGCTCAGCTTCCAGTGTACCTGCTTGATGGTGTCCCCGTCCCGGTACTCCCGCAGCTCATAGCTGCCGCCCAGGGCGGCACGGGTGTCGGCTTCATCGCCGTCCTCATCGGGGGCGGTTTCCGCTTTGGCTTTGCCAGCCGCGGCAGCGGGCAGCACACAGATGCTCCGGCTTTGCACGGCAGCCGGGCATGCCGCGGTGAACACCCCCAGGTGATCCCGCAGGGTGATGCCCCGCACCGCAATGCTCCACACGCCGCTTTTGCCTGCGTTTAGGGTAATGCGCTGTTCGGCGCTCTCCTTGCCGCCCAGCATGGCGGCGCAGCGCAGGGTGATCTGCCCGCCGCCCCATTCATCGGCGGCGTTCAGCAGCACCACAAGCGCAGGGATGGGCAACCGGCTGCGGTTGCGCAGCCGAACCGTCAGGGTAAAATCTTCGCCCTGTATCACGGGTTTGTCCGGCACCAGCAGCTCTGCCGTTACCTGCCTGCGCAGATAGGCGGCGTCCAGCCGCAGCAGCACCAGAAGCACCAGCGCAAACGCTAACAGGAACACCGCCAGCGGTGCCTGGGTGATGAGCGCCGCAGCCAGCAGCACCAAAAGCACCAGCGCCCGGCCCAGCTTACCTGCCATGGCGGTCAGCCTTTTCTGGGCGGGGGCGCGGCACGGTGCGCAGCAGGTCCTGCATTACGCTGTCCACCGTTTCGCCGCCTGCGCGGGCCTGGTCGTTCAGCACCAGGCGGTGGCGGGCAACCGCATCAAACACAGCGGTCACATCCTGCGGGGCAACAAAATCCCGCCCCGCCAGGTACGCCGCCGCGCGCGTCATGCTGGCCAGCGCCAGGGTGGCACGGGGGCTTAACCCCACGGCCAGGCGCGGGTCCTTACGGCTGGCCTGGGCCAGCGCCACAATGTAGCGGTACATCAGCTCATGCACAAATACCGTGCTGACCTCCTGCTGCATGGCAAGCAGATCTGCCTGACCGGCAACGGGGCGCACACGGTCCAGCAGGCGGCCTTTGCTCTGCCCGGCCAAAATTGCCAGCTCCGCTTCCTCATCGGGGTAGCCCATTACGGCGCAGACCATGAAACGGTCCAGCTGAGACTGCGGCAGCATCTGCGTGCCGGCGGCGCCGATGGGGTTCTGGGTTGCAATTACGGTAAAGGGTGCGGGCACCGGGCGGGTAACGCCGTCCACCGTCACCGTGCCTTCTTCCATCACTTCCAACAAAGCCGACTGCGTGCGGGAGGAGGTACGGTTGATCTCATCGCCCAAAAACAGGTTGCACATCACCGCACCGGCGTGGTACACAAACTTGCCGGTCTCTTTCTGGTAAACGGAAAATCCCACCAAATCGGACGGCAGAACATCCGGCGTAAACTGCACGCGGCTTTCTTTCAGGTCCAGCGCGCGGGCAAAGGCCAGCGCCAGCGTGGTTTTGCCCACGCCGGGAATATCCTCAATCAGCACATGGCCGCCCGCCAGCATGGCCATCCAGATGGTGTTTACCGTTTGCTGTTTACCCTGCACGGCCTTGTTTACTTCGGCCGTAACGGCGGCGGCCTGCTGTGTGTACTGCATGGTTAATCCTCCCGGTGTTTTTTCCATATCACCATAATGCCAACGGCGGCGGCAATAACCACCAGCCCGGCCCACAGTGCGTTGTTTTCCAGCCAGATCATGGTATTGGAGATCGCGCTCCCCTCGGATTCCGCGCTGCCCTCCCCCGGCAATGGGGTCAGGGCCTGGGGGGCCACTTCGGCAATGGAGCTGCCGCCGGCATCCTCCACGGTCACCTGGCGCGGCGTTTCGTCCCAGGTAGCGGCGCTTTCCTGCAAATCCTCCTCTTTGGTGGTGTCCGCAGCGGCGGTGTCGTGCTCCGCAATTACCAGGTAGCGCTGGCTGTTGCGGGTGTAGGGGTGGCAGGTGGAAAGGGTCAGCAGGTCCCGCCCCGGCTGGATCAGCACGGCGTTGATATCGCTGGGGTCAATAATTTTCAGCTCGCTCACGCGGTAAATCAGCGTTTCCCACGGGGTGGTCAGCTGGATCTTGTCCCCCACCTGGATCTGCTGCACGTTGCGCAGCATTTCCGCGCCATAATAGCCGCGGTGGGCGGCAATCACGGTGTTGGTGTTTTCGCCGCCCAGCGGCATCGAGGTCTGGCCCAGCAGCGCCGCGCCTTTGGCCAGGTTTTCGCGGCTGGCGCCCAGGTAAACGGGCAGCTCCAGGTTCAGGCGCGGGATCCACAGCACAGCCAGCACATCATCGTCATAGCCATAGGCAGCAAGGTCCAGCGGGGCTTCCTCATAGGCGAACGGGTCGGTCAGGCCGCTTTGGCCCCCGGCGTAAATTTCCGCGTTATAGTCCTGCATCGCGGCGTACAGTTCAGGGTAGGCGCGTTCCGGCTCCGGGGGTTCGGCTGTGGTTTCCTCCGCCGCGGGGGCGGTGGGCTGGGCTTCGGCGCGGGCCGCAAACTGCGCAGCGGTTTTGGCGTTGCGGGTGCTGGTCCACCACTGGGCAGCGGTGGGCTGTATCAACAGCGCCAGCCCCAGCAAAATGGCCAGCCAGGCCAGAATTTTAGCAATCAGCCGTCCCATTTAGTCATCCTCCTCGCGCTTTTTGCAGCGGTGCAGCAGCAAAAGCAGCAGCAGCGCTTCGCCGCCGATCACAATGCTGCCCGTTACCGCGATCCACGGCCAGGCATCCACCACGCGCTTGACCACCGTTCCGGTGCGCAGCGCCTGATACTGCACGGCCTGCGGGGTGTTGGTTTCTTCCTCTCCATTATAAGGGATGCGGGTGCCGCGCACAAGCATGCGGTGGGTGTTGATGGCATACGGCGTGCAGGTAACAAGGGTGCAGTAATCCTGCCCCGCGGTGATTTCCAGATCCTCGGTGTGCTCCGGTTCCACCACTTTGATTTGATCCACCTGGTACGCCAGCGTTTCATCCAGAATATGCAGGTAGAAACAGTCGCCCTCTTCCAGCTTGTCCAGGTCGGTGAACAGCACGGCTTCGGGCAGGCCGCGGTGGCCGGTCAGCACGCTGTGGGTGCTTTCGCCGCCAAGGGGGTAGCTGGAGCCTTCCAGATGGCCAACGCCCCTTTGCAGCACATCATCGCTGGTGCCTTCGTAAATAGGCAGGTTGACGTCAATTTTCGGGATGGTGATATACCCCAGGCTTTCGCCCACATCCACAAGGTCCACATAGCTGGTGCCGGTATCCTCCGCTTCGCCTGCGGCATCGCGCTCCACGGCGCTGTCCAGCTGCTGGTTATAGCGGCGGGCGGCCTCCTTGGCGGCGTCCAGTTTTTCGGTATCCATGCTTTTTACGGTATCATCGTAATTTTGGATCGCTTCGCTGGCGTGGCGCTGCGCCACCGCGTTGCTGATAACCGGGTACGCTGCCACCCCAATGCCGGACAGGATCATCAAGGCCGCAAAGCCGACTTTTAGTTTTGTTGTGGTATCCATAGCGTCACCGCGAACCTTTCCGTGAGAGGGTTGAAGTTGGGAACTGATGCAATTAAGAATTAAGAATTAGCAATGAGGAATTGGAGGCAGACAAAATAATAAAGAATCATGAATCATTGTGGTGGACCGCGGCGCATTTGCGCCGCAAACATTGCAAATCATTTGTAGGGGCCGATGCCCGCCATCGGCCCGTTTGACGGGCCTTGCCCTATTTATTTTTAGGCTCTGCACGGGGAACCACCCCTCAGTCACCTTCGGTGACAGCTCCCCTCAAGGGGCGCCAATATCTTACCTTATGTTTGCGGTGGCTCCCCTGGAGGGGAGCTGGACGCGGAGCGGCCTGAGGGGTGGTTCCCCGCCACAAACCTAACCCGTAGGATGGTTCCCCACGCAGGGCCTAAAAATCAACCGAACAACGGCCATGTACACCCAAAAAAATTTATTTCCCAATAACCCACCATAGGGGGAGGGCCAAATCCGGCCCTCCCCCTGTGTATGATGGATTATCCCTCTATACCCTATTGGTGAATTGTAACATTGTTTTGCCTTGCGGCGGGCGCATCAGGCGCGGTTCTTCTTTTTCAGGCTCAGCAGCACGCCAACACCGGCCACAACCAGCAGCACACCAATGCCGCTGAACAGCAGGGTGCCGAAACCACCGGTGGTGGGCAGGTTGAAGCCCTTGCGGTTGATGATGACGATCTCTGCATAGCTGTACGGAGTATCGCCATTCTTAACCACGGTGCTATTGTAGTCATGCTTAATCAGTTCACCCGTGTTGCTATCAAAGGTTTTCGTATCACTCCATGCGGTGGTGTAGTCCAGAGTCAGGTTTGCGTCCACCGGACCAGTCAACAGGTTATAGCCTTTGTGAGTCTTGGTTTCAACCAGCTTATACTCGCCAGTCGGCAAACCATTTGCAACAGCCTTACCGTCGGCATCCGTCTTCAAATCCATAACAGCAAACCACTTAGGCTCATCACTAACAGTAGCGTTCAGCTTTTTTGCTGCTGCTTCCTCAGGCGTTAAAAGGGTCTTATCAGCACCCATAAACTTAACGGTGCCATTTTTGTTCATCGTATCTTTTTCTGCATCATACTTTTTATAAAGGGTAAATTCAACATCCTTCAGCGGTTCGCCATCCTCATTCTGTTTCAGGATGCCAGTCTTGAACGTATAAACAACAGCTTCGTCATGGATATCATACGGAGGATCCTCTTCGGTAGTGGTAATATTTGTCTTCTTGGAGTATTTCAGGTCGGCACTGTTTACATTGCCCACTGCACCAACCGAAGCGCCGTCCTGGAGCTTTGCGGTATAGGTAATGGTAATGGTTCCACCTGCATATGCCGCAATCTTGTCAGTAGCAAATGCAATCGTAAAGCCAGACTTACCCTCAGCATTCGTTATCGTCAGGGTATACTCAGTACCCTCTTTAAATGTCGTTTCTTCAGCTTCGCCAACTTTTCCTTTAACATCAATATCACTATTAACAACCAGCTGGTCGCTATTCATTTCATCAGATACGGTGAAAGTCTTCAGTTTTGCAACGTTTTCAGGAACATTGACAGTCAAAGTATACGGAACATCATCACCAATGCCATAGTCTGCATCCTTTTTACCTGTAATTTCCTTTTTGAAGTCCGGCTTGTAGTTCTTTACTTTAACCTGTGCTCCACTAAAAGCAGTAGTGTCAAAGCTCTTTACACTAGTTTCAGGCTTTTGCGCGCCTTCAATATCACTTTCGGTCGCTGCAACCATCTCGCCATTGTCATTGATCTTAAAAACATAGGCAATGCCGGAATCCAAAATGTAACCATCGTTTGCATTAACTTCAGTTTCCACAAAGGCATATACACCTTTGGTCAAACCAGAAACGCTGATTTTGCCATCATCACCCGTGGTAAGGACACCCGTTTTATTAGCTGCGTCAAGCCACTCGCCTGCATTATCTACGCCATTTGCAGGCTTCTTCTCAATCCAAGTCCATGTTCCGTCATCATTCTTCTTATAGAGCTTAAACTTGTAGCCCTGCATGGTTGTAACTTCTGGATTCGTACCGCTCTGCTTACCGACTTTCTGCAAAACAGCCTGACCATATGCAGTAGAGTTTTTCGGGAAGACATGAACATCGTACAGCCAATCAGTCAGACCGCCATTCGTATCAGTCGAGACTTTTGTCATAGGAACAGAGACAAAGAACGGCTCACATGCAGTCTTGACAGAATCCGGTGTTTCGGTTTCAAGCACAAGGTAAAGACCCAAAGGCAATTCTTCAAACTTAACAACGCCACTGGTATCTGTCGTTTTCGAATCGACTTTAGTTACAGTTGCAGTCACGTCACTCTTCAGTTTATAACCGCCGGTAGTAGTATCAGGTTCTGCATAATCTTCCCAGCTTGTAGGCCAAGCTACATCTTTACCATCATAATATTTTTTCAGATCTTCTGCATTCTTAACCTGATAAACGGTAAAGGTTGCACCTGCCAACGGAGTAGGCGTTTCACCTTTGCCATTCGAAGGAAGACTCCCTGCGTCTTCTGGCTCGCCGGTTGCAGGCCCTCTATTTGTTTCGTTCCACTCATACTTATGAATCGTAATGGAACCTTCCGTTTCCGTCCAAACCGGATTTGCAGTGGGTGGCGTTGTCGTTGTTGTTCCACTGTCATCCGCTGCCATTGCTGGCATAGCGCACAGGCTGAGGGCCAGGGCGGCGCTCAACAGGCCTGTGAGAAAACGTTTTGCTTTTTTCATTTCAGTACCTCTTCTCTTAAAAAAAGTCATCATCGGATGGGCGGCAAAGCCGCCCGGCTTAGGGGTTCTGCATCAGCACGGCGTGCAGTGCGGGGCGCTGTAGCGGGGAAACGCTGCCGCGCCGCCCGCACTGTGCCGTGAAGAAAAAAGGAGGAAAAACCGGGCCGCTTGCCCATTTGGCTTAAGGCTGCGCCCTGCCGTAAACGGGCGCGCACGGGCGGGCAGGCCCTGTACCCTGGGGGTTGCTGGGTTTCCGGGGGATGGTTAATGTCGCCGGCCCCCTTTCCTGTTGTAGCGGAATGTGAATATCAACAGCCCTGCCACCGCCAGCGGCATGCCGATCAGCAGCCACAGGCTTGGCGCGTCTGCACCCGTGTGGGGCAGCTCAGGCGTTTTACGGTTCAGAACGGTAAGGGTCATGGTGTAGGTGTTGTCGGACTGCGTAAACTTGTCTCCGACCGGAATTATCTGCCCATCAATAGAACACTTGCCGTCTTGGGTAAATTCGATCACAATTGGCTGTGCCAACAGGTTGTACCCCGGATGTGCCTTGGTTTCTGTCAGGCGGTATGTACCGGGTTCCAGATTTTTGAACGGGTTCTGGGTTATCTTGCCGTCCGTTCCGGTTGTACCGGTAATGGAACCTTTGTTTGTGTTATCGAATGGGTAGTTTTTATCTACTACCCACTGCGTTTTTCCTTCGGCTGTTGTTTCGACCAGCTTTTCCAGTTTGAACTCAACACCACTCAAGAGCACGTCATTGCTATTTTCGTCTTTTTCCGCGTCCTTCTTGATGATATCCAGTGCAAACTTCGGGTTCTGCAGCTTGTTGGTCAGCACAATCTTGCCGCTGCCGCCGGTGATGGTTCCATCAGTGGCTGTGGCTGGCGTTGTAGTTGCGCCGGTTTCGCTGTCCTTTTCGCTTTTTGCTGTTGCTTCAGCCGTTACAACATACGTTTTGCCGTCAATCGTAATGGTTCCGTCTTCCGCTGCCTGTTTAAATTCGCCCTTTTCTACCGTACCTTCCACAATGCGGTAAATATAGTTATTATCCGCACTGCCGCCAACCGGGTACTGATCCAGGTTGTTAAAGGGATACAGCCAGCCGTTATCTGTATGGCGAACCGTAACATATTTGCTGCCCGAGGTCGGGTAGTCAACAACCTCCCATTTGGCATCCGCAGCACTGTTTTTGCGCTGGAGCTGGATGTAAATCTCGTTCGGCTGGTTCGTTGTACCAAGGACCGTATCATTTGCATCTTTCCAGAGCTTATCGAACTCAATGTTGATCAGTTTGCGCTTGGTGTTGGTAAAGACTGCGGTAACTTCCAGATCGTTCGGATCGTTCGGATTTTTGCTCGCCACAATCTCGCCTTCCACCATGGTGTTGTCGATCACATGGGCGTATTGACCATCCGGAACGGTTACGCTTTGCAGTCTGGAATCATCGGTTTTGACTTCCTCGATGGTATAGCGGGTGCCAACGGGGATGCCGGTGATGGTCTTGGTGTGATCGCCGGCTTCGCTCATATTAATCGTAACGATTTTTTCGATGGGCTTTTCTTCCAGACCCTCACCGCCAACATCATTAAAGGTAACTTTGAAGGTGTAGGTACCTTTAATGGTATTTTCCTCACCAGCTGCGGCCTTCTTTTCGATTTTCAGCCCGCCGGTTTTGACGGTGTTGACGTATTTTACCTTTAGCTTTGTCAGCGAGCTTGTATCGTCCGGATTCTTATAGGAGCGGAAGACGATGGTGTCGCCTTGGGGTTTGGTTCCGGTATAGTTATTACCCGTTATATCATCATCCGTTCCCTTCTTTTCCGTTCGGCCATCATCGGGGCCATCGGCAGGGGAGCTCTGGCTATTCAGCGGCCTGGGCTTTTCGAGCGTTACTGATGTATAATCCGTACTCGTCGGACTCGTCGACTCAACCTCCCGCCCGTTCTCGCACACCGTCCATGTGGTGTCGTACAGGTTTTCGTTCAGATCCTCTTTGAGCGAAATGTAGCTGCCGCGGCGGAACTGGTCGCTGAAGGTAACGGTTTCTCCAGCTTCCAGAACAAAGCGTCCGTCACCGTCCACCAACTGGGTGTCTGTGTCCATGTTGGAGGTGTACTGTGCGTTTTCGGCGTTTTCCAAATGACCGCTTTCGGCGGAGCCGTAATCCGGGATTTCCTTCTGATCGGTTGTAAAGCCGGTCATCGTACTTGGCACCGCTTTGGGAGTGAAGGTAAAGTCCCTGAAATAGATGTTGCGGTTATAGTTATCGCCCACGCGGATAGTTGTAACGTTGTTGTTAAACTTGCCCTGCTCTTTCATCTTGTGCAGGTCCAGCTTTACGGTGACCCATTGGTCTGTCTTCACTTCGACCGAGCCATACGTTGCGCCGTTAATGCCTGTTGTGCCAAGGCTGCCTTTTTGGCCGGGGGTAGGTGTCTGATTATCCAGCAGTTCCAGATACAGGTTGTTGAGGGAAAGGTCACTACCATCTTTTTGGGAAACGTAAACCTGGAACGTAAGGAAGCGCATGTCTTTGATATTGATGGGTTTTCCCAGCGTCAGGATGCCACGACGTTTCTCACGCGCTGCACTTTGCGTATCCATATAGCGTGCGTACCAGTGAAGGACCTGTTCGGTATTTTGCCCGGTATCTGGCCCGGAACCTTGCTCGGGGTTTGTAGCCAACTCGAAAATGTAGTCGCCTTTGTTTGATTCGGTTGGTTCGGTTGCGGGTTTAATCGTGTTACCAGTCGCAGTCAAATCCACCTTTTCGGTATCGCTTGGATTCGGTTTAGCGGCAACTTTTGTTCCATAATGGGTTGCCTGGTTCTGGATGGTGAAGTTGAAGATTTTCTGGTTTTTAAAGCAGTTTTTGAAGGCCGGATTAACGTTGTCCAGCTTGACCTCTTTTTGAACCTGCAGCTCGTTATTATCCGGGAAGTTGAACGCCACCGCCATGTTGGACTCCCACATACCGCGTTCCATGTAGTACATGGTAAGGGTGTGCTTTTGGCCTTTGTCGAATGTAAGAGTAGTGCCTTTCGCGTAGAAATCAATGCTCTCCTTATTATATGTTACGGTCTTGACATTATTTTTATCTTGATCATCTCCTGACGTTCCGCCGCTTTTGACCTTACTGACATAGGCTGTTACACTATTTTTTTTCTTTCCATCTTCCTCTTTCTCGCCAAATTCCAGCAGGCCGGAAACCTTACCATGGGCGCCGCCAACGTCAAGCGCCAGCTGGCCATCAATGAATACCCAAACGTCATCGTCACCGGAGAAGAAGAACTTGATGCTGGTTTTTTCCTTTTTTCCATCTTTACCAATCTTATTGGTTTCCACCATGCCGTCATTCGTCAGGGTAAAATCCATCTGCAGCTTGGTGCCAAAGCCGTAATTGTAGGTAGAAGCCACACCAGGTTTTGCTGTTTCATTGAACGGGAAGTAGCCATAATGGCCTTGCGGGGCCGATGACACATTCACATTCACAGAATTACCCTTTTTATCCTCGGTACTTTTTTGGAGAAAATATTTTGAATCCGAATTTTGTTCCGAATTTTGTTTTAGATACAAGGTTGTATCCTTGCTGTCAAAGCACCAATAATCAACGCCCGTCTCATTACCAAAAAGATTTTCCACTTTAGTAAATGGGAACTTTACATTCTCATACACTTCACCAAGCTTTGCTTTTTTACTATTCTCTCCTAAGAGGAAGTCTTTGTTAAAGTGCGGTTCTACTGCTGATGTTTCTGTTCTGTTTAACAACGGTGCTCCATCTGCGTTACCGGTGGATGTTTTATCCGCAACCAAGCCTTGATAGGCATAGTATGTATGCTCATTACTATTGTTTTTAGGATCTTCATTATACTGAGAGTTATTGATTGCCATAAAACGCCGACCGTTTGTGTCGTACCCAAACAAATTTAATGTACTAGCAATCTGGCTAAATTCAGGGCCGCCCGCAGGCTGAAAATGTCCGGTATAAAGCGGGTATTGGGCATTTACCTTCTCATAATAATCGCTCAGCGCCTGATCAAATTCACGGAAGGTTACCCAGTTGCGGTGACTTAAATCCTTATATCCCTCTTTTCCATCGTAATCGTATGTATCACGGTTCTTGCCGTTCAACTCGTAATCTGTATAATAGTCATACAGCGTACTGGTAACATATTTTGTGTTTGCTTCTTCCGTAAAAGCAGCAGGTGCAATATCTACTACTTTAGTCTGCTCCCCCGTTTCAGTCTTCTTCCACGTTTCGGCATCACGCTTGGTGCCTTTTGGAGCCCAGTAGCCGCCACGTTGGCCCATGCTATATACTGCATCGTCATTCGTATCCGCATAGAAGCACTGTTCCTTTTCCTTATAGCCTGAAGGGATGGTTTCCCAACCTGTAGTGTCGCCGCATTTTGTAGTGAATTCATCGCTATTCAACGGATACGAAGAGAATACGATTTCGGTATAGCCATCCGGCACATCTGCTACATAGTAATCTGTGCCCTTAATCCGGCTCATTGGGCCGCCTATGCTTTCTGGGCCATCTCCTTTTAAGAGGTAGTAAACCGTACTTTGATCGGCTCTGGGGATTGAAAAGTTGCCGGTATCTCCCGTCAATGCCATCTTGGAAAAAGTAGCATCGTAATAGATAGGGAAAGATTTTTCTATACCCCATCTTACGTTGTCTGCGCCAGTATAGATAAAGCAGTTACTTGTATCACTGTATAGAAAGGATTCTTTATTCTCATCACTAACAGATTCGTTATAGAAGTTATAGAATTTGCTGGAGTTGCTTTTGTCACCCTCACTCCATGTAAACCGAACATAAGAGCATGCCTTTTCTGGGATGGTAAAACTAGCGACGCCTCCACTAGTAACAGTTTGACTTTCTGAGCTATTACCCTGTGGATTTAAGTTTCCATCTGCACCAGGGATATAGAAATTTGCCTTTACGTCCGTTAAAACAGCTGTACTGCGGTTTTCGAACTTGATGGTTTTTTTTGCATAGTATATATAATCCTTCAGGATGGGATTGTCTTTCCATTCACCGCTTTTTCCATCATCAGTTGGAACATACATTCTGTTATTGTAGGAGCTTATAGAACCCAGGTTATTATTTAGCTTAATCTCTCCTTTCCAATCAGAACCCTTGTATAACTGGAACTGTATTTCTAGAAATTTTTCTCCTCTTATATCTTTACAATTCTTAACGGCATAAATCTTATGTCCATTTGTTTCCCATCCAGTCCACTCCATTGAATGCGGATGCCACCACTCATTATTATCAGAATTGCCAGTTTTTACATTAAACCTAATTTCATCGGAAGCTGAAACGGGCTGCCCATTAATCGTATCCGGAACGACAAAGTAAACCGTGAATCCATCTGTCGCTTCCTGCTCACTAACTGCCTGCACGTTATCCACGCTTCTTGCGGCGTACATCTTCTGCGGCTGTTCGGTCGGTTCCGGGGTGGCGGTGGGGGTCACGGTCGGCACAGGGGTGGCCGTTGCGGTGGCTGCCGGTTCCGGGGTCGGGGTGGGTTCTGCCGTGGGCTCCGGCGTTTCGGTCGGGGCGGGCTGCTCCGGCTCGGCGCTTTGTTCCGGTTCCGGGGTGGCGGCGTTCTGCTCCGGCGGAACGGTATCCTCCCCGGAGGCCGTTCCCTGCTCATCCTCCAGCAGCTCTACTTCGTCAGGTGCGTCGGGCAGAAGATCCACCTCGGCGTATACAGGCAGGGCCATTGCCATAACCAGGCAAGCGGTGACAAGCAGCGCTGTCAGCCGGCGCGCCCAACCTGTTGTGTTTTTTCCTGTTCTATTCAATCTGCTCACCCGTCTTTCGCGCTGGCTTGATGGAAGCACATTGTTCCACAGGGGATCCCTGTGAAAGAGTAAAGGAAGCCAGCTTCTTTTACTTGCGCAACCGTTGCCATGTTGGTTTCAAAAAAAACCGCATCGAGTCTTCTCATTGCGCATTTACTTTTTATTTTCTTAATATAGCACCTTTACACCAGAAAGACAATACAATCCACGCAAATTCCTGTTTTTCAGCACTTTTACTGATTGCGTTTTTCTCCAATTATACAATGTGTTCAAAGCCTTTGTATCATTTACTCCTGATTTTCTTTTTGGCAGCGGTCCCTTTTATATACTTTGACCGCGCGTTTATGATCCTCTGCACACACAGAGCGCAACTTTGCGGCAAAATTCGCCTTTTTTGTTGCATTTTCCTGTTTTTGCGCAATTATTTGTTTCGCATGTGCCTGTTTGCGGCGGGGCCTGGCGGCTGGGTGGGCGCCTTGTGGGAGGGATGGCAGGTTTGCGGCGCACGGTTCCCGTTTTTTTGCGGCGCGATGGGTACACCGCGCCCCTGCAAACGGTTTGCGGTGTTTGCGGCGGCGGGTGTGTGTTTGGTGGATTGCACGCCCGCCAACGGGACGCCGTTCTCCCTTTCCAACGGGGTGCGGGTTTGCTGCAGATATGCCATTCGCTTTTTTGTCCCCCCTGCCCTGCCCCTGATTCCCGGTTCCCCCTTGCCGATTTCTATTTGCGCCAGCTCCTGAGGTGCATCTGAGAGCAACGAAAATAGTGGATCTTTCGCAAGCACAAAATCCGGCTGCGTTTACTGAAACAGACGAGCTTTTTCTTTGTTTTCAGATACACCTCCAGCTCCCAGCTTTCAATCTATCCTGTGTAAACTGCAACCCCTCACGCGCCATTCTGTGCGGCACTTACCTTATAATATAGGGGTGCTGCCCTGTGTGAATTTGCAACTGGTCTATTTGAAGCAGCTGTGAGCTGTTGCAATTTTGCACAGGGTATTGCCCGCATTCTGTGCCGAACATTCCCGAAACGTGTTGGAAAAACGCACAGGATTGCCTTGTTACCCTATGCCGCTTACCGTTGGAAAAATGCACAGGTTACCCCCGGAACAGTTGCATTTTACACAGGGTATTCCCCCTCCCCTGCCCCGCCGTGACCCGCTTACCTGTTGGAAAACCACACAGGATAGGCCCGTTCCCCGTGTTGCAATTTACACAGGTTTGGCTGTTTTTGGCTTATTTGCAACTTTACGCAGGTTGCTTTCCGCACAGGAAAATGGTGGTGGAATGCACAGGCTGCAGTTGGGTGAACACACAGGTTTGCGTTGTTAAATTACACAGGCTCTACCTATTACTAATATAGAACTAAACAACTAAGCCATAATAACAACCAGAGCTAAGCCGGGAGATGGGGGAGAACGGGAAAAATTGGTGTTGCCATTCCATCAGGTTACAGAACCCTGAAACAGCAGGACAGAAAAGCACAATAAAACCCTGTGTAACCTGCACCCGGGCTGCAGCACCCACAGGATATATGGCAAACCAAAACGCGAGTGTTGCATTTTGCACAGGGTAATGGCGGTGAAACCCTGTGTAAATTTGCAATTCTTGCGCTGGACAACAGGATGTGCTATAATGTTTAGCATGATGTGCGTGACCACCCGGGATACAGCAACCGATATAGGAGGCCCCTGCTTATGGCGGCAAGTAAACAGAAAAAAGATGATCCGTTTGTCGTTACGTTTGAAGAACGCGGGGACCAGACCATCGTTCGAAAATCCAATGACCTTGTACAGATGACACGCAACAACCTGACGCTGAGCCAGCAGCGCCTGATGCTGCATATTTTTTCGATGATTAAGCCGGAGGATACGGACCTGCCCTCTTATGAGCTGAGCATTTATGATTTTATCAAGATGACCGGCATGGACCCGCACAGCGGGGCGCTGTACAAGCAGGTGCGCAAAAATATTGAGGAGCTGGCCAACGCGCCCATCCAGTGGATCAAGAATAACGGAACTTCCACGGTGGAAACATTCCGATGGATCGATAAAGTGCGCATTGATGAGGGCCGCGCGCGCATGACCATCACGCTGGATCCGGTGCTGAAACCGCACCTGGTGCAGCTGAAAACCCTGTATACCACCATGGATGTGACCTACACCATGCTGATGCGGTCCACCTATTCCATCCGCATTTACGAGCTGTGCAAGAGCTACCAGAGCCTGTACCTGAAAAAGAAAGCGGCCGGGGAACCGCTGGTATGGAACCTGAGCATGCTGTATAAACAGCTTTCGTATACGGCCAACCGATGGTCGGATTTCCGCCGCCTGGCACTGGAAAAGGCAAAGGCGGAAATTAACGAAAAGACGGATATTATTTTTAATTACGATGTGTACGAAAAAAAGGGGCAGAAGGTTCTTTCGCTGGTGGTAACGATTGACCCGGTGGATGATGCCGCTGCACAGGCCAACCTGGACAGCATCAACAGCACAGTGCGCAAAAAGAGTAAAAAGAAGGGCCGCCCCACCGTGGCGATTGAGGATTCGCTGCTGGATGACCCCAGCGTGATCACCTTTGATTATGTTTCGGCACCGGAAACAACGATTCCCTATTCCTTTGGACGCCACCGCACCGAGCTGCGGGAGGAAATTGTTGTGAAAGCGCGCATGGATCAGCTGCGCGCGGAGATTACGCCCGAAGAGCTGCACGCGGTGGAAGTGATCATTGATGTGTTGGCAGATGCCTGCTGCACCATCCAGGCAGGCGATGGCGAGCAGGACGGCGGCAACAAAACGGTGTTTGGAAAGATGAATGCCATCATCCTGGATTGTGGCGGGCTGACCAGTTGGCTGGCCGGTGTGGCACCCCGTTATGCACAGGAGATTATTCCCCGGTCGCAGACGATGCGCAGCCCGGCGCGGTACCTGAACAAGGTGCTGCGCGAGGATATGGATAACTATCGCATTTATATTTTCCGCAAGGCAAAGCCGGCAGCAGAACCCAAAGAGGAGCTGCTGGAAGCGGAGTACCATGTGATGGACGAGCCGGTGCAGCAAACGATGCCGGAGCCGGAGCCGCCCAAGGTAGAGCTGATTCCCGAAACGATTGTAAAACGGCAGGATATGCGAAAAGAGTTTGCAAAGTTTGTAGATGATGGATACCTGGAAAAGACGTTGACGAGCGGCCAGCGCGGCGCTTACCACGAAATTTACCGCCATCTGGCAGCGCGGTGCGTGCCATCGCCTTCCAGCCTGCGCAATGGGCTGAAAGACGAAATGCGGCTGCATTACCTGGCCTGCATGAATGAAGTGATTGAAAAGTATGGCAGCCTGACCCCGTTGATGGAAGCTATGGCGCATGAACTGGACTTTGATGTGTTCTGGGCAAAGGCCGCCAAGGACCCCAACGTGAATAACCCGATGGGGCTGTTCTACCACATTATTGAAGAACGCGCGCTGAACCCGATCGGCACCATAATGAACGACCAGGCACAACGGCAGAAGGTTGCCGCCAAGGAAAAAGGTGAAAAAGATAAGTGGCACAACGAAAGCTGGATGGATGCTTTTGAGGAAGATATCCCGGATGACAGCGAAGAGTAATTGAGATGAAGCGGAGCGGAACATCCGGGAGCGCTATTATAATAAGGTAAGCAGCGGCTGGCAGATTGCTGGCCGCTGCTTTTTTGTTGGGTGCAGCTGAGAGATGGAAATATCCGGCGTTTTTTGATTTCAGATTAGACCTTGGGCAACACCGCACAATTCCCGCCTAGCGGCTTAAGCACCGCTCCGGCAGCTGCGGCACGGCATCTGCGTTGCCAAAATGCTCGATAAGACATCCAGTATTATCTGCGCTTTTGGCCTAGCAGCTACCGCACCTCGCTCGCCGTATCGGCACTTAGAATTATGCGGTATTGCCCTTGGGATAATAGGTGAGAATGAAGGTACGTGGGCGGGAATGCCTGGATGAAGTGAAGAAGGATGGGAAGGAAAAGCGGCAGAGAAAAAGCGTGAACAGCAACGAAGAGATGCCTGCATAATATTCGTCAAAATATCCGTTGACACACGCGAAGCATATGATATAATAGAAGCTATAACAGCAACGAAGAGATGCCGCACGGCATGGGGTGCCCGTTTTTGCAACACGCAGTTAGATTAAGATACCGGCGTGTGGTACCGCAAAAAGAACCGAACAAAAGGCAAAGATTAACCGACAGCAACGAAGAGATGCCTGCACAAAGGCGCTCGCAAGGAGGAAAACAATGGGATATTGTATCTCAGTCTGCATTGAAAAAGGCGGCGTGGGAAAAACCGTTACCGTCTGCAACCTGGCGGCGCTGATGGCGCAGGACGGCAAGCGGGTGCTTGTTGTGGATATGGATGCCCAGGGCAACTGTACCTATACCCTGACGGGCGCCCGTGTAACCGATAATACTTTTGACCGCGCTGGCGTGTATGATATGTTCCGTGCCTATGGCATCAGCGGCACGCAGAACTATATTTCCCGCACGCAGTTCGATAATATTGATATAATTCCGGCAAATGGCAACACCCCAATGGCGGCCAAGCAGCTGCAAATCCTGGAACAGTCCGAAAGCACCAGTATCAATATGTTTTTGGCCATGTGTCTGGCACAGGTTGCCGGCGAATACGACTTTATTTTGATTGATACCCCGCCGTCCCGCGATGTAATGGTGACCAACGCCCTGATGGCCAGTGACTTTGTGCTGATCCCCTGCGTGTGCGATGACTACAGCCGTGACAGTGTGTACCGCACTGTGGCCATGTGCCAGCAGTTGGAGCACGATGAGGGCGAAAAAATTGATGTTTTGGGTATTATCCTGACTATGGTGGAAAAAACTGCCCTGACCGAAGTGATCCGCAATGAACTGCGGGAAAGCCAGCTGGGCAGCAAGCTGTTTGCTGCCGAAATCCGTAAGGGACAGGCTGTAAAGGATAGCACCCGCCTTGGTGCGCCGGTTGTGCTATGTGCACGCAGCAGCAACCCGGCAAAGGATTATGCAAAGGTGTATGCCGAGCTGAAAACGCGCGTTGAACAGGAGGCAGAGTGATGGCAAGCAAACTGGACCGACTGCAGAAGAAAGGCTTTAAAGTAAACGAAGCAGCGTTAAGTAAGATCGCGCGCGGCGACCAGGAGCCGGGCGGCGAATACAGCGAGATCAATATCAATGATATTGAAGAAAACCCGGATAATGCCCTTTACCGTGAGCTGGATACCGAGGAAGATATTGCGCTGCTGGCCGATGATATCCGCCGCGCGGGGCTGCTGCACAACCTGGTTGTGTTCCCTAAGACCGGTGTTGGCGGAAAATATGTGCTGCTTTCCGGCGAGCGCCGCCTGCGTGCGCTGCGCCTGTTGGTGGAGCAGGATAAACGCGAGCAGGAAGAAAAGCAGCTGCCCAACCGCATGAGTGAATGGCAGAAAGTGCAGTGCAAAGTGGTGCGCAACTTGACGGAAAACGAAAAAGTTGTGTATATTGACAGCGCAAACCTGCAAGTGCGCGGCGGCATCAGCAATGAACGTGTGATGCGCCAGGCGGCGGCGCGTTTTGTGGAAAACCTGCAAAAAGCACCGTATAACCTGAGCGCAGCGGAAGCGAAAAAAGCGCTGAAAGAGGTCAGCCCGCTGAATTCCCGCACGATTGATAAGGCGCTTTCGATTCAGAACGATCTCAACCCTGATCTGCGCCGCTTGCTGGATGAGGAATTCCTGAACCGAGCCGAGTGTGAAACCTATCTCCGCTTGACCCTGGAAGAACAGGCCCGTGCAGCCGCAGTGTTTTTGAAAATTGCAGCCCTTGACCCACGCAGCCATGAGCGCCGCGCCATTAAGGACGCATTGACCACCGCCATGTTGGATGTAGCAGTGGAACGCCGCAGCATGCAGGAGCGCGAGAGCGTATTTGCAGCAGCGTTGCAAAATGCACAGGATGCAATCGGCCAGGCCAAGACGCAGGAAAACAAGGCGGCGGCAGTAGATAAAGACCACAACTTTATTTCGGCCAAACTGCCTACTACGGCCCGCAAACTGCGTAAAATTGCAGCGGCAAAAAATATTGAAGCTAAGATCCGCAGTTATACGGCAGAGGACCGCAAAGCAATGTCGGACCAGATGCAGGAGCTGATTGCGGCAGCGCAGGAGCTGAAAGCACTGATTGATGCGGTGGAATAATCCAGATCCACGAAAGCGACAAGCAACAAAAATCCATGCAAATAGGAATACAGGAATCCACGATATGAAACAGCGAATTGTCATCCGGCTGCACCTGGCTGTGCGGGCAGTGCTGCAAAGCGAAGCGGACTGGCGCGGCACGCGGCTGGGCACCCTGACATCGGAGCTGATCCATGAACAGGCTGCAAAAGCGCGCCTGTGCGGGGTGCAGAATTACGAGTTGAACCCCGTCAGCAGCCGCTATGTTCCCGTTACAAACGGGACAAAATATAAGCAGACATCTGGCCTGGAGCAGATCTCCATCTATCTGAACGATGAGGATATGCAAACCCTGAAAGAACTGGCACTGGCCAACGATAGTGTGCGTGTGATCAACGGCAGGCAGGCAATCACCTACCGATATGTTGTTCCCGGAATGCTGCTGAACGACCCGGTGTTTACGGGGCTGACAGAGCAGAACAGCACGGCAGGGTAAGCACTTCAAAATCTTGAATAAATCAAAGGCGGCACCGCGTTTTTTGAAAGACACGGTGCCGTTTTGTATGCAAAGCAGCCTGAAAATACTACAAAACATAAACCTGTGCGAAGTTACAACAAAACGGATAGAAGATGAGAATAGGAAAAAAGGAGAAATATGTTGGAATTTTACACAGGTTTACAGAGCAAAACATGAGGAAAAGCGCGATGCAGCGTTTGCGAAATAAAGCGGATTTTGGGTGAATCAGATGCGGGGAACCAAAAAAGAGGGGAAACCTGTGTAAATGGCAACAATCTGCAGGGGAAATTACCTTTTTATAATATGACAGGGATAGTAATACCCTGTGTAAAGATGCAACACTGTGCGCTGCGAAAGGGAAGAGTTGCAATTTTACACAGGGTATTGGTTATTCTGTCAGGCGGAGTAGAAGAAAAATACTAAAACAAAATGGCATATATGAGCTGTATTATACGATTTGGAATTAAAACAGCCGACCAAACGATGGGATTTGGCGGGATAGGGAGAAAGGCGAAAGTTGATATGGAGAGAGCGAGGGCAGAGGTTGGCATGCTGCTTGATAGACAAAAACGTGGAAACGTGATGTGAAATGGCGGGAATACAACGCTATTTTTGTATTAAACTTATTAAATAATACAATTTGTATTTCTGTACAGAGAATCTCTTTGGAAACCAAGCGGGAATAATTTGACGATTTAAGCAATAGTAGATGGCCTGCAACTTGAGAAAGTATTGGCAACACCGCATAATTCCCGCCTTACGGCTTAAGCACCGCTCCGGCGGCTGCAGCACGGCATCTGCGTTGCCAAAATGCTCGATAATGTCGGGTTGCGGTAC
>OLNW01001137.1_pt1 | contig 27641 bp, 18 predicted proteins | sample 1672121 | NCBI WGS metagenome assembly OLNW01 (sample SAMEA3136648, study PRJEB25190) | human gut metagenome
CTGTTCCGTATCGGTATGAGTCAAATATGCCTGATGTTAACGGATACAATACTTATTATTACGCATGGCATGATGTGATGAGTGAAGCACTTACTTTCAAAAAGGATTCTGTAGCCATCCGGATTTATGAAAGTTCAAATGCAAGAAATTATTATGAATTGAAAGAGGGTGAATTTGAAGTAAAGGAAGCTCCGGGAGGAGGAGATACGTTTCAGGTCATTGTTTCTGATATGAAAAAAATCATAGACAGAGAGTTTAATCGTAAAAATGAAGCAGGAGAAAATAAATATGGACAGAAAATAGTGCTTACCTATCAGGCAACATTGAATGAAAAGGCAGCGAAAAATACAGGACGTCCAGGATTTGAAAACGATGTTCGGCTGGAATTTTCAAATGATCCGGATTCAGCGGTGAGAGGAAGCACAGGGTATACACCGTGGGATACAGTTGTTTGTTTCACTTATAAAATCAATGCATTGAAATCAAATAACCATGGACGAAGTCTGGAAAATGCCAGGTTCAGACTTTATTCTGACGCTGGATTAAAAAATGAAGTATATGTAAAACAGGGAGAAGGTGGGTACATTGTAATTAACCGGGACAGTCTTGGAGGAAACGACCATACAGATGGAAAGCAGCCGGAAAATGCGGTGGAGATGAAATCCGGTCAGGATGGAACATTTGTGATCTATGGATTAGATAGTGGCACCTATTATCTGAAAGAAACAGAGGCACCGGCAGGATACCGTCTGCTGACAGAGCCGATTGTGTTAAATATAAAAGCAAGTTTTCCAAATGATAGAAACGCATATGTAAAAGGAGACGGAAAAACAGAAAAAGGATTGAAAAAACTGGAGACATCTGCGCAGATCAAAGAATTTATTAACGGAAACTGGAAAGAATCAGAAGTCAGTCTGACAACAAATGAAGGCGAAGGATCTGCTAATCTGACAGTAATTAATACAGTTGGAAAAAAACTGCCGGTAACAGGTTCTTCAGCAGCTGTTATCTGTATTACAACCGGAAGTGTTCTTGTTCTTGCAGGAGCAATGAGAAGAAACAGAAAAAATGCAAAGGAAAAACAATAGATTACAGTCAGATCTTTTACTATGGATAGGAGTTCTTTTGTGTAGTATACCTCTTTTGACTGGCTGGTATAGTCAGAAGAAAACACAAAATGTGTTGGCAACATATGAACAGGTTGTGGAACAGACAACAGGAGATGAAATTGAACAATTAAGGAATCAGGCTGATGAATATAATAAAAAGCTTTGGGCAGAATCGAAAGGAGTCAGGGAACAAAGCGAGCCTGACCAGATGGAAGAGTATGAAGGTCTGTTAAATGCCGAAAAAATACAGACAGGAATGATGTGTGTACTGGAAATTCCGTCAATAGATCTCAGGCTTCCGGTTTATCATGGAACCAGCGAGGCAGTACTTAAGGAAGGTGTAGGGCATTTGATGGACAGTAGTCTTCCGATAGGGGGAGAAAATACGCATTGTGTGATGACGGGACACCGTGGGCTTGCAAGTGCGAGACTTTTCACTCGTCTGGATGAATTAAAGGAAGGCGATGAGTTCTTTCTGGAAGTACTGGGAGAAAAACTCGCATATAAAGTAGAAGAAATAAATGTAATCTTACCAGAAGAGGTAGAAAGTCTGGAAATCAGACCGGGAGAAGATCTGGTTTCGCTTGTCACATGTACCCCATATGGAATTAATACCCATCGGTTAGTGATTACTGGAAAGCGGGTTGTGTATGAAGAGAAAAAAGAAGAGAAAATCAAAAAGAAACGTCCGTCTGTCAGAGAAATGATTTTCACAATGATTCCAATTCTCTTTTTGGTATATGTTGTGATTGAAAGAATAAAAAGAAAGCGAGAAAAAAGAAATTGTGAGGGAAAGAGAAAAAGAAACAGAAACCAGAAAAGGAAATGTAAGCACTACAGGAGAAAGAAACGTAAAAGAAAGAAAAGCAGGAGACAAAAAAGAAAGATGCAAAAGACGGCAAAATGGGAAAATCAAATGCGGAATTCTTCTTCTTTTGATATGTTTTCTGGTGGTAGCAGTAAAGAACCCGGCGTTTGCAGAAACAGAAACAGGAAATATAGAAATCTGTATTGAAGATACCGGAGAACAAATTAAGAGAGAAGGTGTTACATTCCAGTATTCCAAAGTGGCATCTCTTGTTGATGGTGCTTACGAGATGGGGAAAAGATATGAAGATAAAGACGTGGATCTCAATGAGGTAAGGTATGCCAGAGAACAAGAAGAGCTGGCGCGGACTTTGAGTAAATATCATTATAGTGATGGATTGTGCAGGACGGATTGTGATGGAAAAGCAACCCTTACGAATCTGAGGGCAGGAGTTTATCTGATCTATGTTGAAGATGAATCAGAATACGAGGTTCAGCCGGTTCTTGTCCAGCTGCCAAAATGGGAAGAGGACAATGGGGCAATGAACTGGAATGTCAGGGTATGTCCAAAACAAACGATAAGGGAAGAGGCTGCAAAGACCGGAGATTCACAACAGGCAGGTGCATGGGCAATGCTTTGTCTTGGGGCAGGGATATTAATTCTTCTGCTTGCAGTGAAAAAAGATTAACCGCAAAAAGTTAGAGGTTTATTTGCCACTTTACATTTATACAGAATTGTGCTAGGATAAAAAAGGTTGTTAGCTGTACGAAATTAAATTTTCCCACTAACAACCGAGATGCGTCTGTAGCTCAGTGGATAGAGCGATGCCCTCCGGAGGCATGTGCGGCGGTTCGACTCCGCTCAGACGCTATAGGATATATAGGATAAAAAAGTCCTGTTATTTCAGCACATTCAGATGGCTGAGAATAACAGGATTTTTTCATATAGTTTTTTATTCACAATCTGCAAGGATGTGGTCTTTCATTTCAGGATCAAACCGGTTGTTTCTTAGCATTTCAATCTCATACTTATAAGGGGCATAAGATTTCTTTGCTTTTGTTACAGAAGGAATATAAGGAGTCTCAAGGATCTTCGGTACAGATTCGAAATCCGGGTGATGGACAATTGTAGAAATTGCATCAAAACCGATTTCTCCAAAGCCGATATTTTCATGCCGGTCTTTCGTGGCTCCTGGAATATTTTTACTGTCATTGATGTGGAAGACTGCAATCTGATCTTTTCCAAGCAGACGGTCAAAAGACTCCATAACATCATCAAAATGATGGATGATATCATATCCGCTGTCACTTGTATGACAAGTGTCAAAGCAGACTCTCAATTTATCATTCTGGACAACTCCATCATAAATCCGGGCAAGTTCTTCAAAATTCCGTCCGATTTCTGATCCCTTTCCGGCCATTGTTTCAAGGGCAATACAGCAGTCAGTCTCAGCAGTGAGAACTTCATTGAGTCCTTTGATGATCTGTGCAGTTCCGATTTCGACACCGGCACCTACATGAGCACCTGGATGAAGGATCAGAGTGTGGCTCCTGCAGGCAATCGTGCGGTCGATTTCTTTTGCCAGAAATTCTACGGCAAGAGAGAACGTCTCTGGTTTTACTGAATTACCGAGGTTGATGATATAAGGTGCATGAACGACAATTTCATCAATTCCGTGTTCTTTCATATATTCCCATGCTGGTTCAATATTCAATTCACTGATTTCTTTTCGGCGGGTATTCTGTGGGGCTCCGGTATAAAACATAAATGTATTGGCACCGTAAGAAACGGCTTCTTTCGCAGAACCAAGAAGCATTTCTTTTCCACTCATGCCAACGTGTGAACCTAATTTTAACATTGTTGGATATCCTTTCTGTCTGATGTTACATCATACAGGTAACAGTATGTGTAAAGTTTTGGTTACATTATAAGTATTCGATATTTTTATGTCAATCAGTTTTGCGACGGGTTTCATTATCTTTGCACTTAATCTCTGTTAATCTCTGTTTACAGTATGTTAATCTCCGTTTACAGTAACGCTTGCTGTTCTGTTGGATACATGATAGAATAAATAGTGGCTGTTTGTCTCCAGAAAAGTTGGGAGGCAGACTTGTTTTAATAAAATTGCCGTCAGGCAGAAAAGACAAACGAAAAGTAAAGAGGAGTGTGAAACTTTGAAGACATTACTGGAAATGATCACAATAGAAATGAAAGAAGCGTTCAAAGCAGCAGGATATGATGAAGAGCTTGCAAGAGTTACGCTTTCCAACCGCCCGGATCTCTGTGAATATCAGTGTAATGGTGCAATGGCAGGTGCGAAGAAATATAAGAAGGCTCCAATTATGATTGCGAATGCAGTTGTGGAAGAACTTGCAGATAGCAAGTATTTTGCATCAGCAGAAGCGGTGAATCCGGGATTTATCAACCTGAAGCTGGCACCGGAAGTTGTTGCAGAGTATTTGAATGAGATGGCAGCAGATGAGAATCTTGGTGTTGAAAAAGAAAAGAATCCGAAAAAAGTTATTATTGATTACGGCGGACCGAACGTGGCAAAACCGTTGCATGTCGGACATCTTCGTTCTGCGATTATCGGAGAGAGCATTAAACGTATTATCCGTTTTAAAGGAAATGATGTAACAGGAGATATCCATCTGGGAGACTGGGGATATCAGATGGGACTGATCATCACAGAGCTGAAAAAACGTAAACCGGAACTCCCGTATTTTGATGAGAGTTTTGAAGGAGAATATCCGGAAGAAGCACCATTTACGATCAGTGAACTGGAAGAGATTTATCCTACAGCAAGTGCTTATGCAAAAGAGCACGACGATTATAGAGAAGAAGCACTTCATGCAACTTATCTGTTACAGAATGGATATAAAGGATATCGTGCAATCTGGAAACATATCATGAATGTGTCTGTAACTGACTTGAAGAAGAACTACGAGCGACTGAGTGTAGATTTTGATCTCTGGAAAGGTGAAGCAGATGCCCAGGCATATATTCCGGATATGGTTGAGATGCTCAAGGAGAAAGGATTCGCACATTATGATGAGGGTGCGCTTGTAGTAGACGTTGCAGAAGAGACAGATAAAAAAGAGATTCCTCCGTGTATGATTCTGAAATCTGACGGAGCTGCGCTGTATGATACAACAGATCTTGCTACACTGGTAGAACGTGAGAAACTGTATGATCCGGATCAGGTGATCTATGTTGTTGATAAGCGTCAGGAACTGCATTTTGTGCAGGTATTCCGTTGTGCGAAGAAGACAGGAATTGTAAAACCGGAGACAGAACTTACATTCCTTGGATTTGGTACAATGAACGGAAAAGATGGTAAGCCGTTTAAGACAAGAGAAGGCGGTGTTATGCGTCTTGAGAATCTGATCCGTGAGATTGATGATGAGATGTATAAGAAGATCATGGACAACCGTACAGTAGAGGAAGAAGAAGCAAGACGTACAGCAGAAGAAGTTGGACTTGCAGCGATCAAGTACGGAGATCTTTCTAACCAGGCTTCTAAAGATTATATCTTTGATGTTGACAGATTTACTTCCTTTGAGGGAAATACAGGACCGTATATTCTTTATACAATCGTTAGAATTAAGTCTATTCTCAAGAAATATGCTGAGAATGGCGGAGTTCTTGACGGAACGATCAGACCGGCTGAGAATGATGCAGAGAAGTCTCTGATGCTTCAGGTAGTGAAATTCAATGAAGTGATCGATAATGTATATAAAGAGACAGCTCCTCATAAGTTGTGTGCATATATCTATGATCTTGCGAACGACTTTAATAAGTTCTATCATGAGACAAAGATTCTTGCAGAAGAAGACGAAGAGAAGAAGAAAGGTTATCTTGCACTTCTTACACTTGCGAAAAAAGTGCTTGAGACTTGTATTGATCTTCTTGGATTTACAGCTCCGGAAAGGATGTAATACGAATTATGACAGAAAATGGATTGATGGATGGTACAAGAACAGAAAAACTGTTTTACAATGACAGCCATCTTTCAAAATTTACTGCAATGGTTCTGGAATGTGAGCCGTATGAGAAAAAGGAAGGATGCTATGCGGTAGAACTTGACCGTACAGCATTCTTTCCGGAAGGTGGCGGACAGTATGCAGATACAGGAAAACTGAAGGATGCGAAGGTATCTGATGTTCGGGAAAAGAATGGAAGAATTCTGCATATTACAGATCAGCCGTTTGAAGCAGGAGAGATTGTTGAAGGCGAGATCGACTGGAAGACCAGATTTATGAAGATGCAGCAGCACACCGGAGAGCATATTGTTTCCGGAATCGTGCATGCAAGATACGGTTTCAACAATGTCGGATTTCATCTTGGAACAGAAGATTGTACGATGGATTTTGATGGAGAGATATCAAAAGAAGCACTGCAGGAGATTGAACTTGAAGCAAATCGTGCAGTGTGGAAGAATCTGACAATAGAAGTGTCCTATCCATCCAAAGAAGAGCTGGAAGAACTGGATTACCGCAGTAAGATTGAGATTGAGGGACAGGTTCGTATCGTATCGGTTCCGGGATATGATATCTGTGCGTGCTGTGCGCCGCATGTTGAACGCACAGGAGAGATCGGTATGATCAAGCTTGTTAATATGCAGCGATACAAAGGCGGCGTTCGTGTAACAATGCTCTGTGGAAGCCGTGCACTTACAGATTATGAGAAGAAGCAGGAACAGAACAGGAAAATTTCAGCGTTGCTCTGTGCGAAAGAATATGAGACAGCAGAGGCAGTGGGACACTTGAAAGAAGAGCTGGATTCTTTGAAACGGACACTGGTGGAGAAAGAACGCCAGCTTGTACACGTCTGGGCGCAGTCTGTTTCGGAAGAAGAAAAAACGGTCTGTATGTTTTCAGAGGATATCAGTGCGGATGCCATGCGTCAGTATGTGAATGAAGTGCTTGAAAAAGAAAGAATTCTTTGTGCTGTGTTTTATGGAAATGATGCAGCGGGATACCGTTATGTGATCGGAAGCAGAACCCAGGATCTTCGTGCATTTTCCAAAATGTTAAATGCTGCATTCGAAGGAAGGGGCGGCGGAAAGCCGGAGATGGTTCAGGGAACTGTAAAAGGTGAAGCCGGAAAGATCAGAGAGTGGATTCAAAAGATAGCGGAGGAATTGTCTTATGAAAAATGATCCGAGACGCTCCTTCTGGAGAGCTGCCGGTCCTTTACTTGGATTCTGGGGAATCCAGCTGGTGATGGAATTTGTGATTGAGTTTATAATCATTCTTCCTTTTATGGGGGAAGCATCTTCCAGGATGACACAAAGTGGAGAAGTTCTTAATTATCAAGAAATGATGAATAAGTACTATGAAGTGTTAAGTCCTGCGTTTGATAAAATCATAGGAGGTCAGATTGCGATTGCAGGGATTGCTACAGCAGCAACGTTGTTTCTGACAGTTACATTGTTTGTTATCGATCGAAAGAAAGAGCAGATTGCAGGGATACAGCGGATGGGGGTTCAAAAGCCACTGAAGAATTACTGGTCACTTCTTGTGATGGGAGTGATCGGAAGTATTGGTGCTACATGTCTGTCCGCTATGGCACAGGCCGTTTTGGTTGATCCGGAGTATATCCAGACCGCACAGAATATGTATTCAGCAGATTTTGTGGTTCAGATTATTGTATTTGGATTTGTAATTCCGATTGCAGAGGAATTTATGTTCCGCGGAGTGCTCTATCAGAGGTACCGGGAGACCAGAGGATTTTATTATGCAGCAATCTGGACAGCACTGTTTTTCTCAGTCACACATACCAACACGGTACAGATGATCTACACTTTCCTCTTAGGAATTCTTCTGTGCTATGTTTATGAGAAATTTGGTTCAATGAAAGCTCCGATTATGCTTCACGTTGTTTTGAATCTGGGATCTTTGATCTTTACAGATATCGGAGTATTTAACTGGCTTGCCAGAGAACCGTTTAAAATGGCAGTGGCAGTGATCATCAGCACATTCATCTGTGCAGCTTGTTTTGTGTGGATTCAGAGAAGCGGGGATCCGGTGAGTACTCAGAAAACAGAAGAATAGTGAAGAAATACGAATGAAATAAATTGTACTAATAAAAATACAATCTTAAATTGTGCGCGATGAGGTGCGAAACCTTGTCGCGCCTTTTCTTTTTAATCCAGTATTTTATTAAATAAAATCAAAGAAAAACAGAAATCTTAATAATTAATATTATTTTTATAAGAAAATCAAAATAATCTGACTATTAAAAGAAAAACAATGAAAAATCAAATAATCAGACAATTTACAAGAGTTTCCCTATTTACAGCCTAGGTAAAAGGGTGTATATTCTAGAAAAAGTTTTACACGACGTGAGAAAGAAATGATTGAATGCGCCGGACAAAGAAGATTTTAAAGTAAACTTTAGATTACAGGAAGAAAGGATAGCGACTATGAGGAAAGAAATGGAAAGTCAGAATCGTGGTCTTTACCGCGAAAGTTTTGAACATGATAACTGTGGTATTGGTGCAATTGTCAATATCAAAGGCAAAAAGACACATAGTACAGTGGCAGGAGCCTTGAGTATTGTAGAACAACTTGAGCACAGAGCCGGAAAAGATGCAGAAGGAAAGACAGGAGATGGCGTGGGTATTCTGACACAGATTCCTCATGGATTTTTCAAGAAAGTCTGTCAGCCACTTGGGATCAAGCTGAAAGATGAAAGAGATTACGGTGTAGGTATGTTCTTTCTTCCGCAGGATGAATTAAAACGCAATCAGGCGAAAAAGATTTTCGAGGTTATTGTAAAAAAAGAAGGATTGAAGTTCTTGGGTTGGAGAGAAGTTCCGATTCATCCGGACATTCTTGGAAAGACAGCAGTAGATTGCATGCCATGTATTATGCAGGCATTTATTGAACGTCCTACAAAATACGAGAAAGGAATCGACTTTGACCGTCGACTGTATGTAGTCAGAAGAATCTTCGAACAGAGCAGTGATGATACTTATGTTGTTTCACTTTCCAGCAGAACAATCGTTTACAAAGGAATGTTCCTTGTAGGACAGCTGAGACTTTTCTTTGAAGATCTGCAGGATGAAGAATTTATTTCTGCAATTGCAATGGTACATTCCAGATTCAGTACTAATACTGCACCGAGCTGGCAGAGAGCGCATCCGAACCGCTTTATGGTCCACAACGGAGAGATCAATACGATCCGTGGTAATGCAGATAAGATGCGTGCCCGTGAGGAAACGATGGAGGCAGGATGTCTGAAAGGCGAACTTCACAAAGTACTTCCAGCAATCAATACTTCAGGTTCTGACTCCGCAATGCTTGACAACGCATTAGAATTCATGGTGATGAGTGGAATGGATCTTCCGCTTGCAGTTATGATCTGTATTCCGGAACCTTGGATCAACAATAAAGAGATGTCCCAGAACAAGAAAGATTTCTATCAGTATTATGCAACAATGATGGAGCCATGGGATGGACCGGCGTCAATCTTGTTCTCAGATGGAGATGTTATGGGAGCAGTACTTGACCGTAACGGACTTCGCCCTTCCAGATATTACATTACAGATGACGACAATCTGATTCTTTCTTCAGAGGTTGGAGTTCTGGATATTGATCCATCCAAGATCGTGATGAAAGAAAGACTTCATCCAGGCAAAATGCTTCTTGTTGATACTGTTGCAGGACGCGTGATCGATGATGAGGAATTAAAAGAAAAATATGCAAATCAGTTCCCATATGGAGAATGGCTGGACAGTAATCTGATTCAGCTGAAGGATTTGAAAATCCCGAATAAGGATGTGCCAAAGTATACTGCCGAAGAGTGTACACAGCTTCAGAAAGCATTTGGCTATTCTTATGAAGACGTGAAAACTTCTATTCTGACAATGGCAAAGAACGGTGCCGAAGGAACCGCAGCGATGGGAATGGATGCACCGATTTCAGTCCTTTCGCAGAAACGTCAGCCACTGTTCGGATATTTTAAACAGTTGTTTGCACAGGTAACAAACCCACCGATCGATGCAATCCGTGAGGAAGTTGTAACATCTACAACAATTTATGTCGGAACAGACGGTAACCTTCTGGAGCAGAAGGAAGAGAACTGTAAGATGCTCAGAGTCAATAACCCGATCCTGACAAATACAGATCTTCTGAAAATTAAAAATATGAAAGTGGATGGATTCAAAGTTGCAGAGATTCCGATCACTTATTATAAAAACACAAGTCTTGAGAAGGCAATCGAGTATCTGTTTATTGAAGTAGACCGTGTGATCCGCGAGGGAGCTAATATTTTGATTCTGACAGACCGTGAGGTAGACGAATATCACGTTGCAATCCCGTCACTTCTGGCAGTATCCGGACTGCAGCAGCATCTGGTACGTACAAAGAAGAGAACCTCAGTCGCGATGATTCTGGAAAGTGGAGAGCCTAGAGAGGTTCATCATTTTGCAACACTGCTTGGATATGGAGCATGTGCGATTAATCCATATCTTGCGCATGAGTCAATCCGTCAGCTGATTGAGTCTAATCTGCTTCACAAAGATTATTATGCAGCAGTAGATGATTATAACTCAGCAGTAATTCATGGAATTATTAAGATTGCATCCAAGATGGGAATTTCAACAATCCAGTCTTATCAGGGAGCAAAGATCTTCGAGGCAATTGGTCTCAAGACAGATTTTATTAACCGCTATTTTACAGATACAGTCAGCCGTGTTGGTGGTATCGGTATTGAAGAAATTGCAGAAGATTACACAGCATTCCATACAGAAGCATTTGATCCGCTTGGACTGCAGGTTGATACGACACTGGACAGTGTTGGAAAACATAAATATAAAAGTGGCGGAGAAGAACATCTCTATAATCCACAGACAATCCATATGCTTCAGCAGTCCACAAGACGTGGTGATTATGAAATGTTCAAGCAGTATACAGAGATGGTTGATGAGGAAGGCGAGAAGATCAATCTGAGAGGTCAGCTTGATTTCAATTTCCCGAAGAAGAGTGTACCGCTTGATGAAGTAGAAAGCGTAGATTCAATCGTAACAAGATTCAAGACAGGTGCGATGTCCTATGGATCTATTTCAAAAGAAGCACATGAGACAATGGCGATCGCCATGAATATGCTTCATGGTAAATCAAACTCCGGTGAAGGTGGAGAGGATATTGAACGTCTTGACACAAACAGATGCTCTGCAATCAAGCAGGTTGCTTCCGGCCGATTCGGAGTTACATCCAGATATCTGGTCAGTGCACAGGAAATCCAGATCAAGATGGCGCAGGGAGCAAAACCAGGAGAAGGAGGACATCTTCCGGGTGGAAAGGTATATCCATGGATCGCGAAGACACGTCACTCAACACCAGGTGTAAGTCTGATCTCACCACCGCCGCATCATGATATTTATTCAATCGAGGATCTTGCACAGTTGATCTATGACTGTAAAAATGCAAATAAAAATGCAAGAATTTCTGTAAAACTGGTATCAGAAGCAGGTGTTGGAACAGTCGCTGCAGGTGTTGCAAAAGCCGGAGCCGGAGTTATCCTGATCTCAGGATATGACGGAGGAACAGGAGCAGCACCGAGAAGCTCGATTCAGAATGCAGGACTTCCGTGGGAGCTTGGACTTGCAGAAACTCATCAGACATTGATTCAGAATGGTCTGCGTGAGCGTGTCCGTATTGAGACAGATGGTAAGCTCATGAGTGGTCGTGATGTTGCAATCGCAGCAATCCTTGGAGCAGAAGAATTTGGATTTGCAACAGCTCCGCTTGTAACAATGGGATGCGTTATGATGCGTGTCTGCAACCTGGATACTTGTCCGGTTGGTGTTGCAACTCAGAATCCGGAGCTTAGAAAACGTTTCAGCGGAAAACCGGAATATGTTGTCAACTTTATGCGTTTTATTGCAGAAGGATTAAGAGAATATATGGCAAAACTTGGTGTCCGCACAGTGGATGAACTGGTAGGGCGCACAGATCTTCTGAAAGTAAAAGACGTTCCGACATCAGAGCGTGCCGCAACACTGGATCTGTCACAGATTCTGTACAATCCATATGCGAAAGAGAAGAAAGGTGTTATCTTTAATCCAAAGAAAGTCTATGATTTTGAACTTAACAAGACGTTGGATGAAAAAGTACTATTGAAACAGCTTCTTCCAGCCCTTGAAAGAGGAGAAAAGAGAGGACTTGAAGTAGATGTTACAAATACAGACCGTACTTTCGGAACAATTTTCGGATCTGAGATCACAAGAAGATATCCGGAAGGACTGGAAGAAGACAGCTATGTGATCCAGTGTAAAGGTGCCGGCGGTCAGAGCTTTGGAGCATTTATCCCAAGAGGACTGACACTGGAACTGACAGGAGACAGTAATGACTATTTTGGAAAAGGACTTTCCGGTGGAAAACTGGTTGTTTGCCAGCCGAAAGGTGTGAAATTTAAATCAGATGAGAACATTATCATCGGAAATGTTGCTCTTTACGGAGCTACAAGTGGTAAAGCATTTGTAGGAGGTGTTGCCGGAGAGCGTTTTGCGGTAAGAAACTCTGGTGCACGTGCAGTTGTAGAAGGTGTCGGAGATCACGGATGTGAATATATGACAGGTGGATGTGTTGTTGTACTTGGACAGGTTGGAAAGAACTTTGCAGCCGGAATGAGCGGCGGTATTGCCTATGTGATTGATCTCGATAACAGCCTGTATCGTAAAGTAAATAAAGCAATGGTCAACATTGAACGTGTCACAGATAAGTATGATGTACAGGAATTAAAAGGAATGATCCAGGAGCATGTTGCTTATACAAACTCTGAGGTAGGTAAGAAGATTCTTGATAATTTCAAAGAATATCTGCCAAAATTCAAGAAGATCATTCCGGAAGACTATGAGAGAATGATGTCCACGATCATCCAGATGGAAGAAAAAGGACTTAGTAGAGAAAAAGCAAAAATCGAAGCATTTAATATGATCAAGAACGGAAGATAGGAGGCATAGAGATGGGAAAACCGACAGGATTTATGGATTATGAAAGACAGGATAAACCGGCAGAGAGCCCATTGGAACGCATCAAACATTTCAATGAGTTCCATACGCCTCTTAGCAAAGAAGAACAGGAGCTTCAGGGCGCACGCTGTATGGCGTGTGGAGTTCCGTTCTGTCAGTCTGGAAAGCCGCTTGCAGGAATGGCCAGTGGATGTCCATTGCACAACCTTGTGCCAGAGTGGAATGACTTGATCTACAATGGAAATTGGAAGGAAGCTTATTTACGTCTGAAAAAGACAAACAATTTTCCGGAATTTACTTCCCGTGTATGTCCGGCACTGTGTGAAAATGCATGTACCTGTGGACTGAATCAGGAAGCAGTTGCATCAAAAAGTAATGAATATGCAATTATTGAAAATGCATATGAGATGGGATATGCAAAGGCAAATCCACCGAAAGTGCGTACAGGAAAGAAAGTCGCAGTGATCGGTTCCGGTCCGTCCGGACTTGCGGCAGCAGATCTTCTGAACAGAAGAGGTCATCAGGTAACTGTTTTTGAACGTGAGGACAAACCGGGTGGATTGCTCCGCTACGGAATTCCGAATATGAAGCTGGAGAAACAGATTATCGACCGTAAGATTGCGATTATGGAAGAAGAGGGAATTATCTTCCAGACTGGATGTAATGTTGGAAAAGACGTGAAGGCGGCAGATATCCTGAAAGAATATGACCGCGTGATCCTTGCATGTGGAGCATCAAATCCAAGAGATATCAAAGTACCGGGAAGAGATGCACAGGGAATTTATTTTGCAGTAGATTTCCTGAAATCAACAACGAAAGCACTATGGGCAAATGACATGAAGCTTAAAACAGGAAGCTACATTTCTGCAAAAGGAAAAAATGTAATTGTAATCGGAGGCGGAGATACAGGAAATGACTGTGTCGGAACATCTATCCGTCATGGAGCAAAGAGCGTTCTCCAGCTGGAGATGATGCCGAAAGCACCGGACGAGAGGACACCGATGAACCCATGGCCGGAGTGGCCAAGAGTCTGCAAGACAGATTATGGTCAGCAGGAAGCGATCGCTGTGTTTGGTTCTGATCCTCGTGTTTACACAACGACAGTGAAAGAATTCGTAAAAGACAAGAAAGGGAATCTCTGTAAGGCAGTCCTTATCAAACTTGAGAGTAAGACCGATGAGAAGACCGGACGGAAAATGATGGTTCCGGTAGAAGGAAGCGAGTATACAGTAAATGCAGATCTTGTTCTGATCGCAGCAGGATTCCTTGGAAGCCAGGATTATGTGACAAAAGCATTTGGTGTAGAAGTGAATGAACGCACAAATGTAAAGACAGAGGCAGGAAAATATTCTACAAATGTGAAGGATGTATTTACAGCCGGGGATATGCACAGAGGACAGTCTCTTGTTGTATGGGCTATCCGTGAAGGTCGTGAAGTGGCAAGAGAAGTAGATGAAAGCCTGATGGGATATACAAACTTATATATTCAGTAGAAAATAAAAGATCATACAGTGAAACAGGAATCTGGAAAGTTTATCTAAGAATAAAGAGAACTTTCCGGATTTTTTGTTACAAAAATGTTACGAAAAAATGAAAAAAGTAAGGAGAACTATTGAAAATATTACATAAATACGCTATAATATTGAGCGTAGAATGTAAATAAAATACCCTCTTGTTACGAGAAATATGTTGAAAAAAAGTGATAGATGTTGTATTATAACATATGAGTATGTGGAATTATAATGTAACTATTTACAACGAGTTATGATACGAAAATTATAATGCATCACATGGGGGACTAGATAAAAATAAGGATAGGTGGAAAGATGAAGTTAAAAAAAGTAAGCAGTATGATTCTTGCAGTAACACTTGCATGTACAATGACTGTTACACCGGTACTTGCTGACGAGGTCAGTGATCTGAAGCAGAAGAAGCAGGAGACACAGAATCAGGTAAGTAATCTTCAGACACAGCTGAATTCACTTATGACCAAGATCTCTGATCTTGAGAATGATCTGATCGAAACAGGTGAGGAAATCTCTCAGACAGAGGAAGATCTGAAGACAGCGCAGGAGGAACAGGAACAGCAGTATGCAGCCATGAAGCTTCGTATTAAGTACATGTATGAAGAAGGAACAGGCACTGCTACAGTGGAGAAGGTACTGACATCCGGAGATATTTCCAGTGTACTGACACAGGCAGAATATTCCCAGCAGGTACATTCTTATGACAGAGATAAGCTCGAAGAGTATGTTGCGACAGTTCAGAAAGTAGAAGATCTTAAGACAACGCTTGAGACAAAGATGGCTGATCTGCAGGAGACACAGACAGAATATGATGCGCAGAAGGATGAACTGAATACAACAATCACAGAGAAGAGTAGTGAAATCGCAAATCTCGATGTTAAGATTGATGAAGCTGTAAAGAAAGCGGCGGAAGAAGAAGCTAAGAGAAAGGCAGCAGAAGCAGCAGCAAAGAAAGCTGCCGAGGAAGCAGCTAAGAAGAATAACTCAAGCAGTAGTTCTTCTAATAGAAATAACTCAAGTAATAGTTCTTCCAGTAGTTCAAGCTCAAGCAGCTCAAGCTCAGGAAGTTCAAGCAGCTCAAGCTCCAGTAGCTCAAGCAGTAGTTCTTCCAGCAGTTCAAGCTCAAGCAACTCAAGTTCTTCCTCATCAAGCCCAAGCTATAGTGCAGATAAGGGAAGCATTATTGTAAATGCAGCTTATTCACAGATCGGAGTTCCATATGTATGGGGCGGATCTACACCGGGAGTTGGACTTGACTGTTCAGGACTTGTACAGTATTGCTACAGACAGGCAGGAATTTCAATTCCAAGAACAAGTGGAGATATTCTTGCAGCAGGAACAATTGTAAATGATCCACAGCCGGGAGATATCTGCTGGACACCGGGACATGTAGCGATTTACATTGGCGGCGGACAGATGATCGAAGCACAGCAGACAGGAGTACCGGTTAAGGTAAGTTCTGTACGTGTTACATATTATGTGAGATATTAAAAAGCTTTAAAATTTAAAAATAGAAATCACTAAAATCATTAGAAAATGTACATAATAAAAAGGAATCAGATTATGATTCCTTTTTATTTTACACTTTAAAATTAAAATAGTCACTTCTTGCGTCTTCGTCCCTTACAATAAGGACAGCTTTCACGATGACGTTTCTTGTATAAAATCTTTTCAGAAACACGTAATTCATAGAGGTGATCAGAATTGTATGAAGCAATGTTTCCGGATTTTAAAATAATATTGTGGGCTACACAGTCTTTTACACATTTACTGCAGCTAATGCAAAGAGCTTTCTGTATTTCAATTATGGTTTTTTCTCCTCTTGCTCTCATTCTAAATAAAATACTCCATTCGGATTATACGAGTCACCAGTTTCAGCAATCTCAATTCCATAGTGATCGTACACCTTCCCGTTCGTATCCATATCAATCCAGCGTTGATCCAGATCATCCTCGTCCATTATACAATGTCCTACACAGGCAGGATCATTAAAATAAAATACATATCCACTTTTTTGCTTTTGATAACCAATACAGATTACCCAGTGTCCCTCTGTTAAATACGTCTCTGAATCCTCTGAATCTGTAGTATTATATCCATCCTCCGATGAGGTCCATGCCTGTATACACATCAGTATCGGATGCCCCTGATCCAGCACAAAAATCAGATCATTTATGGTTCTTTTCTCTTTTTCATGTATCTGTATCTTATTTTCTTTAAAATAGGTGACTATATTTTCCGGTGGAGTCCCGGCTTCTTCACTAGTTCCAAGCTCTTCTTCATATGTAGCCAAATTTAGATCTCCCTGATATGGAAACATCCAGTTCATCAACATCTGTACACAAGTTGTTCCACATGTATAGCCTCCGTATTGGCGTAAATTCGGGATATCAATAAAAACATCCGCTTCCTGAATTTCTCCGGCATAAAGAGTCTGATCTGATATCTGGCTTGTTGTCTGAGTTTTGTCCACTGCTTCACATGATACTAAAAACATACTTGTGAGGATGCATATCACGGCAGCAAGTCTCTTATAAATCGAATGTTCGTGTATTGTTTTCATGGATAATACATCCTCCTTCACATGGCATTGCTGTTTTCAATTCCATTTTTCATATCATAAGAATCTGATTCGCTGTAATTTTAAATATATAGTGTTATCTTTTTAAGAAAAGAATACAAATTTTTGAATCGTTTGTCTACCCTACAGTTTTATTTCTTTATCAAAACTTTTCTACATATGTCTCAAACTCAATAATACTTAGAACTTCTCGCTTCATTATGCCAACCAAAATTATTTCAATTCGTAGCCTTGCAAGGAGGATGACCTCTTAAAAGAAATCGGTGGTGCCAAAGCTGCTAAAGAATTAGGGATTCCTGAAGGAGCTAACCATGTTTAGAAAACGCATGAAAGATCAGGATAAATGCATAGAGAAAGATAAAAGCAAATAATGTACATAAACCAAAAAGGAATTTTCATTTGATTACTTGAAAATTCCTTTTTGATTTATGCGAACAACGAGCTAAAGTCTGTGTTTATTTTACAATAAGAACGAACTACTGATTCCACCATCTACAACAAGGTCAATTCCACTAATAAATCGTGCTGCATCAGAGCAAAGGAAAGCAACAGCCTGTGAAAAAAATTTTTCTTCACGGCGTCCAAGGATGCTGAACTTACAAAAATGACCCATTTGAAAGTCAGACAATTTCTGAATTCAGATGGGTCAGAATTAAACGTAAAAGAGGGTCAAATTTCTTAACAATTTTAGTGGGATTATTTGCCCGGTACAATTTCCAGCCAGTATCCGTCAGGATCTTCAATAAAATAAATTCCCATAGATGGATTTTCGAAGCAGATACATCCCATCTCTTTATGTTTTTTGTAAGCAGCATCGAAATCATCGACAGCAAATGCAAGATGGATCTCATTATCTCCCAGTTCATATGGTCGATCCATATCACGCAGCCAGGTGAGCTCTAAAAGATGCGGGGTCACACCGTCTGTGAGATATACAAGCTTAAAACTTTCGTCATCGGCAAGTTTTTCACGTTCTACTTTTAAATTCAGAGCTTTCTGGTAAAAATCCAGAGATTTTTCAAGATCATATACATTCAGGTTATTGTGTGCAAATGTAAAATTCATTTTAGTACCTCCATAGAATTATAAGGTTTTTATTCACAGTCAAGTGGAATGATGACTGGAATCTACTTTCTAAGGATATCACAGGAGGGGAGGAAAAATCAATAATGCATAGATAAAACCTGATGGGATAGAGTGATAACACAGAATATAGTGATAAATGAATGAAAAACATTTTTGAAATGCAAAACATGTGGAAATAAAGCTAAAAAAAACAAAAAAATAAAAAAGAATGCAAGAACCCATTGACGAAACGTCAAAAATTATATACAATAACAAAAGTGAAAAAATAAAGAAAGTGGAGGATTCCTGCAATGACTGCATATAAAGATTTGAGCAAAGAAGAGTTATTGGAATTAAAGAGTGGCCTGGAGGCGCAGTTTGAAGAAGTGAAGGCAAAAGGTCTGAAACTGGATATGTCCAGAGGAAAACCGTCAGCAGACCAGCTGAATCTGTCAATGGGGATGATGGATACACTGACAAGTGGTGTTGATCTGACTTGTGAAGATGGTGTTGACTGCCGTAACTATGGCGGACTTGATGGAATTGATGAAGCAAAACAGCTTCTTGCAGATATGATGGAAGTTCCGAAAGATAACGTGATCATTTTCGGAAACTCAAGTCTGAATGTGATGTATGATACGGTAGCACGTGCAATGACACATGGTATCATGGGAAGTACTCCATGGTGTAAGCTTGATAAGGTAAAATTCTTATGTCCGGTTCCAGGATATGACAGACATTTCGCGATTACAGAGCATTTCGGAATTGAGATGATCAATGTACCGATGACATCAACAGGACCGGATATGGATATGGTTGAGAAACTTGTAAGCAGTGATCCGGCAATCAAGGGAATCTGGTGTGTACCGAAGTACTCTAACCCACAGGGAATTACATATTCAGACGAGACAGTGTTCCGTTTTGCGAACCTGAAGCCGGCAGCAGAAGATTTCCGTATCTTTTGGGATAATGCTTACTGTGTACATCATTTATATGAAGATAAGCAGGATTATCTGATTGAGATTCTGATGGAGTGTAAGAAGGCAGGTAACCCGGATATGGTTTACAAGTTTTCTTCTACATCCAAGATCAGTTTCCCGGGATCAGGAATTGCAGCAATGGCAGCATCTGATGCGAACCTGGAGGATATCAGAAGCACAATGCGTGTGCAGACGATCGGACATGATAAGGTAAATCAGCTGCGTCATGTAAGATTCTTCGGAGATATTCACGGAATTGTAGAACATATGAAGAAACATGCAGATATCCTGCGTCCGAAGTTTGAGGCTGTTCTTGAAGTTCTTGAAAGAGAACTTGGCGGACTTGAGATTGGATCATGGATCGCGCCACGCGGAGGATATTTCATCTCCTTTGATGCGCTGGATGGATGTGCGAAAGCGATTGTTGCGAAGGCGAAAGAAGCTGGCGTTGTTATGACAGGAGCGGGAGCAACATTCCCTTATGGAAAAGATCCACATGACAGCAATATCCGTATCGCACCGTCTTATCCAACACCGGAAGAACTTGCAGTTGCCGCTGAAGTATTTGTATTGAGTGTAAAACTGGCAAGTGTTGATAAGATCCTTGAGACAAAATAAATAACAGCATTTTATAAAGACCTTTTGCAAGTGGTTGATCTGCCGGCAGAAGGTCTTTTTCTGATGGTTGACAGTTACTGTTCACTCCCGTGTCAATCACTCCGCTGATTGACACGGAGGATGCGTGTTTTGACTTGAATGCATCTCGCCCCATCGCCAAAGGCGATTTAAAATGGCGAGATGCGTTGCTGGTCACACATCGTGTGAACAGTAACGGTTGACATGCGTTTCCAGGGAGATTATAATGTAGTGCATAGCAGAAAAGAGGAATGACATGATAAAAGGTGTAATATTTGACGTAGATGGTGTCCTTCTCAATTCCATGCCTGTCTGGGAGAATCTGGGAGAATTGTATCTGGATCATTTGGGAATTGAGGCCGAGAAGAACCTGGGGGAGACATTATTTGAGATGAGCCTGGAGGAGGCGGCAGATTATCTGATCTTACATTATAACCTGGAGAAGACAGTGGAAGAGGTTGTACAGGGACTGAATAAGGAAGTGGAAGACTATTATGCAAAACGAGTTCCATTGAAAGAAGGGGTTCGTCAGTATCTGGAGGAATTCAGAGAACGGAAGATTCCTATGGTGATCGCAACAACCGGTGACCGGAAGAATGCAGAAGCAGCTCTGAGCAGATTGAAGGTATTACCTTATTTTCAAGGAGTTTTTACAGCATCTGAGATCGGAAGCGGTAAGGATCAGCCGGATATTTATTTTGCAGCACTTTTGCAGCTGGATACGGAGCCGGAACAGACCTGGGTGTTTGAAGATACTTACCAGGCTTTGAGAACGGCAAAGCATGCGGGATTTAAGACAGTAGCAGTTTATGATAAGGCAAATGACAAGAATCTGGCGCAGATCTGGAATACGGCAGATATCTATTTGCCGGAATTTGATGATTTTAATGTTTTTTGGAACAGGGTGTCTGAGGAAGAGAAAGAACAGTTGCTGATTGTAGAATAAGAGGAGAATGAAAAAGCAGATTCGAATTCAAAGGAGAGATGCTCCAGTAGAATTCGAATCTGCTTTTTATCAAATAATTGGCTGGTCTGTCTTGTGTTTAGAGAAGGTGGATGCCGGCATCAGCAGCAGCTTCAACTACATTTTCAGGCCAGAGGGAAGACTGTACTTCACCGATATGAGCCTTTCTTAAGTAATACATACAGATACGGGACTGTCCAATACCGCCGCCGACTGTATATGGAAGCTCGCCGTTCAGCAGTGCCTTCTGGAATGGAAGTTCTGCACGATCTTCACATCCGGCTTCTTTTAGCTGTGCCTTTAATGAGTCTTCGTCAACACGGATTCCCATAGAAGAGAGTTCAAGACCGATGTCAAGAACCGGATAGTAAACGATAATGTCACCGTTCAGCTCCCAGTCATCATAGTCCGGCGCACGACCGTCATGTTTTTCGCCGGAAGCAAGTACGCCACCAATCTTGGAGATAAACACTGCGCCTTTTTCCTTCGCAATCGCTTTTTCCCGTTCTTTGGTAGTAAGATCCGGATAAAGGTCTTCCAGCTCCTGTGTAGTGATGAAAAAGATATCATCAGGAAGAAGAGGATCAATATAGTTGTAACGTCTGGAAATGTATTCTTCTGTATCTTTCAGAGCCCGGTAGACTTTGCGGACAGTGTACTGAAGTGTCTCTGTGTTACGTTCTTCCTTAGAAATTACTTTTTCCCAGTCCCACTGGTCAACATACAGAGAATGGATGTTGTCGGTATCTTCATCACGACGTATCGCACTCATATCTGTGTAAAGCCCTTCGCCGGAATGGAAATTATAATTCTTCAATGCATATCTCTTCCATTTTGCAAGAGAATGAACGATCTCTGCAACAGAACCATCCTGTTCTTTGATGTCAAAGGAAACCGGACGTTCCACACCGTTTAAGTTATCATTCAGACCGGATTCCGGACGGACAAACAGTGGTGCTGACACTCGTGTCAGGTGGAGATTCTTTGCAAGAGCACGCTCGAAGTGGTCTTTCACTTCTTTGATGGCTACTTCTGTCTCACGAATTGTAAGAGGGGAATGATAGCCAGCAGGTATTCTTAACTGTTCCATAATAAACTCCTTTATGTTAGCATTTTATTGCTGTTCACAGTATTATGCGGTCAGCAATAGCATTTCTCTTCTATTTTAAGTGGAGAAGAATAAGAAGTCAATGGAAAGGTGAAATGAACACTTGTAATCAGTAAAAAAAATTGCTAAAATGAGCAGTAGTGAGTAATAAATAGTAAGGGACGAAGGTGTAAATAATGAATATAAATGATATGATTGATACAATTCTGAATTTTGACCTGGATGTTGTTCTGGCTGGACTTAATGAAAGCAGTCATCATTTGAGTCAGATGGAATTTATTTCTCTGATCGTTATAACGGCCGGAGCGGTACTGTTATGTCTGACGGGGCTGAAACTGGTACGTTTCTGGTCTGTGATCGCAGGATTGTCAGCAGGATGCGCAGCCGGAATTGCGGTCGGAGCGATTGCAGATCTGGATCAGACAATCGCATTGGCGGCAGGAGCAGGTGTGGGACTTGTATTGGCGGTGCTTGGTGCATGGAAGAAGCAGATTGGTGGATTTGTGACAGTAGCGGTACTCGTCTTTGTTGTCAGTGTACATCTGATGAAACCACAGGATTTTATTATGTATGGAATCTGTGCGGGTATTGGTCTTGTGTGTGCATTGCTTTCTATTAAGTTTCATAACTTTATGCTGATTGCTTCTTCTTCTGTGTTTGGAGCAATGGCAGCGGGCAGTAGTATCTTTTATTTGCAGCCATATAAAAACGGAATGATCCATGTGGCACTTTGTGTTGCAATTGGTGCACTTAGTATCTGGATCCAGCTTCTTTTGGAATCCGGAAAACGTAAGAAAAAGAATTTACTTAAAGCCGCAGAGATCCGTGAAGAACATTCTACAGAAAATGAAGTCGAGAAGGCAAGGGCACTGGTTGAAAATCTGGATGATTTTGATGAGCTGGATGAGATTATAGAGAGTCTTCCGGAAAATGTCCTGAAAGAAGACAAGGGCACAACAGTTGTCAGCATGGATGAATTTGATGATCTTGAAGATGATCTGGAAGAGGATGAAGTGGAGAAGTTTAAAGAAGAGAAGTTTGATGTAGACGAGGAAGACTGGGAGGAAGACGTCGAAATTGAAGTAACTGCTGATGAGGCAGATACGACAGAGGATTATGATTTTGATGAAGATCCGGATGACTTAGATGACTTGAATGATCTGGAAAATCTGGATGACTTAGATGATTTAGATTATCTTGATGACGATGATGATATCGAGTTTCTGGATGAAGATGAGTAGATAAAAAAGCTATCGATTACAATAACTTAACACATATCTGTGTTGTTATCGTAGTCGATAGCTTTTGTATTATCTTACTGCTGTAAATACTCCGCGGAGATCATGGATTACATGTCTTGGACATTTTACAGAGCACATTCCACAGCTTAAGCAGATGTCTTCCTGGATTACTGCGCAATTATCTTCTACATGAATTGCACTTGCAGTACATGTTTTTTCACAAATACCGCATCCAATACAACTGACTTCACACTGCTTACGTGCAACAGCTCCTTTTTCTTTGTTAGAGCATTTTACTACAATGTAGTTTGCACAGTCGTGGATTTTGATCAGGTTCTGCGGACAGACTTTTGCACACTGTCCACAGGCAATACATTTTTCTTCGTCTACTTCGGCAACGCCATATTCATTCATGGAAATCGCGCCGAATTTACATTTTTCTATACAGGCTCCACATCCGATGCAGCCATCTTTGCATCCACCGTCTTCAGAGCCGGCTGCGCGGCAGCCACCGTTACAGGCAACCAGAGCTGCCCGGTAAGGAAATCTCTTTTTAATTGCCATGATTATTTCTTCCTTTCGTATGGTGTGTTAGAAAGAGGAAGGCTGTAGCGTCTTTCTCCGTCAAATCTGCAATATGCATCCGCGATTGCAGGAGCAGTAGGGATGGATGTGATCTCTCCGATACCGATTGCTCCACAGGCAACATCCAGACCAGGTTTATCAACAACGATTGCTTCAATCTCAGGAACTTCGTGAGAACGGAAAAGTCCTAAGGAACCATATTTGTCAATTGGTTTACAGTTTTCATCGATTGGATACTGCTCTCTGAGTGCATATCCCATTGACATTACAACACCGCCTTCAATCTGACCTTCGCAGGAGAGAGGGTTGACAGCTTTACCAACATCATGTGCGGCAATCATTTTCTCAATCTTACCTGTCTTAGGATCAAGGATGCAGACTTGAGTTGCATATCCATAAGCAACGTGAGATATCGGATTAGGCACATCTGCACCAAGTGGATGAGTCTTAGCGAGATACTCTCCGTAGAAAGTTTCTCCAATCATATCTTTCATGGACTTACCGCTGTTTTTCGCTTCCATGAATTTTTCACATGCTCTGCGGCACGCTTCACCAGTTACAAGTGTCTGACGAGAACCGGAAGTTGTACCGGAATCAGGTGAAATCCATGTGTTGCTTCGCTCATAGACGATATCATCATGGGAAAGATCTGTATTTGTAACGATCATCTGGACAAGTACGGTACCAAGTCCCTGACCGATACAGGAAGCACCAGTGAAGATGTGAAGTTTTTCATCTTCTTCAACAATTAATTTTACACGTCCTGTATCCGGGATACCAACACCAACGCCGGCATTCTTCATAGCACAACCAAGGCCAACAGCCTTACCGGCCGCAAGTGCAGCATCATACTCTTCTTTGACAGCTTCCAGTGTCTCTACAAGACCTGTAGAGTTATCTACAATCTGTCCGTTCGGAAGTACTTCGCCTGGGCGGATCGCATTGCGGTAATGAATCTCCCAAGGCGTAATGCCTACCTTGTCAGCCATCATGTTCAGAAGTGTCTCTGTTGCGAAACAAGTCTGTGTAACACCAAATCCGCGGAATGCTCCGGCAGGTGGGTTATTTGTATAGTAAGCAGTTCCTTCAATTTCAAAGTTTTCATAATGATAAGGTCCTGCCGCATGTGTACATGCACGTTCAAGAACCGGGCCACCAAGAGAAGCGAATGCACCTGTGTCAGATTTAACAATCGCTTTTACACCCTGGATCACTCCGTTCTCATCGCATCCCATTGTCATATCCATGTAGAATGGGTGGCGTTTCGGATGAACAAGCAAGGATTCCGCTCTGGATAATTTCATCTTGATCGGTTTCTTTGTTACGTAAGTAAGCAATGCGCTTAAATGCTGAACAGTCATGTCCTCTTTACCACCGAAACCTCCGCCGACTAATGCGTTCTGAACCTTTACTTTATCTGTTCCAAGCATAAGTGTAACTTCGTGTAGTGTCTGGTGAGCGGACTGGTCTGTTGAATATACGAAAATGTCACCGTCTTCATCATAGAAAGAAACAGCACATTCCGGTTCAAGGAAAGCATGCTCTGTCCAAGGTGTCTCAAAGTGATGTGAGATCACGTACTTGGAATTCTTGATTGCTTCTTCCGCATTTCCGCGGCTGATGTGCTTATAAGCACATACGTTAGTCTCTTCTTCATCATAAACAAGTGGTGCATCCGGAGCGGCAGCTTCTTCCACTGTATGCACATGAGGAAGTACTTCATATTCAACTTTAATAAGTTTCTTTGCTTTTTCTACAGTTGCCATGTCAGTTGCAGCTACAAGGGCAATTGCATCTCCGAGATAATGAGTCAGTCCACCAACCGGAATCAGTGAATACTGATCATGTTTTAAGTGTCCGATCTTATTCTCCCCAGGAATATCATCGGCTGTTACAACCGCTTCTACGCCAGGCAGAGCCTCGGCAGCAGAGGTATCAATAGAAAGTACGCGAGCTCGTGGATATTTACTACGAAGAGCAGCGCCATAGAGCATTCCTTCCGGATAATAGTCATCCGGATATTTACCTGTTCCAAGCACTTTTTCTTCAACATCTATACGAGAAACACGGGAACCAAGAGTCCAGCTAGGATCTCCGTCATCTGGTAAAACTCCTTCTTTCAGAATCTTAGCTGCCAGACGTACCGCGTCCATGATCTTAACATATCCTGTACAGCGGCAATAGTTGTTGCGCAGCGCATAGCGAATCTCATCATCGGTTGGTTCCGGATTTACATCCAAAAGTGCTTTTGTGCACATAACCATACCAGGAATACAGAATCCGCACTGTACAGCGCCTGCCTTCCCGTAAGCATAAGTGTAAACTTTCTGTTCCCAATCAGAAAGCCCCTCGACTGTGATGACATTCTTTCCGGCCAATGAATCTGTGTCAGGTACGCAGGATTTGCAAGTCTGTCCATCAATGATAACAGTACAGGCTCCACAAGCGCCTTCGCTGCAACCATCCTTTGCAGAGGTAATGTGCAGTTCATCACGCAGGAACCGTAACAGTTTCTGATTCTTTGAAGGTGAGACTTCCTGACCATTTACTATAAATGATGCCATGTCAGTTACTCCTTTCTTTGTAACAAAATCCCCAAAGAAAAATCTTTGAGGAGTATGTGTTTGTTGTGTATTTTTAATTATATAAAGATACCTATGGTTATATTTTATCACATATTCAACAAAAATCAACAACTATTCTAAAAAAGTTTTTGACACCTAAAAATATTTTAGATATATGATATAAAAAATGCATATTAGGACAAAAAAAGGGAAGTATCGCAAAATGATACTCCCTTGTAATTATCTTATATAAATTGTTCTTAGAAACCAAAAAGATTTACAACGCGATTTTAATTATCGTGTTCTTCTTCAAATGGATCGTCGTAATCATCTTCATCATCGTAATCATCTCCACCGCGGGAAGCAATTGCGAGAATCAGTGAAATAACAGCAAGTACACCACTTACACCGGCTAAAATCAGAAGCTCGAATTCATCTCCATGTTTCAGGAAAGCAAAAACAGCACTACCGATATAGACAATCATCGGGATAAGGAATGCAAAAAGTGTATCACGGTTATTCATGATGAAGTATAACAGTGCAGTGACAAGCATACAAAGAGCAACAATGACATAATTCATGCCTGGAGCAGAAGTTACGTCAGCTCCTGATGTGCTGAGTCCTGTTACGAAACCTTTATAAATACAGAAACCAAATGCAAGCAGGGAAATGATTCCAAGGATGATGCGTCCAGGTCTGAAACGTGGATATTCGTCTACGTATTCATATTCATCATCATCTTCTTCATATTCTGCAATACGTCTACTCTTAGCATATGAAACACAAGCAAACACAATAGCTAAAAATGTTGTAATTCCTATTCCACCTAAAATAGCATAAATTTGTTGTTCCTCTGTTAATCCAAACATTCCTATTGTTGGACTATTTGAATTATTCTTTATAATTCCAGCAACTTTAGTATTCTCTTTTTTAACTTCAAAAGTAACAACATACTTAGCATACTCTTTTTCTTCATCTTTACAGTAATAACAATTGTCGAAACCTTATCTTCTGAAACATTCGTAGCAATATCAACTGTAACATTTTCGGTATTTGCTACTGCTTTTACTTTTTCTTTTATTGCTTCTAAATCTTCTAATGTAAGCTGTTTATTAACTTTAACTGTATATTCATATACATCTGTTTTAAATTCTTTATCTAATGTATATCCTTCAATTTCAAGAGAAGCAAGACCAATTCCCTCTTGTATTGTTTCATCTGGATTTTCTTCATCAATTGTATTTGGAGGTGTTTCTCCATCTTCATCGCTTTTCTTTGTAACTAAAATTGTATATGTAGTTTTTTTAGAGCCATTTGTAACTGTAACATCAAATCTATTAGTTCCGTTTTTTAGTGTTTTTGTTCCAGTACCTGAAACAGTTCCATTTTTTGAACTTGCATATACTTCAATAGATGTGCAATCAGCTGGAACAGTTACTGAATACTCTTTTTTACCAGGCTTAAATCCACTAAAATCATTTGGGCGAATTCCC
>OLNW01001141.1_pt1 | contig 27527 bp, 33 predicted proteins | sample 1672121 | NCBI WGS metagenome assembly OLNW01 (sample SAMEA3136648, study PRJEB25190) | human gut metagenome
CCGCCGCTTAGTGCTCTGCGCACTTGAAGCGGGGGAATGCTTATCTGCGTTCAAACACCCTTAGTATACCACAAAAGGATGCCATATTTACACTGACATCCTTTTCTTTTTCTTTTTTTTCTTTTTCTTTTTTTTCTTTTTCTTTATTTTTTCTTTTTCTTTATTTTTTCTTTTTCTTTATTTTTTTCTTTACTTAAGCTTCTTTAAACATCATTCTGAAAATTTTTCTTACCAGCGGACCTGCAAAGAAAATCTGCCAGCAGAGCGCCATTGGGAAGTTTAATGCAGTTGTTTCTGCCCATACCGCAATTATGTCTTTTCCTGCATGTTTAAACAGCAACGTAGCTGCAAGGCTCATGCTTGGACACATCAGACATACTGTTACTGCTGAAATTGCAAGTACAATCATAATCTGCGCATCTTTTCCCGGTGTTACAAATCCAAATGCAATTTTTTTTGATAAAAATCCAAATAAGAAGAAATCTAAAATAAACGCAATTGGTCCCATAATCACTAATTCATGAAAAGCAAGTAAAAAGACTTCATTTGTCATTCCACCTTTGTTAAGCGCAATGTTATAGATAATCATTGCATAAACCATAACGAACACCATCATAATTGTAAATACTACTTCCTGAAACTTTGTTTTTGGCATAATTTTAATTCCTTTCTCTCGTTCAATTCTCTACAAAAAATATATAAAAACAAAAAAACGTGCAGTTGCAAAGGATTTTGCGATCGTTTTGCAACTGCACGTCGTGGTTCTATTATACCAAAACTTTATGCACTATATAATACTTTAAGTTCTACAAACTTTATGTGAATTTTTCTAATTTCACATACAATTTGCATAATAATACTGTTTTTTTTACTATGCAACACGAAATGCAACACAAAATAAAAAAAGTACCGTAAATACAGTACTTTTAAAGCAGGGGATGAGGGATTCGAACCCATAACAGCGATATTGTTTAAATTTAACTAATTATTTGAAAGCCGTAAAAGTACCGTAAATACAGTACTTTCATGATTTTCAATTCCGTTTTAACATGATTATTTATGTTAAAATATAACACTATGCAACACGAAATGCAACACGGAGATGATACAATTTTTAGTTGCCAGCAAATTGATAGTAATTTTATGCTGGCAACTATTGTCAGACAATTCACTCAAAAATTTATTTGAAAACGTCCATTTAAATAGGTAGAAACTCGACTTTGTTAGTCTAAGATTAGCCTAAGCAGAAACTTAACTCAAATTGCAATCAAGTCACGCCACATGTCCTGTCCACAGATGCCATCGCCTCTACCATTTCCGATTTTCTTACCCTGTTTCATTCGTTCTACTTGATATTTGTTGACAGCGTTCATAAGCTGTTTTCCAAATACTCTATCTAACTTCCCATCATAGTATCCTCGTGCTTTCAGAATTTCTTCTAAAAGCAATACACTTGTGTTAGAGTCCCCAGCTTTACAGGTTTTTGGTTCAAACATATATTGTACCTCCTTTGTCACATTTACTGTTGTATTAGATGCGCTAGTATTAGTATTATTTGTACTCTTTGCATTAGCAATTTCTGTAAAAGGGAAATTTTTCCCTGGGCAATTTGTTGAGCATACTTCTCTATGAGCCTGTACTTTGCTAATTTTATATTTCTGCTTAAGATAAGCTACAAGCTCTTTTCCGGCATTAATCTGCGCCTGAGGCATAGTTTCCGTCATATAAGAACCCTCGAAACAAATTCCAATGCTATCAGAATTTGAGCCAGATGCGTGTGCTCCTATTTTGCCTTCCGGACGTAATCTGTAAACAGTTCCATCCTTTCTCACGAGAAAGTGATATCCTGCTCCGGACCAGCCATTATTCAAGTGCCACTGATGGATATCCTGCGCAGTACAGTGACTAGCTTCTGCATGATGAATAATAATTCTGTTTGTACTGTTTCTATTTGTCAAAGCAGTTCTGAACTTTAAATTTGTTTCAATAATATTCATGCCAATCTCCTCTTTGTTCTTCAAAAAAGAGGGCTTTTCCGCCCTCTAAGTTTATTTTTTATTGTATTTACTTCTGTTCCAGATTTTTGTAATCCGTTCCCATCCTCCTGTGCTTACTAAATACACAATAAAAGCAGCAATCATGGCAGCAAAAATATAATACCACTCAATCACTATTTTATAGTAAGTACACAAGATAATTACGCTAATTGGTGTCAAAATCAATGCTGTGACTAATGCAATGACATTTGTCTGAATCTTTTTAAGACCCGGCATTTCTTTGATTGACTGTACAATTACACTTACCAAAAAAGCAAGAACTCCGATTCCTGTCAGCAAGTAACTCATATACTGCAATAGCATCTCTGCACTAATTACTCTTTCCATTCTGAACCTCTCTTTCTAATTCTTCCAAACTATCAATCCTGTGATGAGCAGACCGTGTAGATTGCTCCACCACTACCATTCTCTCAATCAGATTATTATGTTTCTTTACTTTTTCTTCTAACTGTTCAATGCGATACATTGTAAGTTTATTTGCAGTCATAATTCCCGCAAGTGAACCTGCAAGTGTTCCAAACAGAGAGCAGACAGCAACTACAATTTCAGGTTGCATCACGTCAAACACCTCCTACGCTAACACCCAGCAAAGATTGATGTAATATTCTTTGTTATCTTCCGATAACTGTGTATCATTCACAAGAGTTACCACTCCGTCCGAATTAATGCCGATATTACCATAACGCAAGTCATAACGTGGAGCAAGCAAGCGCATATAGCGATTTGGACGATAACCTGCAGGGATTGTTGCAAGCGTAGTACCTGCTGCTTTTGATGTTGTTTTTAAACGTCCTGATGCAATTACAATATTTCCATGCTTTCTAATTGTAATATCGCCAGTACTTCCGCTTGCTAAAGTTGCTTTTGCTGTCGTTCCATTAAAAATTGCTTCCGCTGTTGTTGCAGAATTATCCGAATTTGTATGTGCTACCTGTGCAGAATCTGTCTTGTGATGATATTCATCCCATGTACTTCCGTTAAAAATTTTAAAAATCGCTTTCTTAATTGCCATCTTTTTGCCTCCTACTATATATTAATCCAAACTGTTCCAGTCGCTACTCCAATTGGAGCAGATGTCTGTGTATAAATTTTTGTTCCATCTGTGCCTTTTTCGGCTGCAATACAAAAGCCTGACGAATAAGTTTTAAGCCCCGCTCCATCTGTCGCAACAATACGATACCAAATATATTTCCCATCTTTGCTTTCCGGATACTGCCAACTCCATGCTCCGCCAGCTAATGTCTCTTTAGAAGTGGAAGAATAAAATTCCATAGAAACTTTTACTATCGCATCTTCCACTGCTGGCATCCAATCTGTTTCTTTGTTTCCTGTTTCAAGTTTCACGTTTGCTATGTAATAAGTTGCATCGTTAGTATTTACTTGAAATGATAACGTTCCGTTTGATACTGTGCTCGTACATTTAATTGTTGTCGTATATCTTTGCCACGTATCGGTCAAAGTGATATTCTCTCCAATATCATTTAAACTTCTACTTGGAGCAATTTTTACACCTGATACCGAAGCCTTTGCATAAAAGGAAACCGTATACACTGTATCTTTTTTCCAAACATTAGATACGTTTACATAAAAACGTCGATTACCTCCGGTAGACTTGAAAGTTGCTATATGACCATACTCTGCATCCGTTACAGCAGTTAATGTTCCTGCATCCGTCTGCCAAAAATTGTCCGCTTTGGAAAAATTACTGTTTTTGATTAAATTTCTTCCACCAATTTTTAACTCATCTACACCTTTTCCAGTCGGACCTCGTGCTCCTTGCGGTCCGATGACACTGCCTAAGTCAACTCTACTTGCCATTTCCGTGCCTCCTCATTACGGATAAATTGCAATTAAATGCCCGTTCGAATTAATCTGAAATGTCGGGCTATCGCCTTTGTCACCCTTGTCACCTTTTGCTCCAGTTGCACCTGTAGCACCTTTTGCTCCGGTATCACCCTTGTCACCTTTTGCTCCTGTAGCGCCAGTTGCGCCTTTTGCTGCTATCTGTAACCAATAAGTCGTATTCGTTGGAACGATACTAGAAGAAGCAGTATGGCTCTTGATGCAGGCATAAGTATTGCCATTGTATGTAACGATATCAATATAAGATGTATCATTCACATAAGCTGTCCCAGATGCCCATGCATTTTTCAGTCTCATACTGACACCAGTCGAACCTTTTGAGCCTGTATCTCCCTTTGCTCCGGTCGCACCAGTATTTCCGGTTGCACCTTTTACTGCAATTTGAGTCCAGTATGTAGTATTTGTCGGAACGATGCTGGAAGAAGCAGTATGACCTTTTGCACAAGCGTAGGTACTGCCATTGTAAGTTACAATATCAATATACGTTCCATCATTGACATAAGCGGTTCCAGATGCCCATGCGCCTTTTAAACGCATACTCACACCTTTTGCACCTTGTGCCCCCTGCGGTCCCTGCGCTCCAATCGGTCCCTGCGCACCAGTATCACCCTTTGCACCTGTCGCTCCGGTAGCTCCTGTTGCTCCTTTGATATTGCCGGTCTTCGACCATGCACCAGAGGCTCTTTTATACACATCAAAATTCGATGTATTTAAGAAGAAATCTCCGTCTTTTCCCTGCGATGTAGTTGGAGCAGCCGTTCCAGTTAACCATGTTGCGCCATCTGCGCCCTTAGCTCCGGTTGCACCTGTTGCACCCTTTGCACCTGTCGCTCCGGTTGCACCGGTATCACCTTTATCACCCTTGTCACCTTTTGGTCCTTGTAAGTCAACTACCATCTGGAAACCGGAGATATGTACTTTATACCCTGCCGGAAGTCCCGCTTTTAACTTAATTCCCTTTCCGTCTGAGTTTTCAGTAAATGTCGTTCCATCCTGTCGTACACCATTAACATATACTTCCAGAGCATTTCTTTTTAACGGAAACTGATAATCTGTCCAAGAAAAAGAAGTCTGTCCCTCTGTAGAGGTAAAAATCTTCTCAAAACGAATATAACTTTCTGTACTTCCTGCCGGTCCCTGAACACCCTGTTCACCTTTATCACCTTTCGGTCCCTGTGGTCCAGTCGCACCAGTATCGCCTTTGTCACCTTTTACACCCTGAATACCCTGTGGTCCCTGAATGCCTTGGTCTCCTTTATCACCTTTCGGTCCCTGAATACCTTGTGCACCAGATAAGTCAACGATATAAGTATAGGCACTTGAACTTTTGCAATATAATTTACCGGTATCTACATCATTTACACTTCCGGTATCAATCATGACAAAACTTCCTACACTTACTCCATCTGTAGAATATCCAGCGTTCATGGCTGATACACTTTTGTAAATTTTAGCGATTTTAAACGGCTCTCCTGGGTCACCTTTTAGCCCCTGTTTTCCTTGAGGTCCCTGTGGACCCTGTGCTCCTTGCGGTCCTTGTGGACCAATTACTTTACCTAAATCAACTGTACTCATTATTTGCTCCTTTAATCTTCATAAATTGCAATTAAATGTCCGTCTGCGTTTATCATTAACTGAGGTGTTTTTCCATCTTCGCCTTTTTCACCTTGTTTACTTTCCGCAAAGCCCATCATAGAACCTGAGATTTTTTCTAAAATTGTTTTTTGTGTTGTTCCAAAAGTGGGCGAAATGGCATAGCCGTTTTCATCAAACATTTCTGTTATTTCAACAATTCTTTCGTTTATGTTTACAGCATATTCACGGTCAATTGTAACAACTATATCTCCTAAATCCCATTTTGTTTTATACTGTGTAGCATCTACCTCGGAAGAGTATGTGTCGCTACATGCACACTCTGCAAGCTTAGATTTACCTCTATCCGGAAGTGCTGTATCATCTTCAATATCTCGTGCATCTACAAAAAGTTCATAGCGATTCATGCCGGAATTTTCATTTCCGACGTAACGAATTCGACGATTGACACCTTCGCCCTGTCCTGCCACAATTGCAGTATTTTTATACTCTGTGATATCGGAAATAAATTCACGATTCGAAACATTGTCATAGTCGACATTGAAAATCATCGGCGGACGTTTCGTTTGATTTGCCGAGCGATCTACACCTTCTAAAACTTCAAACAAAAGTTCTTGTTCTTCTGGTATTAAAGAAATGCTCACACCTAAACCCGAAGCTTCGCATAGTGTCGTTATTGCCTCGTCTAAATTGTCATATCGGGTTTGGAAATAAACAACATCGCCTCTTCTTTTTGATTCTTTCACTCGCAAATATGGAATATTTCTGTTTGCAACTGCCGCATTTGTTGCGTTTAGTTTTACTAAGTTGCAAATTATTGTTTCTGCTCTATCATGAAAACGATAATGTGACATTGCCGGAGCACTCGGCGGGTATGTGATACGTTGTGTTAACAGATGTAATAATGTATAGCCGCTGATTGTTGCAGTTACATTGTTATCATCATCCGAGCATTCAATTCTTTTAATGATTCCGCTTTTTCGTCTGTCATTGTCTAACATAATATAATTGCCTATTTTCATTTGCTCAGTAATTTTATAGACAAAAATCTGAAATGTTCCGTATTTCGTCCAGCGTGTAATAAATTCCAAACCCTCATAAGCATCTAGTTCACCGATAAATTTCAAGTTTTTATCAAAAAATCTTACGTTAATTCGTTTATCCATATACTTCCACTCACCGCCCCTGATGGTGTTGTGCTCTGTGTATAGATGTTTCGCCATCCTGTTCCTTGCTGTTGTTTAAACCACTCGTCAAACAGACGCTGATTTTCTTTCATTGCGGCATTATAAGCAGTTAAAGTTTTCGGACGAATTGCACCGCATACAAGATTATTCGACCTCTCATCTCTTTCAAGTGTAATTCCTCCGTTTTTAGTCACTCTATACTGTCCTAATGACAATTCATAAATAGAATCCGTTCTTGTAAGTGCCGGTGTTGATGGAGCACTGGATGCACCGCCAGCTCTTACAAGCAGTTTCACAGATGATTGAGCAACATTCAACTGCAAAATCACTCTATATTTTTTTGAATAATTTGCATCCGGAGAAAGCTGGAACTCTTTTGGCGAATCATTATAATGATAAAAGCCTTTTAAAATGGCAAATCCTTTTCCTACCGTCACTTTTCCGGAGCTGATTGTAATTGGATACTGCATAGAGCCATCTGAATTTACTGCAATTCCGGATTCATAGATATTATCAAAATACCGGTTAAATTCTTCCTGCCCATATTCCGTACCTCCATTAAAAAATCCATAATATTCCATTTTACACTCCTATATATCTGTTTTTATATCGTACTTCCACGGACTGCGGGTCCAAACCATTCTCAGACGTATATTCAAGCATGTTGTCACCTACCTGCAAAGAGAAGAATACGGACTGTAGATCAATATAATCAAATGCATCTGTACTTATTCCTCCTCTTATAATTTCAACTTTCTTCTGCCCAAAAGCGGTATTAATATACAAAATATCATCCGAAGTCAGTTCCCTCTTAATTCGGATAAATTCCTTTGTAGAGAGATTTGTAATCTTCGGATTGACTGCCGGTCCGTGAAAATAAATTTCAAGAGGTGCTTCTGTATGTCCGTAATTAAAGACGTTCTTTTTAGGTTCTCCTCTCTCTTTGAATTTAAAAGGGAGCGTGAATTTCCACGCCCACCCTTTTACCCATGTAGAAATCGCCTCTCCAGTCTGCACAATGTCCTGGAACATTGGATCCATACAGGAAAGTTCTATTTCAAATTCAAGAACATCATAAATATTCTGGCTTGTAAAATGAAAACTCTCTACTTCGTATTCAATTTCTCTTTCTACACCAAGATGATTCACTGTTAAGGTTCCGGAAGAGAACGGACTAAAAAAACGGATTAACTCCTGACGCTTATCAGATTTATCTTCATATCCGAGATAATCCGCAGAAATAGCAATCGGTCTTGAAAGAACTTTTTTTCGCTTTAACCGTTCTCCAATAAAGTTCGAATTTACGCTTTTTTCCAGTTCATAATCTGTTGCTTCAATTCCAGAATATTCTGTTACACCAAAGTCCGGTTCATCCAACACAAGCGTCTCTTCTCCTTTTGAAAAACGAAACTCTATCCTGTTCAAGTTAATGCCAACCTCCTTGCTTCTTTTCTAAGTGCACGGCTCACCTCTATTGGAGACTGAACCGGCTGATAGAAATTAATCTCCTGTTTTACTTCCGTATTTTGAGAAGCTGTATATCCGTAAGCCTGTGGCGCTCTTTCAAGCATTTTGTTTGTCGTGATTCTGGAAACTGTTTCACTTACTGCTCCTCTCATCATTCCAAGCAGAGACTTTACATCCACCTGCATGGCATCGGTTACCATTTCCGCAGCCTGTGTTACAACAGAAGTATTATCTTCCATTCCTCCACTGATACCGTAATCAAACATCTTACCAATCCAGCCGCCCACTCGTGATGGAGAATGAATTTGTAAGTTTGCCTTTGCCGCATTAGCTGCCGCACTTGCTACAGATGCCGCTGCGCTTGCAACCCCATAACCGCCCGCACGAATACCATTCGCAAAGCCATTTGAGAAGTTTACTCCAATCGAATAACTGCCACCAGAATTATTTGCCAATGCTTCTCTTGCTCCACTTCCAAGAGAAGCCGCTGCCAATGAAGCACTACCTTTCTTTTCATTAATTCCGTCTACAAAACTGGAACCCAGCTTGTTTCCCTGAGATTTTGCAGAACTTGCTACATTAACACCACTCAATCCTTTCGTTGCCGCTGTTCCAAGTCCTCTTGCCGCACTCGAAGCACTATTTGTTCCATTTCGGATTCCAGCTGCAAACTGATTTGTTGCGGTTTTTGCCTGTTGAGTAAAATTGCTCGGGATATTTGTTCCTTTTAAGGAAGTTTTTGCAGAGTTTCCAAGTGCGGATGCTGATGATTTTGTATTTCCCTGCCCTGCTGATAATGTCCTTGCAAAACTTTGTGTTGCTGATGTCGCTGCGGTCTGATAGTTTCCAGCAACAGACATATTTCCAAGACCAGATTTCGCCGCATTTCCAAGAGCTGATGCTGCCGATGAAGCACTACCCGCCCCGCTGTTCAAGCTATTTACAAGCCCTGATACTGCACTTTGAGACTGGGAAGAAAATGTTCCTGGCATATTTCCGGCAACGATTCCGGTATTTGCCGCATTTCCAAGAGCCGATGCTGACAACTGCATAGATTCTGCACTGCTCAACAAATATGTATTCGCTGCTGATGCGGCGGCAGATGCATTTGAGCCAAACACTGCCGGCATGTCTGCCGCCGTAAATCCAGTTGCACCAGACTGAGCAACTGTTAATGCCGCCATATACAGTTCTTCCTGATGTGCAAGCACTTCCTCTACTGTCATTCCGCACGCTTTTGCCGCCGCAAACACTGCTCCGGAATAATCTGTTTCCGTAAATCCTCGTGTAATTGCACTTGCACTGTTTCCTGCCGCTGTCCGAATAAAATCCTCACCAGTTTCAAGCTGATTGATTGTTGAATCAACTGCATCACTTGCTTTCTGAGCAGGAGTAGTCTGCGTATCAACTTCATCAATGCCTTGAATCAACTGTTCGATTGCTTCTGTTCCGACATCACCAAGTGCACCACTATCTTTTAAGTAGGTAGCAAATGTCTTTATGATTTCGTCAGAGGTCATAGATGAGATGTGTTGAAATTCCGGAACTTTATCTTTCATTCCTTGCATCATCTCACTCATGCTTGAAGCTAATTCTTCTTTTCCCTCTGGACCCAATTTTTCAATATTATTAATTGCATTTAGAATTGCATCTTGAAGAGTCCTTGGAATTTCTCCACCAGAGGCTTTAATTTCCTCTGCCGCCATTCTGAAGCCTTGCGACATTTTTGCATAATCAGTAGATTCAAGTGCTTTTTCTATTGTTTCCTGACTATACTTTACACTTTTTGCTGCTTTATCTGATTCAGTTGGAATCTTTGCATAAGCATCCAAAGCCTTTTGTATACTTTCTGGTGTTCCCTCACCAAGTAAATCCATAACTTTGTCCAGGGAACTGGTTTGAACTTCTGCTTTCTTTGCTTCTTTTGTCGCCTCTGAAAGATTTTTTCTTGTGCTTTCAAGATTTTCGTTTGCCTGTTCAAATGCCTTAGCATCGTTTCCGTTCCACGCTTTTGCATACTCGTCTAATGCTTTATTATACTGTTTCTGGGCTTTTGTTAAATCTGCCTGTATTTCAGACTGCTTCTGCAAATTATCGGCATACTGATTTGTTACAGCTTCCTGCACCGCTTTCTTTTTCAAGCTACGCACATATTCATCAATGGACTGTGTTACATCTCCAAGAGACTGCTTCACACCCTCATTATTCTGTATAAATCCATCTGCGGTAATGGAATATTCTGTTCCCATTGCCTCATTTAACTGATTTAAAATAGAACCTGCAAGCTGTTCACAGCCTTGTTTGACTTTTCCAGTTTCGTCAAATGCCTCTGACATTTTGTTTTTTAGTCGTTCCAGCGGTGCCGCTGAACTTTCGGCTGATTTATTTGTACTTTCAATTGAACTGGACAAATTATCTAACTCGTTTCGATTCTTTTCAATTGAAGCACTTAAATTATCAATTTCTTTTTGAAATGCAACCTGTTCTTTGCTTGCCTCATTTGATTTGAGTGCCAGATAGGCAATTCCACCTGCCAGTGCCGCAATTCCTATTGCAATCATTGCCGCAGGATTCGCACTCATTACTGCATTTAATGCAGCCATTACTCCTCCTGCTTCGGATGATGCCCTACTAAGCTTTATAACAACAGAAGTAACCGTAACGACTGGTCCTTCTACCGTTTTAAAGGTTTTAAATGCAGCAACAAGAGATACTGCAATCGGTGCAACCGTATCCATATTATCTGCAAGTTTAATGAATACTTTTCCAAGTCCACTTACAATTGGTTCTGCAATCTTTACAACACTTTTTAATCCAGCATCAAATGTCCGTTTTAAAGCATCCATTCCTTTTTTGGCTGGTTCTTGCATCTTTTTAGGCAAGAGTTTAATTAATCCAGAACACAGAGTATTTACAATATCTGTTGCTGATTTTTTGAGCTGATTTTTATTATTCGCTATCCCTTTTACAAATGCCTTAAGTAAAGATACGGATGCATTTACCATTTTAGGAGCAGACTGTGCTACTTTTACTGATAAATCCGCAAGCACTGCTCCTGCTTCTTCTACTGCTGCATCCAGTCCACTATTTTGTAAAGCATTTGATACTCTGCCAACCGCATTAATTCCTTCTTCTGCTGCTTCTTTCAAAGATTCTTCAATATTTTCGTAAATTCCAATGCCAAGTCCTTCAAGAGCAGAATTTAATGCTGTTAATTTTCCTTTCAAGTTATCCTGCATTGTATCTGCCATCTGCCCGGCAGCTCCGTCTGCATTTTCGATATAACCTTTTAGTTGGTCGAAACGTTCACCTGAATTTGCCAGTAATGCATTAACACTCTTTAGGTCAACTTTATTAAAAATAGTATTTAGAACCTGTGTTCTCTCACTCTCATTCATCGACCCCAGAATCTTGTTTAAATCGTTGAACGTACCATTCAAAGGACGCATTTTCCCTTCGGCATCAAACACATTCAGACCAAGTTCTTCCATTTTCTTCCGGGCAGTGTCAGTAGGTGCAGATAAACTCAAAATAACATTTCTAAGTGCAGTTCCACCTTCTGCACCTTTTACTCCATTATCTGCAAATATTCCGAGTACGGTATTCGCTTCTGTTACTCCTCCGGCAAGGGACTTTGCAGTTCCACCAACCGTCAAAAGTGCTTCGCCTAACTGCTGGACGCTTGTATTACTCTTTTGAGACGTCTTCGCCATTTTGTCAACAAAGCTTTCGACCGTTCCAGCTTTATCACCAAGGGCTGACATACTGTCTGTTACCATATCAGATGAAGTCGCAAGGTCCATGTTGCCTGCTGCTGCCAAATTTAATATAGTTGGCAAAGTGTTAACTGCCTTATTTGTATCATATCCTGCAAGAGCCATATAGTTTAATGCATCTGCCGCCTGAGTTGCAGAAAACATTGTTGTCGCTCCTGCATTTTTCGCAGCTTCTTGTAATTTTGTAAATTCTGCACTTCCATTATGGATTTCTTCGGTCGACATTCCCATTGTTGCAGCCACTTGACTCATTGCCGCTTCAAAGCTAGAGCCAACTTTTACTGCATATCCACCCATTCCCGACAGAGCAGCAGATGTAGCAGTGATTGTTTTTGTTGCTGTTGCAAGACCTTTTTGTGCTAATGACGAGATTTTTCCAAGTCCATTTTCAATCCCCGTTGTATCCAATCCGGTTTCTATTACAATCTTGCCATCTGCCATTTTCACACTCCTTTACAAATAAGGAGAAGGGTCTCTTCCTTCTCTCAAAGCTTTAATTAACTCTTCATTTTCTTCTACCTGTTGTATTTTATAGTATCTCTGCATTGCTTTATAGAAAGCAGCTTGTTCTTTCGACAGACTCTTATTTGTCGTATCGATAATTCGATACGACATAACTTTATGTAATGATACATTGTCTGGAATATCATCTAACATTGCAATAAACTCCCACCAGTGCAAAAAAGGAATAGTATGTAAGTCAATTCCGTAAACATCATTCCGCCTAAAAGCAGAATAAATCAACCAGGCATCTTCTTCGAAGTCCAATGCCTCATTGCTATTAATTCCAAGTATTTTCTTTGATGGCTTACCTTTTTTCTCTTTCTTTCCACACTTCACAAACCAAGTTGCCTGCTTTGCAGCTTCTGCAATATCACGTGGTAGTATTTTATACAAAATCCGCAAGCATCTTTCTATGTCTGCTAACGTTTCACCCGCATCTTCTACCGCTTCCATATAGCGTAAAACAGTGCGGAAATCTGCATAAATTGGATATTTCCCGTCGTTTACTTCTAAACTTTCTGGCGGTTTTTCTGTCAAAAAACTCATATCTTATTCCTGTACGGACAGAAGAGGAGTTACTTTTTCCTCTATCACCTGTTCCTGGTCATCTGCATACATAGACAAAAGACGATTCGTTTTCTCATTCATCATCTGCTCCTGCCTATCTTTCTCTTCACAAAGTCTTGTATAAGCATCAACGCATTTCATTAAGTCATTTTCATAACCACATACTGCAGTTCCTGCTCCTTCACCAAAAACACTATCAAATGCAACTTTTACTGCTTCGCACTGGATATTAATCTGTTCTGGCAGACTTTTTCCCTGTGCTTTTTCTGCTTCTTCTGCTACATATTTATAGCTTTCCACTAATCTCTGTGCCTGATTTGCTTCAAACACATTCAAATTAAGCAAAGCTCCATTGATATTAATCTCCATTTGCATTTTCCTCCTGTTTTAATTCGGCAGTATTCTTTACTACCTCTCTTTTTACTGCCTTTGTCAGCTTAGAAGAGAGGGATTTTACTCCCCCGCATCTTCTTTAAAGGTTTTTTTCTCAGGGTCGAAATATCCAAACACCCAGTCACCTTTGCCAAGTAAGTTTCCAGAGCCTGTGATTTCTCCGTCATTGTCTGTAAATTCAGCTACTTCAATTGCTACTTTTCTCTTTCTTGCTGGATAGCCGTTTACTGTTTTTGAGCCTGCCAAATCCACACGCACATAATTTGCTTCTGCATCCGTTCCAGTTTTTTCTTTTCTTCCAATTTCAACGATAAAACCTACTGCCTCTTCTGATTCAATCATGTCCATTTCAAAAGGTGCTGACCAGTCGTAGGACCCGATTGATTTTGTTGTAGACTTATTATTAACATAGCGTTTGCTAGTTGTCTGTGCGGCTGGACTATCATCAATTTTTGTAAAGCCAGTCCCCATAAATGCGTACTTTTCCGCTTCGGTTCCTACGTCTAAATAATCCGCTTCCTGATATCTCTGTTTTACTCCCATGCTTATCTCCTTTTCTGCAAATAAATAAATTCGCACTGTATCGTGTACCGTGCTGTTTTTGCTTCTGCATCTACCATGTAACCGTTTGTTGTTGCCCGAATAGAGCGTGATTCTTTCATGCTGTCGAGCTTAGGAAAAACTCTGTTTCGTGTACAATCTTCCAGCCATTCCTGGAAGTGTTCATAAAATTCCGAGGTATCAATATTTTCCATATCTCCCCAGAACACCCTACTGCAAAAATGAAATGCAACACGTCTTATGCTGTCTCCATTTGTGTATCGCTTCACAATCGACTCTGCTGGTACAGCTTCAACCATATAATTTGTTGGTTTTTCTTCCAAGAAATCAATATCTACCTTTGAAAACGTCTCTTCAAACTCATCCAAGTACGGACACGTTGCAATGAAATCCCGGATAGCACCAATTACACTCATCCTCTTTTACCTCCACAAAACTTTGCTGTAGATTCTACAATTTCGTTTCCTCTGTCTGCCCACATTCGCTTATCCCACTCTTTTCCGGCAAGTGGTGCTTTACTTCGGTTCTTTCCGGAATTTTCATAGTACTGACGTCTTGCATAAGGCTGACCGTAAGTAATATGGGTCGTTGATTCTACAGCTGTATTTTCAAGTGGTCCATTTAATTTCGGGACATAAGGCACACACAAACGTCTCACTTCATGAGTGAAGAACTTTTGTCCTGCTCCATTTTTATTTAAAGAACGTTTTAACAGGATCTTCTGTTCATCATCCATTTCAACTCGTACTCTTGTCTTTGACATTATGCGCCTCCAATCCGGATATGAGGTTCTAACCCTCTCTGATTGTCCGAATAGCTTAAGATTCTTCCAAACAGCAAGCCTTTCTTCTCTAAATCGGATTCTTTTGCAATCTCATCTTCTAAGATTCCTTTTACAAACACATCCCCATTTGAAGCAGTGAAAAAGCCTGTCACATCTTCTTTTCTTGCATATTCCGATGGTTCTAAGAACGTTTCCTTTCTTCCTGTCATCGGAATCCGAATCTTTATAGAATCTGCGCTGTCTAAGCCTTTATCACTCACCGCTACCTTTTGGTCTGTGTACCAATGCACACCACAAAGCACGGTACGTTTATAGATGTACTGTCGTGTTGTCTTATCTAATCTTCGGTTGTAAAGGGTAATATCCGCATTTACAATCATTCCTCATCCACTCCCATGTATAAAAGACTACTTGGCATTAGATAAGTGCTTGCAATCTGGTATAAACGACTTTCAAATTCTTCCTCTGTCTGTTCTGTCTGATAGCTGACGGAATATCCATCGTTGTTTTCCGATACAATATTTCCTCTTACCTCTCTCTTTTGCATTGCCTCAGCCATTTCACAGATTGCGTACTTTGCATTTTGCTCCCAGTCTTTTGCTTGCCAGTCACATGCAGTTCTTCCAAAACTGAAATGTTCCAGACGTTTTTCCGCTTTTAATTCTAAAGAAAGCCAGGCACGTTCTGGTACCTGACTTCCTCTAAAATTTTCAATATAAAAACTATAATCTACTTTCATATCTCATCAACTAGCGGTTTTTACTGTATGTACATAAATACCGTCTACTTTGTTGTCATAAGTTTCTGCAATACCGACAGTTCTATAGTTAAACTGCCATGCATCTGCGTTCATGTTCTGTTCCGGTGAAAAGATTTTTGAAACAGTGTGCTTCTGATACTGGATAACTGCCTGTTTGTCAATCACAATAAAGTTCATCGCAAGTGCACCGGTATCTTTTGTAAATCCACCTGCTCCGGAAGCAGTCAGTTTTACTTTATTGAAGAACCTTCCCGATGGTACTTTTACGATTCCTGCAAATCCCTCCAGTGCTTTTTTGGATGCAGTTGTATCTAAGTCATCAATCATTCCATAAAGTGCCGGATTAATGAACAGGTAACAAGTTGCAAGATTTGCCTCTGCATTTTCAATGTGATTTCTTGCTTCACGAAGTGCTGCAAGTCCTGCCTTTCCATCTGCAATATCTGCACTTACTGTTGCTACATTCTTTGTCTGCGCATAAGCAGACAGACGATAAGCATCCAGTTCCGGAACAACCTGTGTTCTAAGAAATTCACCAGATAATTTACCAAATGCGATACTTGCTGTATCAATATTGTCCATTGCATCTACAACAAACTTTCTACCACGGTCATAAGTACATCTCTTAGTTTCATAGTCTAATGTAACATCTCCTGCCGCATATCCGTTTGTTTTGGAATAATCTGCAAGACCCTGCATAGTCATTTTCGGAATCAAAATTTCGTTTGCATTTGCACCCTCTTTTACCAAGTTATTTGCTCCATCCAGCACAGCTGTTAAAGAGGATAACTTGTAGACCTCATCCAAAAGGGTTGAGTACTGTTTTCTTAATTCAATTGCGTTTGGCATTCAACTTCTCCTTATTTGTTTTCCGGAAGTCCCATAGCGGCACGAAGCGCAGACACTCCATCTGCTTTACCACTGCCACCATTTCCTCCGGTTGAACCTACTGGATTCTTAAACGGTTCATCTGAACCAAACAGATAAGCATCAGACTCTTTTACCGCTCCAATCGCAGCCTCAATGTCGGCAGACTGGTTTTTCGATGCTTTGAGTGTTTCCATGTCAAGCATTGCCATAACTGCCTTTTCATTTCTACCTCCGGCTTTCTTAATTGCGGCACTTAATTCTCCGGAAAACTGACGTTCTGCTTCTTTCTGGGCATATTCTGCATCTTTTGCCTGCAAATCATCCTGAAGCTTTGCAATTTGACTCTGCAAGTCTTTTACGTCCACTTCGTCAAATTCTTTCAGCTTTTCATTTACAGTATCAAGAGAAGATTTATACTCATCTCTCTTCGCAACTGCATTATCATACTCATTTTTAGTACGATAATTTTCTTTCCATGCCTTTTCAAAGTCCGCTTTTATCTCTTCAGGAAGTTCAAGTCCGAACTCTTTAAGAATCTCATAGATATTTTTCATGCTACATTCCTCCTGAAATCATTTATTGACCGCTCTTTCAGCGGTATGGGATATATCCGGTTCTTTAATGCCTGCCGAAAAAAGGCATAAAAATAAGATGCCTTTCAGCATCTCAATCATTTTTTTTATAAGTTATTTCAATATCTGTCTCTGAACTGAATATTGTTGTTCCTTTATACGTTCGCATTGCCTTATAATTTGCAAGTTCTTCATCTGTTAATTTAACTATAACAGGCTTCTGTAACGCACAATAGCATATAACTTCATGTGAAGAAATCCACTCTTTAAATTCTTCTAAACTTATGCTTTCACCCTCTTTACATGGATAAAGGAATATCTTTTTCACATAGGTAAAACATATTCCTTTACATTGTATACCATTTCTAGTCTCATTAATAAAATAACGGCATAACATTTCTCCTCTTCTTAGCCTTGCATCAAACAAAGTATTTGTTGAAATTTCAAAACGACGAACTGTTGTTTTGCTTGATGAATCAACTTCAATATCTTTCAAAAGGATTTCCATTTTATCATTTAATTGGATTTTTTCTACTCTTTTGACTTTTACTCCTAGTTCAAAGTTAATTTCATCGCAAAACCATTTTTGTCCATGCTCATCTACAAAATTACCTTCTGTTAAGGACGGAATACCAAGCAGACCATCTTCTGTTTTAACTAAAAATACTTTTTCCTCTTCATCTACTGATTTTATTCTTACCGCAACCTCGCCAGTTTCTCCAATATTTTTAATTTCTTGCGGATATTCTAATGATGGTGACGGTTTTCCTCCAGTATAAGGTTCCCAAGGCAAGTAATCACTTCCTTGATTAAACATTATTTTTAAATCAGATATATCTATTTTAGTTCCGGCTTTTGTTGTATTTCTTAGCATAATACGATACTTGCTGCCCTTTTTATGGACGAATTTTATACTTTGTTTAACATTTGTTGCGTTGATTGCTGCAATTACTGATGTATCATCTTTTACAACAAATATTGTAAAGCAATTAGTTGCTGGTGCACCTTCAACTTTAAAAAATACTGTTCCTTCTTCGAATTTAACTTCTTCATATACTGCTTTTCCTCCAACAATATAAAAATCTGCTTCGTTCCCATTTATTTGTTTTTTTGTTACTCCGTTCGCAGTAATAATCCCATCTTTGCACTCCCAATTAATCCCATTTGCAGAATACTTTATATCTACAAGTGGTAATAACTGCGCTCCTGTCGTACTTATTTGTGTGCTCTTTCCAAATATCCTCAAATTTTTCAACGGTGCTTTCGCACTATTTAAGCAAACAACCGGATTACCAGTTACTGTTTCAAAATTATATTTTTTTATTTTATATAATCTCCCTAATTTTAATCCAGAAAAATTCATCCCTGATATTACATCATCTACCATTTCAGGCATTGTACTTCGACACCTCTTTCATCTGTCTCTTCTGGAATAATTGTCATAATTCCTTTCATCGTTGGAAGATAATTCGTATCTGCTCTGGCAGTAATTACTTGTGCACATTCTGCCGGAATCAATAAACAATCATTTTTATTTGATGTCTCCTCAAGTGCCACATAAATATCGCCTTGAGTAAAATTCTTAACCAAATATTCAATTCCAGCAACATCAAATTCCAATTTTATCGGAGTATTCGCACTTGTTGCCTGTCTTTTAAAAATACACTTCATTTTTTACTCCTTATAAGGTTCCCATTTTTTTCTTGTTTTTCCCACTGACAACATAACACCTTTAAAAGTCGCCTCGTATTTTCCTGCTAATACACTTCCGGCTGTATTTTCTGTTACAAAAAGTCTAACTTTAACATTCGTAGCCTCTTTCGGAATAGATAAAGTAATTGCTTTTTGTTTTTCTGTAGATATCAACGTCTTATAACAATACTTGCCATTTTGCATATATGCGGCTCCAACGACTGCACTCTCATTTGGTACATTGCTTTTGTAGTCATCATATTGAAGAGTTACTGTTTTTCCAATAACTCTTTTCAATGGTATTGAATATACTGCATTTACAAATTTTTTACTAGAAGCTGTTGCATTTGCCCCTATTTCTGCTTTAAGTGTAATGGAATATCCCTGTTTATCTACTTTTATTTCTTTAATACCAAGTTCTGTTTCGGAACTTTTATATGCATTAAATAACTGTTTGCTTTTCTTTGACATCTGATATAACGTTTCTTTTTTAGTCCCAATAAACCTCATATCACCACTTATCATATCTCTTTGCACTAAAACACTCCTCTCATGGAGTCAGTGCTTACAGGGTTAAGTTTTACCCCCCCCCGCTCAAAACTATTCTTTCTATTCATCAAATTCTCCTTTAAAAATAGTATAAAAATACCACCAGTCGCTCAACTGATGGTATTAATCAATATTCAATCTTTTTTGCAACTATCGCAATGAAAACTTTTTGTTGTTTTAAAATCTCCAACTGCAATCATTACACCTTTTTTACAACATGGACAGATAACTTTTTCGTCATTTCTTAATTTTTCCATAAATTCATAAGGATTCATCTTGTCACCTCCATGGTAACTCTGGATATAATTTCTTTACTTTTTAATCAACAATTAGCTGACTGCCACACTTTTCGCATTGAAAGGTATTTGTTTTTTTACAATCTCCTATTGCTATCATCTTTCCTTTGCACTTTTTACATAATACACATTTCCCCTCACGCAAAAGTTTCAAGCGTTCATGGGTTGGCATAAGCAAAGTATCATTCATAAAATCACTCCCATTTCAAATATGGATACATGTCATCTATATATTTCATTGTATCCTTAATCGTCTCCTTTGTCAATTTCTCACCTCTATGTCTGCATTCATTCAAAAAACATTCTAATTCTTGGTTTTTAGTATTTGGCTTATTGATTTTAGCATGTGTTGCTTCGTGTATCACAGTAAGAGCTGCATCTTTCACTTTCTTTACATTATCAGCGTATACATTAATTGTCCCTGATTCAAATGTCCCTGCTCGTCCTGGTTCAACATCCACCCCATAATATATATTTACAGGAATATCATTATCTTGTATATATGCTAATAATTCTCGTCCTATTTCAGATTTATTCATTTCTTTCATAATGTTATGAGGCTTTATAATATCCCTCCCCTTTTGCGGACTTCTTCCATCAAAAGTAGTAAAATTCTTTTCATTATCTTTATAACGTCTTGGTGCAATCTGAACAGTTCTTCTACCAGCCATCCTCCCCAGCCCATCCATATACACTCGTTCCATCTGCTCCGGAAGTTTCATTTTCTTTGAAAAGTCTTTATACTGACTTAGTGTATTAAGATATCTCGCCTGAGCTGCTATCACGGTATCCAAGTCTGCATTTCCCTGTTTCAGGTTCTTAATATTTGCTCTCTGTGCCCGCATGGTCGTTTCCATCTGCCGTTGTGCCTGTGATGCCTGGTATGCATTGTAGCTTTTGCCTTTGTACTCATGCTCTTCCTGCTCTTTTGCTTCCAGCTCTTCTAACTGCTCGTCTGTATAAGTCCTTGCAGAAAAACCATCCACAAAAGCATAGTAACTATGCTTACAATTCCATCCACATAAACCTCTTCCCTCTCCAAGTTCGCACACTCTTACAAGGTCATCGTAGCTGTAGACTTTACCGCCCCACCAGTGTTCTGGTCGGTGTCCACCATGCCATGTCACTTCGTATTTATCCGTTTTCAGGTCTTTTGCAACCATTTCGTTTATTTTACTGCTCAACTGTGAAACACCTGTCATAATGGCTCGTCTTGCCGCCACAGGTGCACGGTTTCTCGATCCGGACGCATAATCTACTGTTTGTAGTCCGGATGCTGTCATTTCTTTTACGACTCTTCTTAAAACAGTATTATAATCAAACGAACCTGTTACAATATCCATACAGGCAGAATCTAAATACTTCTGGTAATACGTTGCCAGTGGTGTGAATACTTTCTTGCCACGCATTTGCACGGTAAATCCCATTGACCTAGTAAGATTCTTTATTTCTCCCTGTGTCTGTTTTGAAATTGCATCTGCCCATTTTCTAACTGTTTCATTCTCTTCGAGTGGAATAAAATTACCGTTTATCTGCTCATAAGCATCTTTATTTCTGACATATTCCCAGTCACAGACTTTATCGTACAAAGCCCAGATTTCTGGATAAGAAGCATTTAAAAGTTCTTTCAATTCCTTTTCTATGAATTCTGTACTATTTAGCAATAGGAGTTTATTTATCTGATAATCTGCCGTACTCGTAATTTCACCAGTCTTTTTGATTCTTCTTACAATGTCCGCATAAATACGGTTCTGCAAATCATAAAAAAGTTTTTCCGTCCGAAGTGGCAACGTTCCTTTTTCATCTGGTGTCATCATAACTACTTACTCCTCAATCGGGTCAGGGTCTACACTTTCATCAATAATCTTCTTTGCGGCTTCTTCCTCTGTTTCACCGTACCACTTTGCACGGTACTCTACTAAGGTCATTGCACCCAAGCTCACATCCTGTCTATCCTGCTGTCGTTCTGTCTCTTCACTGGTTAAAATGGAATCACTGAATTCACAGAAGAACTCATAACCGGAAGTGTACATAGAATTATAAAATGCCAGTCCTGCCGCAAAATCTTCAAGGCAATCCCTAAGTTTTCCCTGTATTGCTTTTACACGATTATACTTTCTCACCTTTGATGACTTGATTTCTTCCGCTGTTTTTTCAACATTCTGCACGTTTGAGAGGTCTCCATAGCTTAAACCTACAATAAACTCAATTTCTCGCTTATATTCTTCTAAGCCACGCCGAAACGCTTCGTCACGCATTTCCGGAGAGTACTCACGGAACAGTTCTTTGTCTTTTCCATCCTCAAGATTTAAGCCACGATACAATCGTTTGCTTAGTCGTGGCAGATTAAAACGTCCACCTTTTTGCTTTAGTGCTCTCTCATCCACGTGAATGGCACGTTCTCCGGAATTGTATTCCCAGTCAAGACGTGCCGCCTGAACGTCCGCTTTCATAATCCGCTCTTTTGCAGATTCATATACCGATACACCGCAATAACTGGCATCTACATTGTTACGAAGTGGATTCCTGTAATATCCAAAATCCATTTGTTTCATTCCCGGGTAGCTGACCGGACCGGCTTCTATATTCTGCCACTCTCCTATTTCTTCAAGAGAACATTCCTGTCCAATGTCAGCCTGTGTCTGTGAATGATAGCACCTGTTTGAAATCGTAAGCACTCCATTTGCAATGGTATGCCGTTCTACTCTCGTATAATAATCAATCTCACCGATACGTTTTACTGTAAGAAACGCAACATCAGTTGGTCCGCCATTGTCTCCAAACTGAATCGGTATAAACTTATCCGCAGTAATAAACTCTGCCAATCCTCCCGGCAACGGTTTCAAACAAAAAGAACCCAATGCAAGACCATCCTGCAAGTGCTCATTTAAAAGTGTAAGCTGTTTTTTATATATCTTGTCCAGTGCCGGCACAGAAATAGAAGTTTCCATCTCAGCCAGCACAGTATCTGCAAATTCACGACAGATACCTTGTTCTATCTTAAGTGACTGCACATCGCTTCCAGTCCAGTCGGCAGCTCCGTCGAGCATTAACTTCCATTCGTTGATGGCATCAATCATTCCCTGCGATAATGCCACATCCGTACCAAGTATGCTTTTTAATTGTGTATAGCCAAACATTCTCGCTATCCTCCTCAGAAAATTCTTAATTCCATCAAACATTTTCTATTCCTCATCAATCAGATACTTCATATCTCGTTCAATCGTATATTCAAACGCATCTAAACTGTCAATGTCTGTACTGCCATCGTCAAGCCGCTCGTCTACTAAAGACTCTTTATCATAAACCGCATCACAAAAGGCTGTTTCTAAACTCTCGCAATCTTCTGTCAAGAAGAACCTCCCTGCTCCCATTAACATCTGTGTACAGCGGATACGGTCAATAATCGCCTTTTTCTTTGCTGGCTTTACAGACATCCAAGGATATCTCGTCTCTACATTATTCCGAATAGATGCGCCCAGAACAGATTCCGCATTGTCGAAATATACCGTTTCAACATTGCAGTACTGCATGTATTCTCCTCGCCCATCCGTTACCGCATATTTATCAATAACTTCCTGTACAAATTCAAGAAAAAGCTCTGTCAGTTTCTTTGAGTCAATCCCTTCCGGAAAATCGTCTACCATGATGCGCCTGCTCATCACACCAACAACTTCTCTGTAATTATCTGTGTAACCTCTTGCCACAAAAGCATGACCGGATTTATTTCCACCAAAGTCCAGACCAATTTCAATCGACACAATATCTGTTTTCTTAAACTCTCTGCGCTCCGTATTGCCCTCTATTTCGTCTTTTATCTCACATCGGAACAATTCTGACTTATCTGCAAAACGCTTGTAAATTGCCCCATCTGCACGCTTCCACTTGCCAAGTATGAGCCTTTCATACCACACCGTGCCCTCGTACTCTTTGCAGAGCTGTTCTACATACTCCGGCGGTAAAAACGGATTATCAAAGATAGTGTACTTCTGCAAATAGATATCCAGTTCTTCATTGTCGATGAACTTTTTCAGCCAGTGTGTTGGCTGTTCTGGGTTGCACGCTCCATCAAAACACGAATACGGCTTATCCAGTCGTGATTTCAGCATCTGGAACACATCTTGATTCCACTTTGCAATCTCATCGCCGTAACAGTATTTGATACTTGACCCCTGTATCTTTGCAACCTGGCTAACTTTTTCTGCGCCCAAGCAGTACACATCTTCACCGCAGATTCTTGCGATATTCATGCTGTTGATAGTCCCAATTAATTTATCGGTATACAACTCACGCATTGGTTGCAATACATTTCGTTCAATTGAAGCCTTTGAAACTCCAAGAATCGCATTTAATCCTGGCTTTCCTTTTCTTTCTCGGATCCGGAACGGAATAATATAAGCAGTATCAACAAAAGACTTTCCGGAACGAACTGCTCCGGATTTAATGTTCCAGCGATGCGTGGCATGTAAAATATACTCATTCTGCTTCTTGCTTAACTGCATTGTCCCGCATCTCCTTTAGTATCGCATCCAGTCTGTCTAACGCTTCATCCGTCTCGTTTTCACCAGTTATTTGCTGTTTCCTTGCCCTCTTCAACTCAATATCTGCTTCTTTCTCTCGGATTTCTTCGTCTGGCACTTCATACTGTCCTGCAAACCGTGCTACAGCCTCATAAGCCTTTACATCACCCTTTAGTGCTTTCTTTATCATTGCCATATTGATTGCACTTTCAAGAGTGCTGTCTATGCCAAAACTTTCCAGAAATGGAGTTAATTCCTCGTTCTCAATTTTTGCACTAAGCAGCAAGTTTAAAGTTTTCCGGAAGTTTGCTTTTCTACGTCTGGCTTCTCCGGAGGCTTTACCGCCTTTTCTACCCATTTCTCTTGCTTCGCTCACGCTTCGTTTGTTAAAAGGCACTAAGTTTTCATTGTTCGCCATCACCTCACCTTCCTATCTGGCTAATTTTGTGTAAAAGAAAAGAGACACCTAAGTGCCTCAAATCTTAATCTTTCTGATGTTTTTTTAAATCATTAAGAAAATCAATAAGATCATCTATTTTGTTTATATCTATAGAGGTTCTTCCATGATTCTTTCCATTATTTCCGAAAAAATGAAGGCTTACAAAATCCTCTGTAATAATTACTCCTCCCAGTACTTTTTTACCATATATTATTTTTCTAGATCTTTTTCTATAACTCTAAATATTCTTTTTAAAATCATAAAGAGGTTTATAAGCATTAAAAATGTCAAATAATAAATTATAAAACTTTCAATTTTATTAAATGTTTTTGCAAATAACTCAATAAAGCACAGAATCAATATCGTAATACTTACCAATATTTCAAACATGATAGAATAATACGTCTCTTTTAATATTTTTGATGATATTGCCGCTTCTGATGCATTATACTGCGTATTACTTTTAACTTTTTCTCTCATATCAAGAATTAATGTTAATAATGTAAAAAACATAGACGTCAAAATAGATATTATTATCGTAATGATATTTATCGCCGAATCATCTATTGTTCTAATTTGCATTACAGCAACTGCTATTAATAACGGAATTCCAAAATACAAAATAATTGCTATCTTTGAAATTTTACCATTCACCTTTTTAAAACACAGAATATGCATTTTTATTAGATCAAAACAATTAATATATTTTAATCTAAAAATATATCTTCCAACCAAAAGTAATACCAAAGAAAATACTAAAATACTTGATGGACTTAATAATAGCTTTATTAGCTTTAATATATTTTCTTGATTCATAGAATCACCCTTCTTCTACTAACAGACCTTTTGCTATTAAATAAAATTCTCCTGTCTCTTTCATGGCTCCACATAAACTTGTAAACTCTGGATGTCCGCCTACTATTTCTACGACATCCGTTATGTCTTCAGTTACGATAAGTTTGTCAACATTTCTTAAACTTATTGTTTTGCTTGTTCTACCTGTTGCAAACTCTAATTTTAAATCATCGTATTCAAATCCATCTACCTGTACTACCTGATCATAACGTCTTGCACCATTTCTCCATTCAGTAAGTTCTCTTCTTTTATTTTCTAAAAATCCAATTGGTTTTTTTATGATGATTTCTCTTGACGCTTCAGTAATTCCTCTATTAATACCATATCTTTCAGAATCATCATCTGGTATATTGTAACTAATTAACCTTATTTTCTTCAATACTCCATGGTTGAAAAATCTATCCAAATAAGCTCTTGGCACTATGGTTCCCATTTCAAATTTAAACTCATTATCAATTTCCTTGATGCATTGCATCATCTGTTTATGCAACACTATTTTCATTCCTAAATTACTAACTGACTGTAAAATAATTATCGCACTGTTGATTTCTCCAGCAGGAACTAAAATTGAAAATCCAAAAGGCATAACATCAGCTTCATTTGTTGTTCTGTTATGTGACACATTTCCAGTTTCATAATCTACTAATTCTGATTCAATTCCATATTCTCCGGTTTTCACTCTACCATACAATACAGTATATTTTTCTTGGTTTTGTTCATTTAATACTGTTTCTACGTTCACCTCGTCAAATGTAAATACTGTCTCTGCAGAATTATCTGCAGAATATGTATTCATCAACCTGTCCATATATGTACGAACTATATCCACTAATGTTCTACCTTTAACATTATGCAACTCATATCTTTGATTTTCTCTGTCCTGAATGCTAAGTCCATAAACGGTTAATCCAATACTCTTCATAATAGCCCTCCAATACATTTATCTACTGACATTTTATACCATTTTAGTATATTTTTCAACAATTCTACGTATTGGATGCATTTTCGTTGTAGAACATTTGCTCTTATTTGTATATTGACAAAATGTACGAAAAAAACACCCTGTATTTCTACAGAGTGCTCTTCCAGATAAAATGTATTGGATTGACGGTCTTTAGCATTGCCCGGCATACCGTCTGAGCCTATACAGCAGCAAAGCTGTGATACCCTGCTACCGTTCTACATACCTGAGGAGGCTCTGAATTATCAGAGTTCCTATTGTGACTATATTACAGTTACTATAGGAATTACTAGGAACTCTTTTTTATAACAAAATTTGCAAGTGCTTTACCGTGAATTTTCGTAACGTTCCTGTATGTATATCCCATTTTTACTGCTATTTCATCCCACTTCATGCCCCTGATATACCGGTACACCAGCACGTCTTTCTCGTTTTCATCCTCCAGCCGTTCTATCCTGTCCCTGATTTCCTTAAACTTCCGGATTCTTTTGTATCGTTCCTTGTGGATTTTTCGTTCCAGCTCATCTACTCTGGAAACATATCCGGATAGATCGCCGCCACCGGATCCATGCGGCATACCGTCCTGTATTGCTGATGGATACCATTTATTCAATCGAAGTTCCAGAAGCTCTTCCTCAATGCGCTGAACCTGTTGTTTAGCTTTCTGGTATCCCCACAGATATTCTTTCTTTTTGTCATTTTCCTCTCTGATGTCCATCGGAATCACTCCTCCTTTTATATTTCCCATTCCTGCTTTGTCCTCGTATCCCTGACTTTTACAATCTCGATTCCATGAATTCTAGCCAGCTCATTCATGGCCTGTACTACCTTGCGTATATTACGAGGCATCTTACCGGCATTATGTACTGCCCTTTCTGCTGTCGGGTCTTTGTATCCTTCCTGATTCATTGTACCTCCTCAAAAATCTCTAGATATTTTCTGAACTGTTCCGCTTCTTTCTGGCTTCTTTTCTGCGCCTGCTCCGCTCATCAATAACTTTCTTTCCAAATCAGAGACAACTGTTTTCAAATCCTCACCCCCTCTCAATTGCTCTTTAACAACATACTTTCTAGTTCACTCATGTTGTATTTTCTCTGTTTAAAGTTGCAAAACTTCGTTTTCTTTGCTTCTGCTTGCTTGTTTTGTGTCTTTGCACTTATCTTTCTTACAGGATAGAACGTTTCCCATCCTCGCATTGCGGCTTCTTTTGCAACCTCTATCTTTTCAATATCCGTCTGTGCAATTTCACACAAACGTTCTT
>OLNW01001142.1_pt1 | contig 27519 bp, 27 predicted proteins | sample 1672121 | NCBI WGS metagenome assembly OLNW01 (sample SAMEA3136648, study PRJEB25190) | human gut metagenome
ATAAGATCTCCCTGATCTGCTGTTCTTGCATTAAACTCTTTTGTGAACTGTACAATGTTTACACCGTGCTGTCCAAGAGCCGGACCAACCGGTGGTGCTGGAGTTGCTTTACCAGCAGGAATCTGTAATTTAATATAGCCTGTTACTTTTTTTGCCATTTTTCGGCACCTCCTATGTGGTATTGGCGGGGGTTCTTCCCTCCCACTTGAATGTGTTACGCCTTCTTAATTTCTGCGAAACTTATTTCTACCGGCGTTTCGCGGCCAAACAATTCAACATTGATAGTAACCGTCTGCTTCTGAGTGCTGAGCGCAGAAATAACGCCTGTGGTGTCCTTCCAGGCTCCGCCTGTTACGACAACCATGTCACCCTCTGCAAAATCTACCTGAATGTCTTCGTTCTTGATTCCTAACGGAAGCATTTCTTCTTCTGTAAGCGGAACCGGTTTGGATCCCGGTCCTACGAAACCTGTAACACCTCTGGTGTTACGAACAACATACCAGGTATCATCATTCATGACCATGTTGAGAAGCACATAGCCCGGAAACATTTTTTTCTGGACCTGCTTTGCAGCACCGTTTCGCATTTCCACTACATCCTGCAGAGGAACACGAACTTCCAGAATCTGGTCTTCCAGGTGTCTGTTTTCGATTGTTTTTTCAATGTTGGCTTTTACTTTGTTTTCATACCCTGAATAAGTATGAACAACATACCATTTTGCTTCTGACATACAATCACCGTTATCCTTATTTCATTAAAAGATTTACACCTTCCAGAATGGCAGAATCCATAATACTGATAATCACAGCAAGAACTACTGTAATGGCAACAACCGCAATGGTCTGTTTAACCAGTGTAGGTCTGTCCACCCAGACAATCTTTTTGAATTCCGATTGAAGTCCCTGAAACCATTTTTTCTTCTGACCAGTGCCAGCAGATTTTTCTTTCTCTTGCATAGTCTAACCTCACAAAACTCACAATACTTTGTGATTACTTTGTTTCCTTGTGCAGAGTATGGGTACGGCAGAACTTACAATATTTCTTTGTTTCAAGACGCTCAGGATGATTCTTTTTCTCCTTGGTCATATTGTAGTTACGCTGCTTGCACTCCGTACATGCCAATGTAATCTTAACGCGCACAACTTCCACCTCCAGTGTTTTCATTTGCGTGAGTCTTCTTTTTATTTTTTGCATAAAAAAAAGACCTAACTTCCATGTCGCCCGTCTAGTTTAGCACACATTACATATAGAAGTCAAGAGTTTTGCATTCATTTTTATAGAAGTATTTCTTATAAAACAAGTTTACTCTTGTCAATGTTCTTTTCGTAGTGTATGATAAAAAAGTCGAATGCCCTCAGTTTTCTGGGGGTCTATAATTTTTATATTAATATAGGAGCGGATTTTATGTTTAATCGATTCAAGGATGACTTGAAGAAGTATTGGAAATATGCTATCTATTCTTCCAATGCTCAGTTAAAATCCGAAATAGCCAATTCCTATCTGAACTGGCTCTGGTGGATACTGGATCCTCTTTGCTTTATGCTGATCTATGTATTCATGTTCGGATATGTGTTCAAGTCCAAGGAACAGTACTTTGCAATTTTCGTCTTTATCGGTATCACTTTGTGGGATTTCTTTAATAAGAGTCTTCTCCAGAGTGTCAAGGTAATTAAGGCCAATAAACCGATCGTATCCAAAGTATATATACCTAAATTCATCCTTCTCTTCGTCAAGATGGGCGTCAACGGTTTTAAGATGTGTATCTCCCTTCTTATCATTGTTGCCATGATGATCGTATGGAGAGTTCCGGTAACCTGGAATGTTCTGTATTTCATTCCGATCCTGATGACTTTGATCGTCCTGGTGTTTGGATTTTCCTGTTTTCTCCTTCACTACGGAGTATTTGTGGAAGACCTTTCCAATGTACTGAACATTGTACTGCGTTTTCTGTTTTATCTTACCGGTGTATTCTGGAATATTATGGACAGACTTCCTGCCCCGTATAACAGCTATGTCGGAAGGGGAAATCCTATCGCATTCTTGCTGACTGCTTCCCGTGACTGTCTGATCTACGGCCGGACACCACACAGAAAGCTTCTGCTTCTCTGGTTTGTGATCGGTCTCATTATCAGTATCTTAGGTGTACGCAAGATCTACAAAAATGAAAACAGTTATGTAAAGGTGATATAATATGGAAGAGAAACATGCTATTGAAGTCACAGATCTGGTGATCAGTTATCAGAATCTCAAGAAGACTTCTATCAAGAAAAACCTGCTGCACTTCCGTCGCCAGAAGGCTGACCGTTTTGTAGCTGTAAAGGGAATCTCCTTCTATGTACGTGAAGGCGAGATCCTCGGAATCATCGGCAAGAACGGAAGTGGTAAATCCACCACTCTGAATGCTTTGGCTGGAATCTTTTCCCCGGACAGCGGAACAATTGATCTGAAGGGACATTCCATTTCCCTTCTGTCCATCGGTGTTGGTTTCCAGCGTGAAATGACCGGAAGAGAAAACATCGTCCTCTCTGGTATGCTTCTCGGTTTCTCCGAGGAAGAAGTTCGTGCCAAAGAAGAAGAAATCGTTGAATTTGCCGAACTTGGTGAGTTTATTGATATGCCTGTAAGGACATACTCCAGTGGTATGTATTCCAAACTGGCATTCTCCATTACTGCTATCCTGGAAACCGACATTATGCTTATCGATGAGGTATTGAGTGTCGGAGACCAGAAATTCAAGAAAAAAAGTTACAACAAAATGAAGAGTCTTATTTCCAACAAAGATCGTACAGTTGTCATCGTATCTCACAGCATTGATACGCTTCAGGAGCTGTGTGACACAGTTATGTGGATGCACGACGGACAGATCAAACGGATCGGAGATCCTAAACCGGTTCTTGCAGAATATGTAGATTTCATGGAAAACAACTAAAAAACTGTGCTGATCAGATGATCAGCACAGTTTTTATATTTAACGCTATTTTCCATTTCTGAGAAATACATGATAAAACTTCTCTCTGGCTCCACCCGGAATCGCACCAACAGTTGTACGGACCAGACAATTTTGGATGTATTCCTTCTTTGTAATGAAATTCTTACAGTAGAGATATCTCTGAAAACGCAGTACCCAGTACAGATAATCGCGTCCTCCTCTGCGGTCATACATGCCATTGCCAGTCCGCATATCAAGAATTACCTCCTGCACATTATACCCCTTACAGCCCTTGCGCAGCATACGTATCCAGAGATAATAATCCTCAAATCCGGGAAAATCCTGATAACTTCCGACGCGAAGAACCGATTCCTTACGGAACATCACACATGGATGATTGAAAGGGTTTCTCTTCTTCGCATACTGCAGGATTTCTTCAGAAGTACGCGGAAGCACTCTCAACCTGTCCATATCTCCCGGTTCTCTGACAAATTCCTGCAAAGTACCACTCACCAGATCATATCCGTCTCTCTCTATGATACGGAACTGTCTCTCACAGCGATCTGGTCTGCTGATGTCATCACTGTCCATTCTTGCGATCACGGAACAGCGGCACCTTGGAACACCTGTCCGCAGGGCCTTTCCAAGTCCCTTATTTTCTTTCAGGCGAATGATCTGAAGTTTCTCGCCCATTTCTTCCTGTGCCCAGCTGATCACTTCATTTAATTCATGTGTCAGTGCTCCATCACAGACAAGAACAAAATCCGAAAAAGGCAGTGTCTGTGCAAGCATACTCTCAATACTCTGACGAAAAAACTCCGGTTTTTCTTTTCCGTAAACCGCCATCAGAACAGAATAGGTCTTCTCTGCATCTGTTCCCATACTATCACTCCTTAATTCTGGTATTGTGATGGTTCATCTCCTGTACAGACGGAGGATTCCAGTATTCTCCATACATCTGTCGGAGAACAAAATCATAATCCTTCGGTCCTCTCAGCGAAATATCTTCAAAAGGATAATCGGCTCCTCTGCCGTAATGCTTCCTGTGAAACATTTCTTTGAGCTTATGGATTCCCATAAAGTTTACCAGGTATGGAGAACTGTCATAGGAATATTTCTGCATCATCCGGTCGAGGCGCTTCAGTTCTCTATCCGTACGGAAGATCTTTTCGACCGGAAGCACCTTTCCCGCAGAAATCAACAGCTGCTCATGCAGCGGTCTTTTGCGCTTAAGATCAACATTTGTTGAAAACAGCGAGTAATTCACTCTTGCTCTCGCGATCAGAAGGCGAAAACAGTGGATCTTTCGGATATATTTGTTTCCTGGCATTCCATCCAGCGGAAAGATGTCGATCCATGCTTCCTTCTCCGCATCAACAGCAGCAGATTCATCAATCACCTTAACACGGCTGTCTGTGATCCTTGGCACATAATGATTATAGCCCTTTGTTTTCTTGAAACTGCAGTAATGAAGATATTCCGGAAGTTCCTTCTCGACAATCTTTTCAAATCGTCTGAAGTCCGGTCTCGGCATTCCTACATCAATATCATCATCCCACGGAATAAATCCCTCATGTCTTACTGCGCCCAGAAGTGTACCTCCCAGTGCATAGTAACGAAGATGATATTTCTCACATATTCTCAGAAATTCCTTCAGAATATCCAGTTCCACAAGCTGGAGCTTTCTGAGATCATTTTGGTTCTCTGTTTTCTGTTCCATCATGACGGATATCCTCCCTGGTAATTTCTTCCACCGAATCCTTCAGAGCATTTATCTGATCATCATCCACTCCCTCAGAAACTTCCTTCTGGAAAAAGATCTTTACTGTCATCAAAAGAAGCTTCAGATCGAGGAAAAACGAATAGTTTTCTATATAGAAAAGGTCCAGCTTCAGTTTATCGTATGGTGTCGTATTGTATTTGCCATAAACCTGGGCATAACCGGTAAGTCCGGCTTTCACCTTCAGTCTGTAATAAAACTCCGGTATCTCTTTCCGATATTCACGCATGATCGTCTGGCGCTCCGGCCTCGGACCTACCAGCGACATATCTCCCATAAACACATTGAACAGCTGAGGAAGCTCATCCAGATGAAGATTTCTCAGCACCTTTCCGACAGGAGTGATTCTGGAATCATGTTTTGATGCGAGGCGTGCTCCGTTTTTCTCCGAATCCACACACATGCTGCGGAATTTACATATTTTGAATGGTCTGCCGCCAAGTGTAAGTCTCTCCTGAAAATAGAATACAGGACCGCCGTCGTACAGCTTGACGCACAATGCCGCAATCAGCATGATCGGAGATGAAACAATGATTCCCAATGCAGATACCACAATATCCAGAATTCTCTTGGCCGCTCTCTGTTCTACAGAAAGCCCCATATTCTTTGCAACCAGAAGCGGTGTATCAAAAAGATGGATACGCTCACTTCCCATCAGGATCACATCCGAGATCTTTGGACTCAGATAGCAGCGAATAGAATGTGCAAAACAATGCTTCAGATAACGGTTACGGATCTGAGAAGGAAGATCCCAGATAATAACTCCGTCATACTCCTTCATCAGACGGTAAATCTCCTTCTCGCCCATATCAATATGGACTTTACCACTGATCTCATATTTGTCTTTACGGGAGTTCATCTTTTGTATCAGATCTCCCGGATCTCTGTCTCCATAAATTACCAGAAGCTTACGTGCCTGATAAAGTCTGGAGTAAATATATCTGGATCCCCAGATCCAGATCAGAATGATCACAAACTGTACCAGTGTCATCTCAACCATCGGCCGCGGATCCAAGAACCAGCGGTTGATCAGTGTAATCTGGAAATACGTAAAAATATTCGTACAGATCGTTGCGATCGTCATCGAATAAAATACATCGATCCTCTTCAGATAACCAACCTTCAGTCCTCCATACAATCTGGAAAACAGGACATTGATCAGTGCATAGATTGCGATCAGCACCCAGTTACCCTTCCTCCAGAAAGGCTCAAAGATCAGGCCTCTGTAAAAATCGTACCAGATATACGCAAAAACAGCTGTCTGGGCAATCACCACAAGGCTTGCCAGACAGAAAACAACAAAGCGTTTAAAATCTTCTCGTCTTTTCACCAGAATACCTCTTATTCTACCATTAACTATGATATTTATTATTTCTTTTTCCTGACGTTGCTATTATAACGTATATCTTCTTTTCCGTCCAGTCATTGCATAATCTTTGCATTGCTCCATCTGTCCCGACAGATTCTGTTGTAAATCTGAACAAAAACTTTTCTTATTTTGTAGAATTTTAGTACATTTTTTCGATTTTTTGTTGATTTTACACTTATATATTGTATTTTTTTCTTTTTTTTAATGCACTCTTTACAATTCATAAAATTTTTCTTCAATAAATTCACACTTTTTTGCTCAAAATTGTAGAAATATTTTTGTAAAAATTGTATAATGTAGGTTATACAAGGATTATTAAAGGAAAGTGAGGGTTCACTATGAAACAAAACAACATGTTAGCGATGATCCTGGCTGGCGGCCGTGGCAGTCGTCTCCATGAACTTACCAACAAAGTTGCCAAACCGGCAGTTTCATATGGCGGTAAATACCGCATCGTTGATTTCCCGTTAAGCAACTGCGCTAACAGCGGTGTCGACATCGTGGGTGTTCTTACCCAGTATGAATCTGTCCTTCTGAACAGTTATGTAGCAGCAGGCGGTCGTTGGGGGCTTGATGCAAGAGAGAGTGGCGTTTTTGTTCTCCCGCCTCGTGAAAAGGCCGATGCCGATCTGGATGTATACAGAGGTACTGCTGACGCAATTTCTCAGAATATCGATTTTATCGATAAATATTCACCGGAATATCTCTTAGTTCTCTCCGGTGACCATATCTACAAAATGAATTATGATAAGATGCTGGATTACCATAAAGAAATGAATGCCGATGCAACGATCGCAGTCATCGAAGTTCCGATGAAGGAAGCAAGCCGTTTCGGTATCATGAACACAGATGGCAACGGCCGCATCGTTGAATTTGAAGAGAAACCAGAACATCCAAAGAGCAATCTCGCATCTATGGGTATTTATATCTTTAATTGGAAGCTTCTCCGCAAGATCCTCCTTGCTGATATGAAGAATCCGGATTCCCATCATGACTTCGGTAAGGATATCATTCCATGTCTCCTTGACGATAACAAGACACTCGCTGCATACAAATTCAAAGGCTACTGGAAAGACGTAGGAACCATCGACTCCCTCTGGGAAGCAAACATGGATCTTATCGATTCCAGAAACGAACTGAACCTGAACGATCCGACATGGAAGATTTACACCGAGGACACTCCGGCTCTTCCTCAGTACATTGGACCAAATGCCAAGATCAACAAAGCATTCATCACACAGGGCTGTGTTGTAGAAGGCGAAGTAAGTCATTCCGTACTGTTCACCGGATGTACCGTTGGCGAAGGTGCAAAGGTTATTGACAGTGTGCTCATGCCAGGCGTAGAGGTAGCAGCCGGTGCCGTTGTACAGCGTGCACTTGTTGCTGACAATGTCAAAATCGGACAGGGTGCTGTTGTCGGCAGTGCTGACAGCGAAAACATCGAGCTTGTGTCCAAACGTGTAAAGGGGGTAGAATAACATGGCAAGAGCATTTGGAATTGTTACATCTTCCGGAACCCATATTAAGATAGAAGGAATGCAGCAGTATCGTCCGATCGGTGCTTTCTCCTTCCTTGGAAGATATCGTGTCATTGACTTTCCTATTTCAAATATGAGCAACAGCGGTATTGACCGCATTCAGGTATATGTAAGAAATAAACCGCGTTCACTGGCAGAGCATCTGGGAACCGGACGCCATTACAACATCAACTCCAAGCGCGGCAAACTTCAGCTCATGTTTGCCCAGAACAGTTCTGAGAATGATGTATATAATACAGATATCGCTGCTTTTGCAGAAAATCTTGAATTCATAGAGCGTATGCATGAGCCATATGTTATCATTGCACCTTCCTATATGGTATATGCACAGAATTACAGTGAACTTCTGCAGGCACATATCGATTCCGAAGCAGATATTACTCTTCTGTATCATTCCGTTGATAATGCAAGAGAAGCGTTCATTAACTGTGATGTTCTGAACCTGAACAAACAGAAAGGTGTCGAGTCCATCGAGAAGAACCGCGGAAGTGCTCAGAAACGTAATATCTTCATGGACACTTACATTATGAAGAAAGAGCTTCTTATTGAGCTGATCAAGAAAGCCAAAAAGATTTCTTCCATGTACACTCTTGCCCAGATTGTAAACACCTGTGCCGGAGAGCTTGATATCCGTGGTGTTGCCCACAGAGGTTACTTTGCTTCTATCACAGATTTCAACAGCTACTACAACGCAAACATCTCTCTGATTGACTTCAAGACAGCAGATGCCCTGTTCAATCCGGAATGGCCGATCTACACCAGAACCAATGACTCCTGCCCGACTCAGTATCTTGAGGGAGCAGATGTTAAGAATTCTGTTATTTCCAACGGATGTCTGATCGAGGGAACTGTAGAGAATTCTGTTATCGGACGTGGCTGCCAGATCAAACCAGGTGCCGTGGTTAAGAACAGTGTTGTACTTGCTCATACTGTTGTCGGCGAGAATGCACATCTCGAGAATCAGGTTATGGATAAATGGGCCAAGGTTATTCACGGCAATGAGATTATTGCTGAGGAGGGACACCCTGGATATATCCGCAGAGATGACGTTCTCTGATTTCAACAAGTCTTCATGATGAATAGATAAATACATAAAGCAACCCCGATGAATGATTTTCCTGACAGTTCAGGACATCCACTCATCGGGGTTTTATTTCACCCTGTGTTCTTTTATAATATAACCGTGATCTTCAGACCTTTTCCATTTTTATTCTCTGCTGTGATCTTACCCTTATGTGCCTGCACGATTGCTTTTGCCACTGACAGTCCGATACCGGATCCTCCTGTGGCAGAATTTCTGGAACCGTCCAGTCTGTAAAATCTCTCAAACAGAACATCGAGTTTTCCTGTGGGCAGGTTTTCCGCATCATTATATACTTCCAGCAAAATCTTCTTGCCATTCTTCTTAAACTTTAATGTGATATTTCCATTTTCGGAAGAATATTTTATCGCATTATCCATCAGGATTCCCACCATCTGGCGAATAGAACGCTCGTCTCCGATATAGGAGAGATTTTCCTCTATATCGGATGTCAGATTTTTTTCACGGGTCTGTGCCAGTACTTCGTATGGCTGTACACAGTCTGATACTGCGTCTGAGATACAGAATTCACTTTTTTCTTCTATCCCTTTTTCTTCGTCCAGCCGGCTCAGGGTTACAAGCTGCTGCACCAGACCGGAGAGTCTCTGTATCTGTTTTCGGGTACTCCTGGTCCACTGTGATTCCCCGCTCTCCATCTCCAGGACTTCTGTGTTCGCATCAATGATGGTAAGCGGCGTTTTGAGTTCATGGCTGGCATCTGTGATAAATTGTTTCTGTTTCCGGATACTTTCTTCCACCGGTCGAAATACCATTCTGGAAAAAATCACTACAAGTACAAAAACAGCCGCAAGACCAAGAACGGATACCGCGATCGTCGTCACAAGTACTGCTCTGAAATTCGAGATCTCCCGGCGGCAGTCCAGAAAGACATATTTCTGTCCTTCTTCAGTCTGTATTACTCTGTAACGGTAAATCCCCTGAAATCCGGTTGTTTTGTTACTGGTCTGAATATTCTGCGTATATGTTTCTGCTGTTTCCTCAACTACAGCCGCGATCCGATCCAGATCATAGTCTGTTATCTCTCCATTTTCATTCACAGTCACCATGAAATATCGGGTTTCAAATGGAGTCTCTGCCGAAAAACGACTCTTGTTGTTTTTATCTCCCTGCGGTTTCTCAAGCGGAGTGTCTGTAGATTCTTCATCCCCTGAAAGGGTATTCGCTTTTTTATCTGCCTCTACCGGGAGCGGTCCTTCCGGAAATTTCCCATCATTCTGTGCAAGAAGTTCTGTCATCTCATCTGCACATTTCAGCATCTCCCTGTAATTGCTGATATTGACGACTCCCATGATTGCAGCAAGTACCAGCATCGTTGACAGCATTGCCACCAGAATAAATTTTTTTCTTAAATCTCGTATCATGACTGTATCTCCAGATAATATCCCTGACCTCGCGCCGCTTTGATCTTCACGTTCGCCCCGACAGCAGTCAGTCTTTTTCTGAGATAGGAAATATAAACCCATACCACGCCAACATCTGCGTCACTGTCATATCCCCAGATTTTTTCCATGAAACGGTCTGTCGAGATCACCTGGCTTGGATTTGCTGCCAGAAGTTCCATCACCTGAAACTCCTTGTTTGGCAGTCTGCATACATCGGTTGGAGATTTTAATTCAAAGGTAGTACAGTCCAGTGAAAGATTTCCTACCTTCAGCGTGGAGCTGACAGCTTCCGTTCGTCTTCTTGTCACGGAGCGTATTCTTGCAAGAAGTTCTTTCGCCGCAAAGGGCTTACTGAGATAATCATCTGCACCACTGTCCAGCCCGAGAACACGGTCATCCACCTCGGATTTCGCGGTAAGAATCAGTACCGGTATGTCATTACCCTGTGCACGAATATTTTTTAATACCGTAATTCCGTCCATCTTCGGCATCATGATATCCAGGATCGCACCATCGTAATTATCAGCTTCCAGATAATTCAATGCATCCTCTCCATTATAAACCGCATCTACAGAATAGTTATTGTGCTTCAGGATTGCCACCAGTGCATCGGAAAGTTCTCTCTCATCTTCTGCAAGTAAAAGTCTCATACGCTCCTCCTTTATTGTCACTATTTATAGTCCGTCATTTTATTCCGAAACAGACATTCTCGCTGTCCCAAAATATACCTACGTTTATAATATTCCCTATGCAAGTGCTTCCGGCTTCTCTGTTTCATAGTCAGACCACTGCGTTGTGGAAGAAGCACCGGAAAGATCCGCTGTATCGGAATACGAAGCTACAGTTACAGTATAACTGCTTTCGCCTTCTACGTAAACCGTTCCATCGGTTCCTTTTACCGTAACCGCATTTCCATCTTCATCTGTGATTGTTCCGTTGCCGGAAAGACTGGTCAGAGTACTGTCACCTGTCACGGTCCAGGTACATCCTTCACCAATGTAGAGATTGCAGTATCCATCTCCTCCTTCACCCGCATTGCTCTCATCATCTGTCACTGCTCCGGTAAGTGTACTTCCGTCTGTCATATAAAAATCAAGCTGACTGATGCTGTCCCAGACTACATCTCCCTGCATTTCCTGATTCTCGGCTGTAAACAGACAATCTGCACCGTTGGCTCCGCTTTCTCCCCATCCTCTCTGGTTGCTGTTTCCTGTACATTTCAGGAAAAACTCGCTGTCATCGGCATAGGTGATGTCCACATCAGAGAGTGTGATCGTTGACTCTGTATTGGTTGTATAAAACATTCCACCATTTCCTGCTGTCAGGGAACCGCCGTTCATTTCAAAGGTGCTGTTGCCAACCTCGGAGTCTCCTGACATGCTCTGATAAAGAATCACATTCCAGGTACAGTCGTTCTGCTCGCTGTCACTCATATTTCCGGTCAGGTCTGAATCAAACAGATGAATCGAATTCAGACCTTCAATGCAGATCGCTTCAGATCCATTCGCGGTAAGAGCTGCATTATTTACGGAAATATCTGCTGTACTGTAAATTGCCGGGGAACCAACTCCATTAGATGTATAAGTTCCTCCATCCACTACCATGGTTCCGCCTCCACGGTCACTTCGGATCGCCGCTGAGGATTCTCCATTCGTTTCCACTGTCATGTCCCAGGCATAGAGCTTACCGCCGCCTGCTGCATGAATACCTCCTGACGTATCCTGTTTCGTTGTGATCGTATCATTTGCCGCATAAACGATTCCATCACCGTAGGCAAATAATCCTGCTGCTCCCTTCGAATCCGTATCAATCGTGGAATTGCTTACATATGCTTCGCCGTCTGTTGTAAGGACTGCTGCTCCAACTCCGTAGAAGCTGGAGTTATCACCACCCTGACTGTCCGAGGATTCTCTTGTGATCGTTGAATTCTTTATAGAAACCTTTGCTCCCTCTGAGATATGTGCCACATTCTCGTCAGTTCCCGTAGAACTCAATGTCTCTCCATCTACTGTTGTGTCCTCTGTATAGTCGTTTGCAGCGTCATAGCTTTCTACTCCCTGTGACTGTCCGCCAGGTGTACCTCCCGGGCCACCCTGTCCGTCACCCTGCGGTGGTTCGCCATCCGGCTTTTCTCCTGACGGTGGTTCACTGTTGTCTCCATCCGGTTTTTCCGGTGGCTCACCGTCCGGCTTTTCTCCCTGTGTTCCTGCCTTATCATCTGAAGCTTTGCTGTCCGAATCGTCCGATGAACTGTCCTTTGTTGATTCTGCTGCTGTCTCCGCTGAGCTTCCTGCTGCATAGACACTTGCAGTTGACATACTCAAAACCAGACCTGACATTACTGCCACATATTTTTTCTTCATAAAAAAATTCCACCTTTCTTAGTAACCATATATCTTTTGAAATACTTTGTTTTCGTTTCGATATATATACTATAAAGGTGGAACTTTAATTCTACTTTAAAGAAGCTGTGAAGATTCTGTGTTGCTGTTACCTTTTATCTGTAGTACTGATTTCCATTCACTGCTGCCACAATGCACTCGATTCCTTCAAGAATCAGATAGGCACCCACAAGTACTCCCATGGAAAAAATCGTGATCATTGGCCGGAATACCAGCAGGAATCCTACGATCAATCCGAGAATATTCAAAATCATCGAAATATAATAGTAGGTTGTTCCAAAATGCATTCTCATATACTGAAGATGGGAAAGTCTGGAAACACAGTGTGCAATAATCCAGATTGGAAGAATCATTGCGATTGCCCAGGTTCCTGCACCTGGATGAACGATCAGCATAAAACCTGCCATCACACTCAAAATTCCTGTTATCAGAGAAAGAATGGGACCGAATCCGGTAAAGCGTTCCATTCTGACATACAGAATAATATCTGCAATTCCTGTGAGTATCGCAAGAACTCCACATACGATTACGATCCAGGTAATGATTCCTACGGGCTGTCTCACAATAAAAAGTCCAAAGATAATCAGAATGATTCCTATGATCAGTTCTGTCCATCCGATATCAGACTGTCTTCTCATAGTGCTCATCCTCCTTTGCTTCAATCTTCTTTTCGTTTCCTTTGAGGATTGCCATAAACTCATCTCCTGTGATTGTCTCTTTTTCATAGAGATAATTTGACAGTTCATCAAGTTTCTGGCGATTATCCATAAGGATTTTCTTTGCTTTCTCGTGTTCTCTCTTGACCAGTTCAACTACCTGACGGTCAATTTCATTCTGTGTATCTGCGGAGCAGGCCAGAGATGCATCCCCTCCGAGGTACTGGTTTGTCACGGTTTCCATGGTTACCATATCAAAATCGTCACTCATACCATATCGGGTGATCATAGAACGTGCAATCTTGGTCGCCTGTTCAATATCATTGGAAGCACCGGTTGTCACTTCTCCAAAAACAACTTCTTCTGCGGCACGTCCGCCGGTAAAGGTTGCGATCTTGTTTTCCAGTTCTTTTTTGGTCAGAAGATATTTATCTCCCTGTTCTACCTGCATGGTATAACCAAGTGCTCCGGAGGTTCTCGGAATGATCGTAATCTTCTGCACTGGTGCGGAATGTGTCTGCATGGCTGCCACAAGTGCATGGCCGATCTCATGATAAGCTACGACTTTCTTTTCCTGATCGGAAAGTACTGCATTTTTCTTCTGATATCCTGCGATAACGACTTCTATGCTTTCTTCCAGATCTGCTTCTGTTACAACTTCACGATTGTCTCTGACTGCACGCAGTGCTGCCTCATTTACGATGTTGGCAAGCTCTGCTCCGGAAGCTCCGGAAGCCATTCTTGCAATCGTGTGAAAATCAACATCATCTGAGAGCTGGACTTTCTTTGCATGTACCTTGAGAATTGCCTCACGGCCTTCGAGATCCGGAAGTTCGACTGGAACTCTTCGGTCAAAACGTCCCGGACGGGTCAGGGCGGGATCAAGGGATTCCGGGCGGTTGGTTGCCGCCAGAATGATCACTCCATTGTTTCCCTCAAAGCCATCCATCTCTGTAAGAAGCTGGTTCAGTGTCTGTTCTCGTTCATCATTGCCGCCTGCCACCTGTCCGTCTCGTTTCTTACCGATGGCATCGATCTCATCAATAAATACGATACATGGTGCTTTTTCTTTTGCCTGTTTAAAAAGATCGCGGACTTTGGATGCACCCATACCGACAAACATTTCCACAAATTCGGAGCCTGACATGGAGAAAAATGGAACATTGGACTCTCCGGCTACTGCTTTTGCCAGCATGGTTTTTCCGGTACCTGGAGGGCCTACAAGCAAAACTCCTTTGGGCATGGAAGCGCCGACTCTGGTGTATTTTTCCGGGTTATGGAGATAATCTACGATTTCCTGGAGGTTTTCTTTTGCTTCTTCTTCACCGGCAACATCGCTGAAGCGAATGCCCTCTGTTGATGGTACGTAAACTTTGGCGTTGCTCTTTCCCATACCGAAGGCCATGGAGTTTTTGCCGCCCATCTGGTTCATCAGTTTTCTGCTCAGATACTGGCCGAGTGCGATAAAGATCACCAGGGGCAGGATTCCTGTCAGCAGGAAGCTGGCTATCGGTGACATCTGTTGATCGATTTCTTTGGAGAATTTTGCTCCTGCTTTGTAAAGGCGTTCTGTCAGTGTAGGATCTTCCATCACGCCTGTTTTATAAATGGTGTCTGGATCATCTTTGTCTGTAAAAAGGATCTGATTGTCCTCGATCTGAACGTCTTCGATTTTTTTCTGTTCAATCTTGGTCATAAAGGTTCCATAGTCTACTTCTCTGACCATGCTTTTTGCGAACATCGGTGTGATGACTACGTTAAAGATGACCAATATCAGAAGTACGATCCCATAATAGTAAAGCAATGGCTTTTTGGGTGATTTTACTTCTTTCATTCGTGTCTCCTCCGTTTCTTATTTTTACTATGTATTATAGTACTATAAGAAACGCTTTAACATAGACAAAATCGGGAATGTGGGGAAAAGAAATGAAGTGGGTTGTGGGGATGGATTACGGCAGAGGACTTCCCGTGTAGGGACGTAGAATACCGCTGCGTCTGCTGCTTGATGCATGCGTCTGTTATCCGCCAGTCGCCCTGACTCGCTGACGCTCAGACAGAGGGCTTGATGGCGGAAACTAGCCTGCATCTCGCTACGCAGGCCTCGCGAGTATTCCTGTCCTTACACGGGAATCCTTCTGCCTGTAAACCGACCCCAAATGCACTGAGGGAAGGAGTAACTAAAGTGGCTGTCCAGTAACTGTTCACAGGTAATATCCCAAGACATACGGGGCAAAATGCCATCACCGAAGGTGATTTGGAATGCATTTTGACCAAGTTACTGCGAACGGAGTGAACAGTAACGCTGTCCAGGCTGATTCCTATTAAACGAAGTGATGCCTTGACAGCTGCTTTTGGAAATGATAGTGGGTCAAAAGAGAGCGTAAATTAGCCTCTTATGTTTCACAATGCACAGACAGAGTAAGCCCCATATCCAGAGTGAAATACTCGCGAGTACTGCGTTATGAGATGCATGCTTAGCTTCCACCACCAAGCCCACTGTCTGAGCGAAGCGAGTTTGGGCGACTGGTGGATAATAAGCGCATGCATCGAATAGCAGACACAGCGGTATTTCTTATTCTGGATATGGAGCTTACTCTGTCGTATACATTAAATCAATACATTGAAACACTACATTAAAACACTTAAAAAATCAAAAATCAGAACTTACGGAAACGTGCATACCTGTGCTCCAGGAGTTCCTCCTCAGATAAAGCAGTGTACTTCTGCAGAAACTCTCCGATCCTGTCATTCAGTCTTTCTGTCACCTGCCACAGGCTTTCAGAAGTCAGGTTTTCCGGTTCCGGGATCACCTGCTCAATGATGCCCTTCTCATAGAGATCCGCGGCCGTCAGCTGCATAACCCCTGCAGCCTCCTTCGCCCTTGCACTGTCCTTCCAGAGAATACTTGCAAAACCTTCCGGCGAAAGAATCGAATACACAGAATTTTCCAGCATCCATACCTGGTCACCTGCTGCAAGTGCAAGCGCACCGCCACTTCCACCTTCCCCTGTCACAACAGACAGTACCGGCGTCTTAAGACCTGCAAACTCCCAGAGATTACGGGCGATCGCCTCACCCTGTCCCCGTTCCTCTGCCTCGATACCGCAGAATGCTCCCGGAGTATCAACAAAACAAAGAACCGGTCGATGGAACTTCTCCGCCTGCTTCATCAGACGAAGTGCCTTACGATAACCCTCCGGCATCGGCATACCGAAATTATGCGCGATATTTTCTTTTGTGTTAGTTCCTTTTTCCTGCACGATCACAGTGACAGGTCTGCCGTGGAATTTTGCGATTCCACCAACAATGGCCTTGTCATCACCGTAGTTGCGGTCTCCATGGAATTCCATAAAATCTGTAAAAAGTGCTTCTATATAATCACTGCCGGATGGACGGTCCACCTTACGTGAAATCTGGACACGATCCCAGGCAGTGAGATAAGGATTGATGCCAACAGGTGATCCTGTATCTCCCTTATCACTTCCATCTGTCTTCTCGGCCTGACCCTCGGTAGCTGCATTTGCATGAAGCTCCAGAATCTTTCCAAGCGTCTCCTTCAGATTCTCACGTCTTACAATATCATCCACAAAACCATGCTCCACAAGAAACTCCGCTCTCTGAAATCCCTTCGGAAGCTTCTGACGGATCGTCTGCTCGATCACGCGAGGTCCAGCAAAACCGATCAACGCTCCCGGTTCTGCCAGGATAATATCTCCCAGCATTGCAAAGCTTGCCGTCACACCACCGGTCGTCGGTTCTGTCAGGACAGATACATACAGAAGTCCGGCTTTACTGTGACGCTCCAGTGCCGCAGAAGTCTTTGCCATCTGCATCAGAGATGTGATCCCCTCCTGCATTCTGGCACCTCCCGAACAGGCAAAGATAATAACCGGGAGCTTTTCCTCAGTAGCACGCTCCACCGCTCTGGTAATCTTTTCACCGACAGCCCAGCCCATACTCGCCATCAGAAATCTTCCGTCGCAGACCGCGATCACGGTATCTCTGCCGCCTATCTTGCCTTTTCCTGTAACTACAGCTTCTCTGAGTCCGGTTTTCTCCTGAAGTGCCTGCACCTTTTCCGGATAACCTTTGTAATCAACAGGATTTCCACCGACCAGATCGTGATCCCACTCTTCAAATGTTCCCTCATCAATTACCATCTGGATTCTGCGGTATGCATGCACACGGAAATATCCCCCACACTTCGGACAGATATAGTATCCTTTTTTTACATCCTCTGTGATAATAGCTGCTCCACATTTGTTGCATTTACGCAGAAGCCCTTCCGGTACCTCCGGTCTGGGGGCACGGGCCGCATTATGGCTCTGTATTCTGGAAATAATCCTTGTCTTTTTGAACATGTTATCCAACTTCATGATCACTAACTCCTGTTAATACCAAAACTTTACTTGTCTGCTTCCATTCTTTCGATGAACTCTACATCTGTATTGCCAGACTGAAAATCCGGGTGATCCAGAATCTCATACTGATAATCCACATTCGTGTCGATGCCCTCAATGATCACCTCTCCAAGTGCGCTCTGCATCTTTCGGATAGCTTCCGTACGATTCTTTGCCCACACGATCACTTTTGCGATCATGGAATCATAATATGGTGGAATCGTATATCCACTGTACACCGCGGAATCAATACGAATTCCCTTACCACCCGGAAAATACATATCTGTGATCGTTCCCGGTGACGGACGGAAGCCCCTGGATGGGTTTTCTGCATTGATCCTGCACTCAATCGCATGACCTGTCAGATGAATATCCTCCTGACGGCAGGAAAGCGGAAGCCCTGATGCAATACGGATCTGCTCCTTGACAAGATCCACACCTGTCACCCACTCTGTGACCGGATGCTCTACCTGGATTCTGGTGTTCATTTCCATGAAATAAAATCTGCCGTCTTTATCAAGAAGAAACTCTATTGTTCCCGCATTTTCGTATCTGGCAGCCTTCGCTGCTTTTACAGCAGCCTCGCCCATCTTTGTACGAAGTTCATCCGAGATTACCTCACATGGAGATTCCTCGATCATCTTCTGATGATTTCGCTGGATAGAGCAGTCACGCTCGCCGAGATGAATGATATTTCCAAATTTGTCTGCCATGATCTGAAACTCAATATGTCTCGGATGACGCACAAAATGTTCCACATACATTGTAGAATCTCCAAACGCCATCTGCGTTTCCTTCTGTGCAGTACGGAAGCTTTCTTCAAAATCCTCCGGCGTATCTGCAACACGCATTCCTTTGCCGCCACCGCCAAGAGCCGCTTTGATAATGACCGGATAACCGATCGTTTCCGCTTCCTTCATTCCTTCTTCTACTGTATAGATCGGATTTTTTCCACCAGGAATGATCGGGACACCGGCATTTGCCATCGTATTTTTGGCTGCCTGCTTATTTCCAAGACTTGCAATTACGCTGGACGGTGGTCCGATAAAAGTAATATTACACTGTTCACAAAGCTCGGCAAAACGACTGTTCTCCGAAAGAAAACCAAATCCCGGATGAATTGCATCGGCTCCTGTAACAATTGTCGCACTGATGATATTTTCCATGCTGAGATAGCTCTGGGATGACGGTGCCGGTCCAATACAGACTGCCTCATCCGCAAGCTGTGTATGAAGTGCATCTTTGTCTGCCTCCGAATAAACAGCCACTGTCTCTATTCCCATTTCTCTGCATGCACGGATGATCCGCACCGCAATCTCCCCTCTGTTCGCAATCAGCACTTTTTTTATCATAGTGTTTCACCTATCCAATCATAAAAGTCAGTTCTGCATCAACCACAACTTTACCATCAACACTTGCAACTGCATGACCAACCCCTACAGGTCCTTTACATTTGATGATCGTTGTCTCCAGACGAAGCTTATCTCCCGGAACAACCTTTCCACGGAATCTGCAGTTTTTGATTCCTCCAAAATATGCAATCTTGCCTTTGTTCTCCTCCAGGCTTAAGATTGCCACTGCACCTGTCTGTGCAAGTGCTTCCACCATCAGGACACCCGGCATCACCGGCTCCTGCGGGAAATGTCCCTTAAAAAAATCCTCACGGAAAGTTACGCATTTATATCCAACCGCAAATTTCCCCGGCTCGTAATCCTCAATATAATCCACAAGAAGAAACGGATGTCTGTGAGGAAGAATCTGCTCAATTTCTTTTACACCTAATCTGTTCATGGCATATACTCCCATTTATACAATCCGGAACAATGGCTGTCCGTACTCTACAGCCTGTCCGTTTTCTACATAAACTTCTGCAACCTTACCATCAAAGTCACTTTCAATCTCGTTCATCAGCTTCATTGCTTCCACAATGGCAAGTGTCTGACCTTTCTTTACCAGGTCGCCGACCGAAACAAACGGAGCGGCATCCTCGGCAGGTGCTGCATAAAAAGTTCCGACAAGAGGAGATTTTACGATCATCCCCTCCGGTTCTCTGTCTGCATCAGCCACAGTTTCGCTGTTCTGGATCGCAGCCTGTGCTGCTGCAAGGGGTGCGATCGGAACATCAGCAGAAGCTCCCGCAACCACTACTGTCTCTTTTTTCTTTTTCAGTCGGATTCGAGTGCCATTTTCTTCATAATCAAAATCCGTCAGTTCAGAATCTGACACTGTTTTTATCAATGTAAGAAGATTTTCAAATTCCATAATTATCAACCCTCATATTTCTTTACAAGAAGTGTTGCGTTATGTCCGCCAAATCCAAGAGAATTACTCATTGCATAGTGAATCTCTTTTTCTACCGGAGCTCCGATCGCATAATTCAGATCACACTCTTCATCTGCCTGCGTTGTTCCGACTGTCTGATGGATAAATCCCTCTTCCAGAGATTTTACACAGGTAACAAATTCCACGCCGCCGGCTGCACCAAGAAGATGGCCGATCATGGATTTTGTTGAGTTTACGACAAGATCCTTTGCTGCATCTCCAAAAGCCTTATGGATCGCTCTTGTCTCAAACAGATCATTGTGATGCGTACTTGTTCCATGTGCATTGATGTATTCCACCTCTGACGGCTGAACACCCGCTTCTTCCATTGCAAGTTCCATCGCTCTGGCCGCACCAGCTCCATCCTCTGCAGGAGAAGTGATATGGAATGCATCGGCTGTTGCACCATAGCCAACCAGTTCCGCATAGATTCTTGCGCCTCTCGCCTTTGCATGCTCCAGTTCCTCGAGAACTACGATTCCGGCACCCTCACCAAGCACGAAGCCACTTCTGTCTTTGTCAAAAGGAATGGATGCCCTGGAAGCATCTTCTGTTTTGGTCAGTGCTGTAAGCGCTGTAAAACCAGCCACTCCTGTCGGACAGATACAGCTCTCGGTTCCTCCTGCCAGCATCACCTCCGCATCACCATACTGAATCGCACGGAATGCATCACCAATGCTGTGTGTTCCAGATGCACATGCAGTCACAACATCCGTACATTTGCCACGCAGTCCAAGCTGAATAGAAATATTTCCGGCTGCCATATTGGAGATCATCAGAGGCACCATCAGCGGATTTACCTTGCCTGGTCCTTTTGTGAGGATTTTTTCATAATTGCTCTCTACCTGCGGAAGGCTTCCGATGCCGGATCCTACAATAACACCCACGCGGAAAGAATCCTCTTTTTCCATATCAAGCCCCGCGTCCTCAAAAGCTTCTTTTGCTGCCGCTACCGCATACTGACAGAACGAATCCATACGTCTTGCAGCTCTCGGATCCATACGGTCCTTCGCATTAAAGTCCTTTACTTCTGCCGCGATCTTTACTTTATAATCTGTAGTATCAAACTTTGTGATCGGTCCGATGCCAACCTTGCCTTCACGGATTCCAGCCCAGAAATCCTCTACAGTATTTCCAATAGGGGTAACTGCCCCAAGTCCGGTGACAACTACTCTTCTTTTACTCATATGACCATTCCTCCGTCAACCTGAATCACCTGTCCGGTAATGTATGCAGCATCATCAGATGCCAAAAAAGCTACTGTTTTTGCAATATCCTCCGGTTTGCCGAAATGTCCCAGCGGGATCTGTGCGGCAGATGCTTTTTTTACTTCCTCGGATAACACTGCTGTCATCTCTGTCTCAATAAATCCCGGTGCAACTGCATTAACTGTAATTCCACGGGATGCAAGCTCTCTCGCTGCACTCTTTGTCATTCCTATGATCCCGGCTTTGGATGCTGCATAATTTGCCTGTCCTGCGTTTCCGGCAATTCCTACCACAGATGCCATGCTGATAATGTGACCACTTCGCTGGCGGAGCATCTGTCTGGAAACAAAACGCATCATATTGAAGCTTCCCTTGAGATTGACATCGATCACTTTGTCAAAATCTTCCTCTGACATTCCCATCAGAAGCCCATCCTTTGTAATTCCGGCATTATTCACCAGAATATCAATACTTCCATAAGTTTTTACGATGTCTTTAACCGCGCTTTCACAGGCTTTGTAATCCGCAACATTCCACTGCATGATCATTGCCTCGCCGCCTTTTTGCTCAATCTCTTTCTGTACTTCTTTTGCCCGTTCCTCAGAACCATTATAATTAATCACAACTGCTGCGCCTCTAAAAGCAAGTTCCAGGGCAATGGCTCTTCCGATTCCTCTGGAAGCACCTGTCACAACAGCCACTTTCTTCTTATTCTGCTCTGCCACTTATTTCTCTCCTCTCGGCATCTGCTGCGACCAGATGATTTCTCGTCACTGTGAACAGTTACGATTTCCCATCCGATCTTTTTTATTTCAGTTCCTCACATACCTGAACAGCCTCTTCCCAGCTTCCGATGTGATAAGATTTGACATTTTTATCTATTTTTCGAAGAAATCCTGTCAGCGTTTTGCCAGGTCCGATTTCTATAAAGGTATCCACACCTTCGCGGATCATGGTCTCCACGCTCTGCTGCCAGCGGACAGATCCACTGACCTGAGCAACAAGAAGTTCTTCTATTTTACTGCAGTCGGTAATGACCTCTGCATTGATGTTCGCCACATATGGCAGTTTCAGCGGATTCATGCTGACTCCTGCAAAAACCTTCGCCAGTTCTTCCCCCGCCGGTCTCATCATCGGTGAATGAAATGGTCCGCTTACCTTAAGCGGAAGCACCCTTCTCGCACCGGCTTCTTTCAGAGCCTCTCCTGCCTTTGCAACTGCTTCTGCCTGTCCCGTGATCACGATCTGACCCGGACAGTTATAGTTGGCAATGGAAACTCCCTCTCTGCCGTCTAAGACCTCTTCGATCACTGACGCATCAAGTCCCAGCACCGCAGACATTGCACCCGTTCCTTCCGGTGCTGCATGTTCCATAAAAATTCCTCTGGAACGTACCGTACGGACTGCATCCATGTCGCACATACCGCCTGCTGCCGCGATCGCACAGTACTCACCAAGACTCAGACCTGCCGTCATATCTGCATGAAGTCCCATAGCTTCCACAGCTCTTGTCATGGCAATACAGGCTGTTACCATCGCCACCTGTGTATATTCTGTCTTATTCAGAAGATCATTTTCTTCGAAACAGAGTTTCTTAAGATCAAGGCTGACAGCCTCTGACGCCTGGTCAAATACAGCTTTGGACAACGGACTGTTTTCATAAAAATCCTGTCCCATTCCAACTGCCTGTGCACCCTGTCCGGGATAAATAAAAGCAATCTTACTCATCTGCACTTACCCCGTTCATCAGTCTGGACGCCCCACAGACAACAGATTTAATAATGTCCTCACAGGAACGTTCCTCTTTGATCATGCCCGCGATCTGTCCGGCCATCAGACTTCCGCTCTTTACGTCACCTTCCTGCACTGCTCTTCTGAGACTTCCCAGAGTCATTTTTTCCAGTTCCTCAAATGGTGCCCCTTCTTTTTCCAGTTCCAGATATTTACGCGCCATATCATTACGAAGAACACGGATCGGATGGCCGGTGCTTCTTCCTGTCACACGGCTGTCGATGTCTTTTGCCTTAAAAATACTATTTTTATAATTCTCATGGATCACAGATTCTTTGGATGCCGCAAAAACAGTTCCCATCTGAATACCCTTTGCACCAAGCATAAACGCTGCTGCCATTCCTCTGCCGTCCGCAATACCACCGGCTGCGATCACCGGGATGTTCACTGCATCAACTACCTGCGGAACCAGAACCATTGTGGTAAGCTCTCCAATATGTCCGCCTGCCTCTGTTCCCTCTGCAACCACTGCATCTGCACCGCAGCGTTCCATACGCTTCGCAAGTGCCACAGACGCAACAACAGGAATAACCTTAACTCCGGCTGCTTTCCAGTCAGCCATATATTTCTCCGGGCTTCCGGCTCCTGTGGTCACGACTTTGACGCCCTCTTCCACGATCACCTTTGCAACCTTCTCTGACTCCGGATTCATCAGCATAATGTTGACACCAAATGGTTTATCCGTCAGCTTCTTTGTCTCCCGGATCTGCTCTCTCACCCACTCTGCCGGCGCTCCGCCTGCTGCGATCAGACCAAGACCTCCTGCATTGGATACAGCTGCTGCCAGATGACATTCAGCAACCCATGCCATACCGCCCTGGATCACCGGATACTCAATTCCTAATAATTCTGTGATCTCTGTTTTCATAAAATTACATCCTCTCGATCGTCATAGGTTTATGATCATGCCTGATGCTCTGTCAGGTAATTCATTGCATCTCCTACGGTTGTGATCTGTGTAAGATCTTCACTCGGGATCTCTACGGAAAATTCTTCCTCAAGTGCCATTGCCAGTTCAAAAAGATCCAGAGAATCTGCATGAAGATCATCCATAAAAGAAGTCTCTGCTGTGATCTCTGCTGCGTTTGCTCCTAAAGTGTCTGCTGTAAGTTCAATGATTTTTTCTAACATTTTTGTTTTCTCCTGTTCTCTTTATTATTTAAATTTATAGTTTAAGTTCCAGGCTTCTTTTGTCAAAGTCTGTTCCTTTTTTACTGTATTATTTTGTTTCGCTGCCAGACTTCCATTCCAGGATACTGGCTCCCCAGGAAAGCCCTGCTCCGAAGCCCGCCAGAACCAGCTTCTGTCCTTCTCTGAGAACCCCCTTACGGTTCAGCTCATTCAAAAGGATTGGAATACTGGCGGAAGATGTGTTTCCATATTCCTGAAGATTCATCGGAAACTTCTCGATATCAAGACGAAGCCGCCTTGCAACCGAATCCACAATTCTCGCATTCGCCTGATGAAGAACAAACCAGTCTATATCCTCTGCGGAAAGTTCATTTTCATCAAGAACCTCCTGTATCACCTGCGGAACCTTGCGGACTGCAAACTGAAAGACATCCTTGCCATTCATGGTAATATATTCTGTTTTTGTTTCGCTGCTGTCTCCGTCAATACTGCGGATTCTGGTAACAGCTCCCGGTCCGGTAAGTGCCGGGCCACCTTTGCCGTCCGAATGTGCTGCCGGCCGATAATTTCTTCCCTGCTCTGCCCTGAGAAGAACCGCTCCGGCCCCATCTCCAAACAGAATGCAGGTTCCACGGTCCGTCCAGTCCACCAGCCGGGAAAGACTCTCACTTCCTATAACCAGGATCGTCCGATATATTCCGGCTGAGATATAAGCCTGGGCTGTATTATAAGCAAAAAGAAATCCACTGCATGCTGCGTTGAGATCAAATCCAACTGCCCCGACTGCACCAAGCGCCTCCTGTACCTGACAGGCTGTACATGGAAAAACCCGGTCAGCCGAACCGGTTGCCACCAGAATCATCTCCACCTCTTCCGGTAAGACTCCTGCCTCCTCAAGCGCCTGACGACCGGCCTCACTCGCCATGGAAACTGTCGTTTCACTTTCTACGATACGCCGCCGCTTCACACCTGTCCGTTCCTGGATCCATTCATCACTGGTATCTACGAAACCGGCAATTTCATTATTATCCAGAACCCTCTTCGGAACACAGGCTCCCGTTCCCCGGATAATACCGGTTATGGTCTGTTCTTTATTCATAATAACTGTTTCCTCATATTCCTGTTTTGTTTTGAGTTTAGAATATTTTGATTATCAAAGTATATATCCAAAAAAAACAATTGTCAAGAGAAAAAAACACCAAACCTGTTTTCCCTCTCAATCAATGTTACCTGTGAACAGTTGCACGTCAATTACTGCCCTTAATCAGACATTGTTCAGCTTTTCCTCAATTCTCTCAGGAACCCTGATCAGGCCAAACTTCCAGAAAATACTATATATATAAGATATTCCAAAAATCTGCCCGATCGCCTTCGGTCCCTTATATTCCGGAAATCTCAGCTCTCTCCCATCCTTCATTTCTATCGCTCCAAGCACTTTATGAAATGCCAGAAATATAGAACTTTTTGTCAACGTTTTACTACTTTCCTTACGAGATACCAGAAGCTCACCACTGTAGTCACCATTCTTTTTCTTTTTGACCGTATAAGAAAAAGGAAGACCAGAAGAAGTATAAAAAACGCAATCCTGATATGCCACAAAACAATCCCACAATAATTCCTCAAGATTATCCGACTGCTGTGCAATCTCCTGATGCAGCTCTGCTATTACTCTTTCCTGTTCATACTGAGTTTCCAGCATAATGAACCTCTCCCCTGGTCTTAGTCTTGTTTCAACTCACAGTCGGTAATTTCACAGAGTCTGACATGTCAGCAACATGCTGACTGTGATTTGCCTCATGTCAGTGGGGGATACCGATTTCTCTCTGCCCGCCACTGCCGTTCATTTTCTTGTTTGCAATTCATCTCACCACCTATAGAAGTGGGAGAATCCTTGTTATATCTTGTTGAATGTTTCTGTAGAGCAAATAATAGGTCATCAGTTGTAATATACCACTTCTTCTTTAATTTATATACACAGGGAGCATAATGTTCTGTCGCATTCACATATACTGCTTATAAACTCAACTTGTCTCGGTATTTTGGCAAAAAACATGCCAAAACGCCTCGCGGGATACCACCTTCTGAATAGTTACAACTTTTCTTATTTATTCTGTCATAATACAGACTTATTTGACGAACACTTTTCCTTGGAATCATGCGCTCAGTATGTTACCCTGTAACTATCAACATTTCCAAAATCATTTCTCACGACATCTTATAGTCTCTGTCATTTCCCCTTTTATACCACAAAAGAGAACCATACTTTAACCATAGAAAGGACCATCTTTTTGACAAATTCTAACAATACGATCTTTGACGATGTCTTTCGTACTATGCTTACAAAAATCCCCGAACTCATCATCCCTCTGGTCAATGAGGTATTTGACACCTCATATCCCCCGGACATCTCCATCACACGCTATCAAAACGAACTCTACGATCACCATCAGAAAAAAATCACAGATTCACACTTCGGCATCGCACACATACATTACCATGCAGAATGCCAGAGTACCGGTGATCCTACCATGCATATCCGAATGCTTGAATACGACACCGCTATCGGACTGGAATATATCTCCTGCATAAATGGAGAATTTCACATTTCTCTTCCCCAGTCCTTCGTTCTTTATCTGTCCAGCACTTCCAGGACAGTACTTCCTTCGATAAACCTTCATTTCACAAACAACTGCAGCATTCTCTATCATCCCAAACCCGTTTACCTCCCAGACTATTCCCTGGAAAAAATCTTCCGGAAAGACTTGATTTTTCTCCTTCCATTTTATATCATTAGATATAGAAATAAGAACAGTTCGGGCTGTATTGTGCAGGACTCTGACGATTTCCGACAGCTTATGGATGAATATCAGTCCATCAAGCAATATCTCACAGAGAAACTGTATAATGAAAAAAAAGAAAATCTCTACCTGACAATTATTGAACTAAGCAACAAGATCATTGACTACATATTCGCCGACAATCTGCCGGCGAGGAAAGGATTAGGTGACATTATGGGCGGACAGGTTCTGGAACTGGCTACCGATCGATTGGTTGAAGAAAGCATTCAAAAGGGTATTCAGCAAGGTATTGAAACCGGCATGCAGCAGGGCATTCAAAAAGGCATACAGCAAGGCATTGAAAAAGGTGCTGCTCTGGAACGTGAAGCCAGCATTCGCACACTGATACACTTCTCACACAAAAACAACATCCCCAGGGATAACCTTATCCATCAGCTGACTACGGAATATCACTTATCTGATGATGACGTACAGCAGCTTATTGCAAGATACTGGGATTAAGAAGAAATTAAACAACTCGACCCACTTGAAATCAGGTAATTTCAGATTTCAAGTGGGTCAATTTTACTTGACAATCAACACCATATTCATGCAAAACACCTCGCGGAATATTACCTGTGAACGGTTGGGAGTATCCCAAAGTTTGTGTAAACCTTCAAACTGATGTAAGATAGAATTACTCAGTTTGGAGGTTTATTTTATGGCAAGAAA
>OLNW01001145.1_pt1 | contig 27468 bp, 32 predicted proteins | sample 1672121 | NCBI WGS metagenome assembly OLNW01 (sample SAMEA3136648, study PRJEB25190) | human gut metagenome
AAGATATATTTATTCGAACATTGAAAATTAAATAAGAAAGAGGTGTATGATTATGAATACTTTAATCATAGTAGCCGCTATCTTAATCTCATTAGCAATAGGAATACCAGTAGGAATGGTAATAAGAAAAAAAATTGCTGAATCTAAAATAGAAGGAGCAGAACAAGAAGCAAAAAGATTAGTTGACCTAGCAAAAATAGAAGCAGAAAATTTGAAAAAAGAAGAAATTATTAAGGCAAAAGAAGAAATTATGAATGCTAGAAACGAATTAGATCAGGAGATTAAAGAAAGAAGAGGCGAAGTTCAAAAACAAGAAAGTAGAATTATCAAAAAGGAAGAAAACTTAGAAAAACGTTCAGAAAATTTTGAAAAGAAAGAAAGAGAATTAGAAAAAGAAGAACGTGAATTAAAAGAAAAGGAAAAAGAAATTGAGGACTTAAAAGCAGAACAGCTAGGAGTACTTCAAAAAGTTGCTAACTTAACAAAAGAAGAAGCCAAAAAGCAATTATTAAGTTCAGTAGAGCAAGAGATAACTGCTGAAAAGGCAGCTTTAATTAGAGAGTTAGAACAAAAAGCTAAAGAAGAAGCAAAGAAAAATGCAAAAGAAACAATAAGTTATGCAATTCAAAAATGTGCGGCAGACCACTCTGCAGAAACTACAGTCTCAATAGTACCACTTCCATCAGATGACATAAAAGGAAGAATTATTGGTAGAGAAGGTAGAAACATAAGAGCACTAGAAACACTTACAGGAATAGATTTAATAATAGATGATACACCAGAAGCAGTAATACTATCAGGTTTTGACCCATTAAGAAGAGAGGTTGCTAGAATAGCTCTTGAAAAATTAATTGATGATGGAAGAATTCATCCAGCAAAAATAGAAGAAATGGTAGAAAAAGCTAAAGAAGAATTGATGGAAACCATTAAATCAGAAGGTGAAAGAGCAACATTAGAAACAGGAGTAATTGGTTTAAATCCAGAACTTATTAAATTGATAGGAAAATTAAAATACAGAACAAGTTATGGACAAAATGTATTAAATCACTCAATAGAAGTTTCAAACCTAGCAAGAATAATGGCAGAAGAACTTGGATTAGATGCAAAACTTGCACGTAGAGCAGGTTTATTGCATGATATTGGAAAAGCTTTAGACCATGATATGGAAGGGACACATGTTCAAATAGGTGTAGACATATTAAAGAAATTTAAAGAAAATCCATTAGTAATAAACGCAGTAGAAGCTCATCATGGAGATGTAGAACCTCAAACATTAGAAGCAGTATTAGTACAAGCTGCTGACGCAATATCAGCATCAAGACCGGGAGCAAGAAGAGAAACATTAGAAGCTTACATAAAGAGACTAGAAAATCTTGAATCAATTGCAGATTCATTTGATGGAGTTGAAAAATCATTTGCAATTCAAGCTGGTCGAGAAGTTAGAATAATAGTAAAACCAGACAAAATTTCGGATGACAAAATGACATTATTAGCAAGAGACGTATCTAAGAGAATTGAAGATGAAATGGATTATCCAGGTCAAATAAAGGTAAATATTATTAGAGAAACTAGAGTAGTAGATTATGCAAAATAAAAATTAGTCAATAGGGTGTTATAAACCTTATTGGCTATTTTTTTATTTTACAAAAAAACATAATTTGGTTGACAAATAAAAACAAACGTTTTATAATTAGTTTGGTGATATTATGGAGAGACAAATATTGCATGTTGATGTCAACAATGCTTTTTTAAGCTGGACGGCAGTAGAAATGTTAAAGCATGGAAGTGAATTAGATATAAGAGAAGTCCCATCAGTAATAGGAGGGGACGAGAATAGAAGGTCTGGAATAGTATTAGCAAAAAGTCCCAAAGCCAAAATATTTGGAATTTCAACAGGAGAAACACTATATCAAGCTAGAATGAAATGCCCTCAATTAAAAGTCTATCCAGGAAACTATAAGATGTATAAACAATATTCAAATCAATTATATCAGCTATTGTTGCAATATACAGATAAAATAGAAAGATTTAGTATAGATGAATGTTTTTTAGACATGACAAATTGTTTAATGGGAAAAAGTTTGTTAGAAAAAGGATATGAAATAAATAAAAGAGTAAAAGAAGAATTGGGGTTTACTGTAAATGTGGGAGTAGCACATAATAAATTATTAGCAAAAATGGCATCTGATTTTACTAAGCCAGATAGAGTTCATACATTATTTGAGAATGAGATACCAACTAAAATGTGGTGTTTGCCTATATCAGACCTACTAATGTTAGGAAGAAAAACAATTCCTAAATTATATAATATGGGAATAAAAACAATAGGACAATTGGCCCATGCAGATGAACAAGTGCTAACTAAAAAGTTTGGAAAGCATGGAAAAATGATGTGGGAATATGCTAATGGAATTGATAATTCCAAAGTTCAATATAAATTTGAAAAACCAAAAGGAATAGGTAATTCAACAACATTACCAATTGATTTAAGTGATATTTCTAAATTAGAAGAGGTGTTATTGGCTCTAACTGAACAGGTAACATATAGATTAAGAAAATATGAAATGCTAGCTAATGTGGTAAATGTGCAATTAAGAACTAAGAACTTTGAAGACAAATCACATCAAAGAAAATTGCCATCACCAACTTCTAGCACGAAAGAAATTTATGCTTTAGCAAAAGAGTTGTTAGAAGAGATGTATAGGCAAGGAACTTTCATAAGATTAATAGGAATGAGAGTTGATGGTCTAGAAGAGAAGCAAAATTTGCAAATATCTCTATTTGACAATAAGTGTAACGAAAAACAAGAAAAACTTGATAAAGTTGTAGATAATTTAAAACAAAAATATGGTTATAATAGTATAACTAGAGCAGGAAAATTGCATTCAGAAGATAAAATTAAGCTAAAAGACATATAGCTATTATCATGTAACAATTTATAGAAAAATAAGATTAAAACAATTGAATAATAAAATAAAATATGATAAAATTCAAATATAAAAATTGGAGAAAATTTGAATAAATTTTCACAAGCGAAGGAGGAAAAAAATGAAAAAGAAAACTGTAATGTGGATAATTATAGCTATTGTAGTGATAGCAACAATTATTGGAACTATAGCAACATTTGTAATAACAAAAAAATCAAATAAACCAGAAGAAATATGGCAACAATATATTGGATATATAAATGAGCAAAAGTATGAAGAAATGTATGAATTATTAACAGAAGAGTCAAAAGCAAAAATTTCGAAAGAAGATTTTATTACCAGAAACAGAAATATTTATGATGGAATAGACATGACAGATATGCAAATTAAAATTTCATCAGTTGAAGAAGAAAATTCAGCAACAAGCAAAATTTCATATAATCAAAAAATGAATACAGATGCTGGAAAAGTCGAATTTGATAACACAGTAAGACTAACAAAAGATAAAGAAAAGGGATATTTAGTAAATTGGAGCTCTAGCTTGATATTTCCTACTTTAGGCAGTAATGACAAAGTAAGAATAAAAACAATATCAGCAGAAAGAGGGGCAATAATTGATAAAAATAGCCAAGTATTAGCTGGTCAAGGTTCAGTATCATCTGTTGGAATTGTACCTGGAAAGCTTAGTGATAGCAAAGAAACAGATATAGAAAAAATAGCAAATTTATTAGGTACAACTGCTGAAACAATAAATAAAAACTTATCAGCATCATGGGTTAAAGATGACTCATTTGTACAAATTAAAAAAATAGCAATGGATGCGACAGATTTAAAAAATCAATTACTTCAAATACCTGGAGTTAAAATTACAACTGCCAAAGGAAGAACATATCCGTTAGGAGAAGCAGCAGCACAGCTAGTTGGCTATGTGCAAACAATAACAGCAGAAGAGATAGAAGCTAATAGAGGAAAAGGATACACATCAACTAGTGTTATTGGCAAGGCTGGACTAGAAAAACAGTATGAAGAAAGATTAAAAGGCAAAGATGGAGTAGAAATATATATAGAAGGTGAAGATGGAAAGCGAAAAACAGATATTGCAAAAATCAACGTTCAAAATGGAGAAAACATCAAATTGACTATTGATTCTACTATTCAAACTAAACTATATAATGAATTAAAAGATAATGAAGGATTTTTTGTAGTTATGCACCCTAAAACAGGAGCACTTTTAGCACTTGTAAGTACACCATCATATAATCCAAATAGTTTTGCATTAGGCATGGGAACAGAGGAATGGAATAATATAAAAAATGATGAAAGAAACCCAATGCTTACAAGATATTTACAAAGCTATTGCCCAGGTTCTACATTTAAGCCTATAACAGGAGCAATAGGATTAACAACAGGTTCATTAAGTACAGAAGATACATTTCAATATAATGGTTTAAGCTGGAAAAAAGATGGATGGGGAGAGTATGATATAACAACACTTACAGCATATAATGGACCTAAAAATCTAAAAAATGCATTAATACATTCAGATAACATATATTTTGCTCAAGCAGCATTACAAATAGGAAAGAAAAATTTTACAGATGGATTAAATAAAATTAAATTTAACGAAAATATAGATATTGGATTAACAACATCAAAATCTCAATACGCAAATAGTGGAGACATAGCAAACGAAAAAGTATTAGCAGATAGTGGATATGGTCAAGGAGAAATTTTAGTAAATCCTATACATATGGCTTCAATTTATTCTGCTTTTGCAAATGATGGCAATATGGTAAAACCATATCTAGAAGACAAAGATACAAATACAGTAGAATATTTAGTAGAAAATGCCTTTAGTAAAGAAGCAGCCAATACAATAAAAGAAGATTTAATTCAAGTAGTGGAAAATCCAGAAGGAACAGCAAAAGATATGAAAGTTTCTGGCAGAACTATAGCAGGAAAAACTGGAACAGCAGAACTAAAAGGTTCAAAAGATGCACAGGCAGATGTATTAGGATGGTTTGATTGTTTTACAGCTGATGACAATGAAAATCAATTACTAGTTGTAAGTATGGTTGAAAATGGTAGAGATTTGGGTGGAAGCCACTATTTAATTTCAAAAATTAAAACATTATTTTAATGGAAGGGAAACGAAAGATGAGAAATGAGTTTGAAAAATATGCTGCAAATGAAAATAATCCTAAATGGGAAAATATAATAAAGAGAGAAAAAGAAATTTATAAAAGGAAAAATGATATACGCTCAGATTTTGAAAGAGATTATACAAGAATTTTACATTGTAATGCATATAGAAGAATGAAACATAAAACTCAAGTATTTTTTTCTCCAGAAAATGACCATATATGTACCAGAATTGAACATGTAATGCATGTAGAATCAGTTAGTTATACAATTGCAAAATATTTGGGTTTAAATACTGAACTAACAAAAGCAATTGCAACAGGACATGATATAGGTCACAGTCCATTTGGACATGAAGGTGAGCGAATATTATCACAAATTTCTGAAAGAGATATTGGAGAAAAATTTTGGCATGAAAGAAATGGCATGGAATTTGTAGATAAAATTGAATTATTAGAAGATATAAATAAAAACAAGCAAAATCTAAATTTAACATATGCAGTTAGGGATGGTATAATCTCTCATTGCGGAGAAATAGACGAAAACTGCTTAAAACCAAGAGAAGAATACATTGATTTGAACGATTATAAATATCCTAATCAGTATGCACCATATACTTGGGAAGGATGTGTAGTAAAAATTTCTGATAAGATTTCATATCTTGGCAGAGATATAGAAGATGCTATTTCTTTAGGAATGTTGGATGAGAAATTGAAGGATTTATACAAAATATTAAATTCTAAAGAAGTGATAAATAATACAGTAATAATAAACCATTTAATATGGGATTTGTGCCAAAATTCATCTCCACAAACAGGTCTATGTTTTTCAGATGAGACATTTAATTTATTAAAAGAAATAAAAGAGTTTAATTATAAGCATATATATACAGCGAGAAGATTGAAACCTGCAATAAGGTATTTTAGTATTGTGTTGAATGAAATTTATTTTACGTTAAAAAGTACATATGACGGAAAAAGTACTATATACAAAATGCGAAAATTAAAGAAAATGTATCCAGAGGTTATAAGTAATTTTCAAGAATGGCTTGAAAATTACTGGAATCAACAAAGAAAAGATGTTAACCAAAATGATATTATCATAGATATGGATGATGAGAAATCTTTTTCTAAAGCTATTATTTACTATATCTCTGGTATGACAGATAATTTTGCTATTGATACTTATAATAAAATTATTGGATTTTAGAAAATCGACTAGGAGCCAGTCAAGCATTCCTAGTCTTTTTTCGTGCTACTTACTTAATTAGTGAAATTCGAGAATTATTTCTTTGAATAATGTTAATAATTTTATTGACTTATTAAAATTATATTATTATAATGTATGTAAATTATAATTGAAAGGTGGTTAATAAAGATGGATAACGAAAAGTATGAAATCATTAAAAATGGAAAAGGCTTTATAGCAGCTTTAGACCAAAGTGGAGGAAGTAGTAGCAAAACATTAAAAGCTTATGGAATTCCAGAAAGTGAATATAATACAGAAGAAGAAATGTTTAATCTAATACATGAAATGAGAAAAAGAGTGTTTACAAGTAAATCATTCACAAATGAACATATATTAGGAGCAATTTTATTTGAAAAAACAATGTTATCAAAAGTAAATGATGAATTTACAGCAGATTATTTATGGAATCAAAAGCACATTGTATCATTCTTAAAAGTTGATAAAGGGCTTCAAGACGAAAAAGATGGTGTAAAATTAATGAAACCAATTCCAGAATTAGAAACAGAATTAAGAGAAGCAAATGAAAAACACGTATTTGGAACAAAAATGAGGTCAGTAATATACGAACCAAATGTTGAAGGAATAAAAGCAATAGTAGCACAACAATTTGAATTTGCAAAAATAATATGTGATGCAGATTTAGTGCCAATTATCGAACCAGAAGTTGATATAAACGCACCAGAAAAAGAAAAATGCGAAGAAATCTTAAAAGACGAAATCAAAAAAAAATTAGACAACTGGAATAAAGAAGATAAAATAATGTTCAAGTTCACAATTCCAACAGTTGAAAATCATTATTTAGATTTATACGATTATGAATGTGTTGTAAGGATTGTAGCTTTGTCAGGTGGATATGACATAGATAAAGCTGTTGAACTATTAGCTAAAAATAATAGAATGATAGCAAGTTTTTCAAGAGCATTATTACAAGACTTAAATGCACATCAAACTCAAGAAGAATTTGATGCAAAATTAAACGATGTTATAGTTAAAATTTATAATGCATCTATATCATAATAAAGAAAAGCAGATAATTTTAAATTATCTGCTTTTATGAAATTGAGATAGTCATAAAAACGCCCAATTTTATATAAAATAAATAGAGAAAAATTTTAAAAATACTTGTCAGAGTAGATATATAATAGTACAATTATGTTTTGTATGAAATTAAATAAGAAGGTGTAAAAATGGGTGTACTTGAATTATTATTATTAAGTATGGGATTAGGAATGGATGCTTTTGCAGTATCAGTATGCAAGGGAATTTCAATGAAAAAAATGGATTGGAAAAAGGCAATTATAATAGGATTGTATTTTGGTGGATTTCAAGCATTAATGCCAGTAATAGGGTACTATTTAGGTTCAGCATTTGAAAGTTTAATTACAAGTGTAGATCATTGGATTGCATTCATGTTGCTAGGCATTATTGGTGGAAAAATGATAAAAGATTCATTTGGAGATGAAAGTGAAAATTGCAATGATGATGTTAGTTTTAAAACAATGTTTGTATTAGCAGTTGCAACAAGTATAGATGCATTAGCAGTTGGAATTACATTTGCCTTTTTAAATGTTAATTTAATATTAGCTATAACTCTAATTGGAATTATCACATTTGTTTTATCTGTTATAGGAACAAAAATTGGAAACAGATTTGGCGATGCTTATGAAAGAAATGCAGAATTAGTTGGAGGTTGTATATTAATTCTATTAGGACTAAAAATATTATTAGAACATTTGAATATTATAAATTTTTAATAAAACAAGAGCAGGTAATTAAAGTTGATAATTATCTGCTTTTCTTAATAGATGTTGCTAAAGAAAATGCTGAAGTTCCGGCAATAGACAATGCAAATACTCAATATAAAATTGCTTATGAGCTGTGGAGATTAGATGACGGTTCAGAAGAAAATTGGAAACATATTGAAAGCATTGCCTGGTATGTAACAGAAAAATTAAAACCATAAAACCAAAAGCAAGAGGGAAAATTACCTCTTGCTTTTAAAATATATTTTTTGCTTGTCAAAAAGATATGAATTGTTATATAATGTATTCACAATAAGATTAAATTTTGGAGTGTAAAATTTATGGAGAGAAAAAAATTAGTAAGAATAGAATCAATTTCTATGATTGTTATTACACTAGGAATATTCTTTTTGATATTTAATTTATATTTTATAATAAAAGGAATGAGTAGAGAAATATTATATGTAAATAACAAGAATAGAGAAAGTGTAAAAAAATTATTTGAAAAAAGTGAGCAATATAAAGAAGTAAAAGATTTTGATCAAATAAAGAAAATTCAATATTTTTTAGCATTTAATAACATGGAATTTACATTATACTATAAAGATGGTAGCACTGATAAAATATATGATGATGGATTAATAGACTTAAAAGAGTACATAGAGAAAAATGGATATAACAAGGGAAAAGTTCATATAATATTTGGAATGTTTGTTATTTGTGTTTGTCTTGGACTAAATGTTATAAGAGAAGATGTTGCAGAAAAAATTGATTTTATAGATAAAAACGAACTGGAGAATAGAAATGAATATATTAAAACCTCAAAAAATTAAATTTAATGAATCAGAAAATATAGATTTAATAAATATGGATAGAGACGAAGACATAGAACATTGTAAATTTAGCAATATAAGAATGCAGAATAGCGAAATAGAAAATGCAACATTTAGAGATGTAGTATTTGAAAATTGTGATTTTTCAAATACTAAATTTATTGAAAATACATTTATTAGATGTGAATTTAATAATTGCAAGTTGTCAGGATGCGATATGGCAGAAAATAGATTATATAATGTAACAGTTATAGAAACAAATGCAAGTTATATAAATTTAGCAATGGCTAGTATAGAAAATGTACTATTTAAAGATTCTAATTTGAGAAATAGTTATTTTCAAGAAACAACAGCAAAAAATATATACTTTGAAAATGCTGATTTAACTCAGGCACAGTTTTTTAAAACTAGTTTAAAAAATGTAGATTTATCGAATAGTATAATAGAGGGCATAGCAATTACAATAGATGACATAAAAGGTGCTATAATCGACCAATCACAATCAATAGATTTGTTATATTTATTAGGTGTTAAAGTAAAATAATCAAAAGCAGGTAATTAGTTGATAATTATCTGCTTTTGTGATATAAATATTTATATAAATAGGGAGGTATATAAAATGGAATATAGAAAATTTGAAAATAAAATAATTGCAAGAATTGATAAAGGAGAAGAAATACTTGAAAAAATAAAAGAAATAGCATTACAAGAAAATATAAAGTTAGCCAGTATTAATGCATTAGGAGCAACAAATGATTTTACTGTTGGTGTATATAAAGTTGATGAAAAGAAGTATTATTCAAATGAATTTAAAGGCAATTTTGAAATTGTTTCATTAACAGGAACAATAAACACAATGAATGGTGAATTTTATACACACATTCATATGAGTGCAGGAAATGATAAAGGAGAAGTATTTGGAGGACATTTAAATAAAGCAGTAGTAAGTGCTACTTGTGAGATGGTAATAGATATTATAGATGGAAAAGTAGATAGATATTTTGATAAAGAAATAGGATTAAATTTATTTAAATTTTAAAATGTAATAATAAATCATAAAGTGAGATGTAATTTTTTTATTCCAAAGAAAGGGATAGCATTATGATAAGATGTAAGTGGTGTAATTTAAATAATCCTAAATATGTAGAATATCATGATAATGAATGGTGTAAACCTAACAATGATGAAAAATATTTATATGAAATGCTAATTTTAGAATCTTTTCAAGCAGGTCTATCTTGGGAATGTATATTAAACAAAAGGGATGATTTTAGAAAAGCATTTGATAATTTTAATATAAATAAAATATGCAACTATAAAGAAGATAAAATTCAAGAATTATTACAAAATGAGAAAATTATAAGAAATAAGTTAAAAATAAATGCGACTATAAATAATAGTAAAATTTTTAAGAAAATTCAAAATGAATATGGAACATTTTATAATTATTTAAGAACTTTTACAAATGATAAAATTATTTATGAAATTGATCAGACTACAAATGAGTTGTCAGATAGTTTGTCAAAAGATTTGAAAAAAAGAGGAATGAAGTTTGTAGGAAGTACAATTATTTATTCGTATTTGCAAGCAATAGGTGTTATATATTCACATGATAAAGAATGTTTTATGTATAAGAAAGGAAGTAAATAAAATGAAAGATGTAAAAATTTTAAATGATATAATATATATTGGAGCTGATGACAAAGACATTGATTTATTTGAAAATCAATATAAAGTTCCAAATGGAATCTCATATAATTCATATGTAATAATGGACGAAAAAATTGCAATAATGGAGACAATTGATAAAAGAAAAACAGATGAATGGCTAGAAAATTTAGAAAAAGCCTTAAATGGTAGAGAGCCTGATTATTTAATAATTTCACATTTAGAACCAGATCATGCATACAACATAGGAACAGTAATAGAAAAATATCCTAATATAAAATTAGTAGGAAATAGTAAAACATTTGCATTTTTACCTCAATTCTTTGATATTAAAGGTTTAGAAGAAAGAAAAGTGGAAGTAAAAGAAGGAGATACCTTGGAATTAGGAAAACATAAATTACACTTTATAATAGCTCCTATGGTACATTGGCCAGAAGTAATGATGGAATATGAAGAAACAGAAAAAATATTGTTTTCTGCTGATGGATTTGGAAAATTCGGTACTTTAGATATAGATGAAGATTGGGACTGCGAAGCTAGAAGATATTATTTTAATATAGTTGGAAAATATGGTATGCAAGTACAATCTGTATTAAAAAAAGCAAGTCAATTAGATATAAAAACAATTTGCCCATTACATGGTCCTATTTTGAGAGAAAATCTAGAACATTATATTGGTAAATATGATATATGGAGTAAATACGAAACTGAAAGTGAAGGAGTATATATAGCATGTGCTTCAATACATGGAAATACATTAAAAGTATGTGAAAAATTAAAAGAAATTTTAGAAGAAAAGGGTGCATCAAAAGTTGTACTAGCTGATTTATCAAGAGAAGACTGGGCAGAAGCGGTTGAAGATTCATTTAGATATGGAAAAATAGTTTTTGCATCAGCAACATATGATATGGGAATATTTACTCCAATGAGAGATTTATTGTTAAACTTAAAAGGAAAAAATTATCAGAATAAGAAAGTCGCAATTATAGAAAATGGAACTTGGGCTCCTAATGCAGCAAGGTGTATGAAAGAGATTATTTCTACAATGAAAAATGTTGAAATAGTTGAGCCTGTTGTGACTATAAAATCAACTTTAAAAGAAGAGAATATTGAAAAATTAAATGAATTAGCTGAAAATTTATTAAAATAACAAGTAAGGAGGCCAAAATGGAAAAATACCAGATTCTAAAAGATTTGGTTAAATTTAATACAATAGGAGACAAAGAGAATAGAAATATTATAAATTATAAGGAAAAACAGCTAACTTTATGACTGAAGCAAGTTTTGTGAATTGTAAATCTAAAATCATATTAGGAGTAGGTCCTGTTACAGCGCACGAGGTAAATGAATATATAGAAAAACAAAGTTATGATAGATTAGTGGAGCAATATAAAGATTTAATAAAAATGGCGTAGATAAGGAGTGTGAAAAATTATATATATGAAACCTATAAAATTTAATAGTTTAATTCCTGAATTAAGTGTATCCAATATAAAAATAAGCAAAAAATTTTATCTAGACTTAGGATTTCAAGTAAAATATGAAAGAAAAGAAGATAAATTTTGTTTTTTACAATTAGAAGAAAATCAAATAATGATAGAAGAAATTAATAATAATTGGAATACTGGAAAGCTGGAATATCCATATGGCCGAGGTATCAATATAAGCATGACAATTTCAGATGTCGAAAAAATGTATAATAAATTAAAAGAAAAAGATATCAAGTTTTTTCTAGAGTTAGAAGTTCATGAATATAGAGTTAATGATGAGATTTCTTTGGATAAAGAATTTTTAGTGCAAGATCCAGATGGATATTTGTTAAGATTTAATAATTAAAGGGAGATATAGATATACTACACAAAATGAAATTAAATGAAAGTCCATTTGAGAGAATAAAAAATGGAACAAAAACAATAGAATTTAGACTGTATGATGAAAAAAGACAACAAATAAAAGTCGTAGATAAAATAGAATTTTCAAAATTACCAGATTTACAAGAAAAGTTAGAAGTTGATGTTATGGAATTATACAAAGAAGAGTCATTTGAAAAGGAATGATTTAAAATGAAAATATTAATTATTGGGCTGGTGTACTTGGCTCAAATTTAGCACGTTCTTTAAAAAAGGTAATGATGTAACTATTTTAGCGATAAACAAAACTTTCGAAAATTAAAAAAAGAATGGACTCATTATAAAACACAAACAAGATTTTCATCTTTAGATAGTATTGTTCCAATTATAGAAAATAATAAAAGCAAAAATATAGTATTTGTAGGCAATAATATGGCTGTAGAAAAATATGCAAACATAAAAAATAAAAATGTATTATTTGCATTTATAATTTTTAAAAATGGAAGAAAACCAATAAGATAAAGAGGTAAGAAATGAAAGAAAAAATCAAAGAATTTATTGTAAAAAACTTAAAATGGATTATATTATTTATATGTTTAATTGGATTCTTAGCATTAGCAGAAGATGTATTTAATAAAGAAATAATGAATGGAGATATAATTGGCTATAAAATGGTATCTACATTTTTAATATCAGATTTTGCAACACCAATAGCAAAGTTTGTTACGAATTTCGGTGGGGCTATATTTTTGATAGTATTGACAGTGTTATTAGTTACAATTATAAAAAATAAGAAAATAGGGTTATCAATTTTTGCAAATTTAACTATTGTTACAATTTTAAATCAATTACTAAAAAGAGTGTTACAAAGGCCTAGACCAACTGAATATAGAATAATCGAAGAAACAGGATATAGCTTTCCGTCGGGACATTCTATGGTTAGTATGGCGCTTTATGGTTATTTAATTTATTTGATTTATAAATATGTTGAGAATAAGTATGTTAAGTGGATTTCGATTAGTTTATTAAGTGTTCTGATTTGCTTGATTGGAATTAGTAGAATCTACCTAGGTGTGCATTATACTAGTGATGTTTTAGGTGGATTCTTGATATCAATATCTTATTTGGTTATTTATATTAGTGCTGTTAATAAATTTTTAATAGAAAAAGAGACTAATTAAACTAATTGTCACATTAATAGAGTATATATTTTTAGAAATTTAATAATATATTGTTTTTTATACCTTGGTGTCGCAATCTTCATATTAATATACCAGTATGTCGATTGCTCCATATCGCACTCGCATTATATGTTATGAGAAAGAAATGATAAAAATGGAAAAATGCAGGATTCACATATTTTGATACAGCATGGGCATATGCAGGAAGTGAAGACGCTATAAGACAGGCATTAGTAGAAAGATATCCAAGAGAAAAATTTCAACTTGCAACATATTTATCCAGAATATGAAGATGCAAAAGCTATTGGGAGTAAAAATAATATTCCATTAAAAGAAATATATAATTTATAGCATGAGTGTTGGTGTTAATATGATATCTGATGATATATTAAAAATATAGAATTTATTAAAAAATACTACACAAATATGAAATAATGTGATACAATAAAAGACGAAAATTACAATATAAAGGATAAAAGCCTTGAAAATAATATAGTAAAAAAATAAAGAGGAGGAGAAAATATGTCAGGACACAGCAAATGGCATAATATACAAGCCAAAAAAGGAAAAGCAGATGCAGCAAGAGGAAAAGTATTTACTAAATTAGGTAGAGAACTATTAATAGCTGTAAAACAAGGAGGACCAGACCCAGCAGGAAATTCAAAACTAAAAGACGTTATAGCAAAATGTAAAGCTGCAAACATGCCAAATGACACAATAAACAACGCAATAAAAAAAGCATCAGGAGAAGGAAATTCAGCAAATTACGAAGAAGTAGTATATGAAGGATATGGACCAAATGGAGTTGCTGTAATAGTAAATGCGAACACAGACAACAGAAACAGAACAGCAGCAGATGTAAGACATGTATTTGATAAAGCGGGAGGAAACTTAGGAACAACAGGATGTGTATCATATATGTTTGATAAAAAAGGAGTAATAGTTATAGAAAAAGCTTCAACGGATATGGATGAAGAAGAATTAATGATGACAGCATTAGATGCTGGGGCAGAAGATTTTGATTCATCAGAAGAAGTATATGAAATAACAACAGCTCCATCAGATTTTTCAGATGTAAGAGAAAAATTAGAAGAAGCTGGATTAACATTCTTAGAAGCAGAAGTCCAAATGATTCCTACAACAACAGTGGCTTTAGACGAAGCTGGTGCTGAAAAGATGGAAAGATTAATTGAAAGACTTGAAGAACTAGATGATGTAATGGATGTATATCATAACTGGGAAGAATAATAAGATTTTAGAAATTTAATGAAAAAACTGTCGATTTTTATAAAAATATTGACAGTTTTTTTATAATGTAATAAACTATAAGTATATAAAAGAAAGGGGATAAAAAATGAAAAAGAAAATTTTATTAGGAGTATTAATAGTATTTATTTTACTTGGAATTGGAGGAGCATATGCATATTTTGCGACAGATGCATTCAAATCAGAGAAAGAAATGTTTTTTGAATATCTTTTAACTAATGTAGAAGACGAAAAAGTGTTAGAATATGTAAAAAAACAGGAAAGTACACCATATACAGATAAAGGTGAAATATCTATAAAATCACAAGGCGAAAATAGTTTAGCTAGAGCCGAAGATGAAACAATACAAATGTTAAACAATAGCAAAATAACTTTTGAAGGAAAAGTAGACAATAATAAAAAACTAGCAGAACAAACTATGACAATGAATTTTGCTCAAGGATTCAATGTGCCTGTTAAGATTAGACGTGATGGAGATATTATAGGAATACAATCAAACTTATTAGACAGCAAATTTATAGCAGTTAGAAATTCCAATTTAAAATCATTACTAGAAAGATTTGGAGCAGATGCAGAAAACGTTCCAGATAAAATTGATTTCGAAAAAAGTCAATTTACGGCAGAAGAATTAGAGACATTAAAAGACAGATATTTTTCAATATTAAATAACAACTTAGAAGAAGAATTGTTTAGCAAAGAAAAAATAGATGGTCAAACAATATTAACTTTGAATATGACTGATAAAAAATGCACAGAGATAATGATTGATATATTAGAAACATTAAGAAATGATGATATTATACTAAATAAAATTTCTTTAACAATGGATAAACAAGACTTTCAAGATAGCATCGATGATGCAATTGATGAAGCTAAAGATATAGAAACAAGTGATAAGAATGCATTATGTATTAAATTATATGTAGAGTCAAAAAGCGTTAAAAAAATAGAAATGACAATGAATGACCCAGAAAATAATAAATCAGTTGCAAAAGTTGAAATTTCAAAAGAACAAAATGGAAATGATTTGGTATATACAATAAACGTAAATGCAGATTCAGAAGATGAGGGAAAAATATCAATAGATACAAAAATTGAATATAAAAATTTGTTAGACTTGAATAATTTAAATAATATAGAAGAAAATTATGAAATAAGAGTAAAAACTACTGATACTTATGAAGATGAAATGGATATATCTTTAAATTACACAAATTCAAAAACATTTACTACAGATGTTAACATTGAAGGAATTAATAGCAATAATGCAACAATAATAAATGATGCAACAGATGGCGAATTAGATGAGCTATTAACAAAAATATATGAAAACTTAGGATTGTATTAAAATTGGAAATTGTAATGTGATTTTAATATAAGCTGAACATAGTTCTAAAATTAAAAGAAAGAGCATATATATATTATATATGCTCTTTTTTGGCGGTTGTGCAAGATAAAAAAGAGCAAAGTTTCTAAAAGGAGCCAAAATATGACAGGGTTAGAAATTGTATTAGAATACTTGCCTATTGGAATTAGAAAAGAAATTGCACGTTTAAGAACCGGTCCCAACGGTGCAAAAAAATGCACGTTTGAGAACCGGTCCCAACGGTGCAAAAAATGCACGGCAGAGAACCGGTCCCAACGGTGCAAATTGAAGAAATAAGATTGAGAAGTAACAAACCACTTGCGTTAAAGATTGGACAAGATATTCAAATGGAAGATTATATTGTTAGTCAAGAAGAGGTTTTACAGGCTTTTGAAAAGATATGCGAGAGCTCGATATATTCATATAGAAAGCAAATTTGTGATGGATATATAACAATAAAAGGTGGAAATAGAGTTGGGATAGTTGGCAGTGCAGTAGTTGATAATGGACAAGTTATAAATATTAATTATATTTCTAGTTTAAATTTTAGAATTGCAAGTCAGCGAATAGGATGTAGTAATCAAGTTATAGAAGATTTAATCAATACTGCCAACAATAGTGTTTACAATACTTTGATAGTTTCACCTCCTGGATGTGGAAAGACAACTCTTTTAAGAGATATTGTAAGAAACATTAGTAATGGTATTAAAGTGTTGGGATTTACAGGAAAAAATGTTGGGGTGGTTGATGAAAGAGGAGAAATTGCAGCTATGTATAAAGGCATACCTCAGAATGATATAGGAATTAGAACTGATGTTATTGATAATATGCCAAAGCCAGAAGCAATGAGGATATTGGTTCGCTCTATGGCACCAGATGTTATTGCTTGTGATGAAATTGGAAGCAAAGAAGATGTAAGTGCAATTGATTATGCAATGTGTTCCGGGGTTAAGGGGATTTTTACAGCTCATGGCAAAGACATAGATGAAGTTAGTAGAAATCCTGAATTATCTAAACTTTTGAATAAAAGAATATTTGAAAGAATAATTATCTTAAATCCTAAAAAGAAAGGAGAGTTGGAATGTGTTTATCTATAATTCAAGGTATTAAATATTTGCTATTAATGGGGATTTTTGGACTTTCTACTGCAATTGGTTTCTTGATATCTAAGTCATATCAAAATAGAGTTGTAGAACTGAAGGAATTCAAAAATATTTTAAACATAATGAAAACAAAGATTAAGTTTACATATGAGCCACTGGTTGAAATATTTAAGCAGATTGCTAAAGATAATGATACAGAGATTGAGAAGATTTTTGGACAAATGGCAAATCAATTATCTTATTATCAGGTTAAAGAGGTTTGGGAGAATTGTATACAAGATGCAGATATAAGTATTAAACAAGAAGATAAAGATATTTTGAAAAAGTTAGGCAAGCTACTTGGACAAACAGATGTGGAAGGACAAATTAGTGAAATAGAAGTAACCGAAAATTTCTTGGACATGCAAATTGAAAATGCAGAAGAAGAAAAAAGAAAAAATCAGAAGATATATAAAACTTTAGGAGTTGTAGCTGGCTTAGTTTTTGTAATTATATTGGTTTAAACCGAAGATAAGAAAGGAAATAAAAGATGGATATAAATTTGTTATTTAAAATTGCAGCAATAGGTATACTGGTTGCTGTTTTACATCAAGTATTAGTAAGGGCGGGAAGAGAAGACCAGGCTATGATGACTACTTTGGCCGGACTAGTTATAGTATTGTCTATGGTTATAAAAGAAATAAGTTCGTTATTTCAGACAGTTAGAACTTTATTTAATTTATAATTATTGTTTTGTGCCTTAAGGAGGGAATGCGGTTAAAATGGAAGAAATAATAAAAATAGTAGGTATAGGTTTAATTGCATTGGTAATAGCTATTATTTTAAAACAATACAGACCAGAATATACAATATATGTTTCCATAGTAGCTGGAATTTTAATTCTTATGTTTACAATGAACAAAATTACAGGAATTATAAATTTACTTAAATCTATTTCAGATAAGACATATATTAATAAACAGTTTTTAAGTATATTACTTAAAATCACAGGAATAGCAATTATTACAGAATTTGCGGTAAGCATTTGCACAGATGTGGGAGAAAAGGCAATTGCTAGTAAAATTGAGATAGGAAGTAAAGTTATTATAATTGCAATGTCTATACCAATAATCTCGAGCTTATTAGAATTAATAATAGAGATTTTACCATGATGTGGGGGATTAATATGAAAAAAATAATTTTAATATTTATCCTAGTACTAATGATACCAACAAAAGTTTTAGCAGAAACAGAAGAAGAGATAATGGCATCAACACAAGAAAAGTTTAATATAAGTGGTTTTATTAATCAAGCTCAGGAATATACTGGAGATTTCTTTAAAGATATGGATTTGTCAGATATATTTACCCAAGCAGTTCAAGGAAAAGTAAATAATCAAACAATATATAAAAAAATAATTAAAATTTTAGGAAATGAAGTAAATTCAAACATAAAAATATTAATAAGTATATTAGTAATAATAGTAATACATGGAATTTTGAAATCAATAACAGATAGTCTGGAAAATAGCAATGTATCACAGATAATTTATTTTGTTCAATACATATTGATTGTAACATTAATCATGTCAAATTTTACAGAAATAATCAAGCTAATAAAAGAAACGGCCAATAATTTGGTTGGATTTATAAATTTGTTAATGCCACTTTTGCTTACACTTATGGTCTATACAGGAAATATTACAACAAGCACAGTACTAGAACCGATTTTATTATTTATCAGTAATTTTATAGGAAACATAATTGTAAATGTGTTAATACCAATTGTTTTAATAATAGTAGTATTTTCAATAATATCTAAAATATCAGATAGAGTACAAGTAGAAAAAATATCCAAGTTTCTAAAGTCAGGAGTAGTTTGGTTTTTAGGCGTAGTTTTAACAATATTTGTAGGAGTAGTATCATTAGAGGGAACATTAAGTAGTAGTGTAGATGGAATTACAGCAAAAACTGCAAAAGCCGCAGTATCAAGTGTAATACCAGTTGTAGGTAAAGTGTTAGGAGATGTAGTAGATAGTGTTCTGGGATGTGGAGTTATTTTAAAAAATGCAGTAGGTGTTGTTGGAGTTATAGTAATAATAGGAATATGCATATTGCCAGTACTAAAAATAGCAACACTAAGCATTATGTATAGCTTGGCATCAGCAGTAGTGCAACCAGTTGCAGATGACAAAATAGTAAAACTTTTAGATGAAATGAGTGGAGTTTTTAAGCTTTTACTCGCAATTTTATGTAGTTTATCTGTAATACTAATTATTGGAGTAACATTGGTAATCAAAATTTCGAATAGTGGGATGATGTATAGATGATTAATTTTATTAGTTCATGGGCAGAGCAAATAGTGTTGGCAGTTGTTATTGCTACAATTATAGAATTGATTTTACCCAAAAATAAAAATAGAAAATACATACAAATGGTAATTGGAGTATATGTTTTATTTAATATAATTTCTCCAATTATAAAGAATAAAGAAGCAATTTCTGTAGAAAACTATGATATAGGACAATATCAAACAAATTCAACATATGAGATAGACCAATCTTCTATGGATGCAAGAATAGAAAAGATTTATTTAGAAGAATTACAAAATAATATAACATCAGAATTTGAAAATGCAGGATTTACGGTTGAAAAATGTGTAGTTGATGCAGAGCTTGACACAAATAAGAAAAATGCCGGAATACATTTAATAACTATAAAAATCAAAGACCCTGTAGATGCCGGAGAAATTAATAAAAAGGTCGAAGAACTTGCAAAAGAATATGAAATATCAAAAGATAAAATTAAAATAATTATAAAGTAGTTTAGCTACAAAAGGAGGGAAAAATGTTTAAGGACTTTTTCAAAAAAAGTGATAACGAAAAAGATAAAAAGAAACAAATGGAGAATATTATTATATTTATAATAATATTAATAGTAACAGTACTGATAATAAATAGTGTGTGGTCATCAGACAACAAAGGAAGCAAAGAAAAAACTCAGGATAATTCAAAAGTTTTAGCACAAACATCTACTTCTGGTACAAGTGAACAAGATGATTTGGAAACAAAATTAGAAGATATATTAGAAAGTATGGATGGTGTAGGAAAAGTAAAAGTATTAATAAAATATTCAGAAAGTAGTAGTGTTGTGGCAATGTATAATGAGACGACATCAGAAAGCACAACAAAGGAAAATGATAAAGATGGTAGTAGCAAAGATGTAAAGGAAACTGAAAGTAAAAAAGAAATTGTCTGTTCTGATGAAAGTGGACAAAGCAAGCCGATTACAGAAAAGGTTGTTATGCCTGTTATAGAGGGGGCGATAATAACCGCGCAAGGTGCAAAAGATTCAAATGTAAAAGCATCAATAGTAAGTGCTGTAGAAGCTGTTACAGGACTCGCAGTACATAAAATTCAGGTTTTTGAAATGGGGGGAAAGTAAATGAAAATGAAAAAAGGTTCTGTGGTAATTTATGTATTAGCCTTAATGTTGGTAACAGCAGGATATTGGGCATATTTATCAAATGAGACAAAGACTATAGAAACGGTTAGTAGCGAAAATCAAAACACAACAGATGAACATCTAGGAGATGCAACACTTGTTAATAGTAATGATGTTACAAATGAGACTACTGATAATAAGAAAGAAACGAATGAAACTAACACGGCAACAACTTCTGCTGAAACAACAAAAGCAGATGACTATTTTCAAGAATCAAAATTATCGAGAGATACAATGTATTCACAAACACTAGAAACATATCAAAAAATGTTAGACAATGCAAATGTTTCTGAAGAGCAAAAAGCAATTGTAACCCAAGAAATTACTAAGCTAAATCAAGAAAAAAATGCGATAATGATATGTGAAAATCTATTATCAACAAAAGGCTTTGAAAAATGTGTGATTTTTGTAAATGTAGACAGTGTAAGTGTTATTATAGGAAAAGATGAATTAAAACAAGAAGAAATTGCTCAAGTTCAAAATATTGTTTCAAGAGAAATGAATGCTAAAGTAGAAAATATACATATTATGCAAAAGTGAACCGCAGAGAACCGGTCCCAACGGTGCAATTTTTAAATTTTGCACCGTTGGGACCGGTTCTTAAACGTGCAGTTAATATTTCCACTTCATACTAATTTTTCCTTGAGCATTGTTTTTCTTAGGTGAAATAAAACTAGCCCTATATTCTTGTTTCCATATAGGTGGAACATACATACCATTTCCTTTAGTGTTAATATCTGGAGCGATAGGAGTAGTATACGGAACTCCAAATGATTTTAAACTACAAATCATAGAAACGTAAATAAATAGCCCTACAGCAATACCTAAAAAACCTGCGGTGGCACCTAATGCTATAAACCAAAACCTGAAGACACGAACATGAAAGCCAAATGAAAAGTCAGGAATGGCAAAAGAAGCAATTCCAGTCATAGCAACTATAATTATAAGAGTAGGACTAACAATTCCTGCATTTACTGCAGCATCTCCTAAGATTAAAGCTCCGACAATACCGATAGATGAACCAATTACAGATGGAACTCTAAGGCTAGCTTCTCGTATTAATTCAAATGATATTTCCATAAGAATAATCTCGAAGATTATTGGAAAAGGAACATTTTCTCTAGAAGATAAAATCGAGAACAATAAAGGTGTGGGCAAAATTTCTTGATGAAAACTTGTTATTGCCATATAAAACCCAGGTAATAGCAAAGTAATAAATGTTGCTAATATACGAATACCACGTAAAAAGTTTGCAAATAAAGGTCTTAAATTTGTATCTTCTGGAGAAAATAAAAAATCTTCGATTGTGGCAGGCAAAATAAGAGCGTATGGATTTCCATTAACGATTATTACTACTCTTCCTTGAAATAAATATTTGGCACATTTATCAGGTCGCTCTGTTGATAGGATTTGAGGAATACCAAAGCCTTCGTCAGATTCAATTAACTGTTCTAATTGACCTGTTGAAAGCAATGAATCTATGTCTAAATTTCCAAGGCGATATTTTGCTTCTGATACTAAATCATTGTTTGCAATATTTTTTAGATAGCATACACCACATTTTGTTTTACTAATTTTACCTACAGGTATAGTTTCGATAACAAGTTCCTCGCTATTTACAATACGTCTTATAATAGAAGTATTAGTTCTAAAGTTCTCAACAAAACCTTCCTGAGGGCCTTTTATCACAGCTTCATTTTCGGGATTGCTAATACTACGTTGAGTATAACTTTTAACATCAATATCAAAAGCAATATCAAGAGTATCTATAAAAAGTAAGCAATCTCCCATGTTAATTCCAGAAAACACATCTTGAAAATCTTGTACTTTAGTAACGCTATTTTGAGGTAACAAGCAATTATCAACATATTCCTGCAAACTACCTTCAAAAGGTTTGTTATATCTATGTTTTCCCATCATTAAAGACTTTAATATAAAATCATTAATAGAAATTGAGTCAACTAAGCCATCAATATAAATAATAAAACAGTGATGGTTTTTATTATATGCAAACATGTTGAATTCTCTTATTATAACATCATTACAAATTAAAGTATTATATTTAAATTTCAAAAAGTCTAAATTTTCTTGAATATTAGTAAAAATCTTATTTTCTGTTTGAGGCATTTCAGTAGTAGATGCATTTGAAGAGTTCGATTTTGTATTTATAAGAGAAAAAATATAAGGCTCTGGGTTATATTTAATTATATTATTAAAAAAATCTTTTAAATTCATACCATTAATATGAGCAAAATAGGAAAAAATATTCAAAAACCTTGAAAACAAAGTATAAATAATATATAATTTAATTAGTGCAATTAAACTATAATTGTGCATTACTGAGGAGGAAGTATGAAAGATAAAATAATAAGTTTTATATTAATTTTAATAATATTAGCAGTTATAGGAGCACTTGGAATTTTTGGATATATTGCTTATCAAGAAATAATAGGAGATAAAGAAGTAGTTATAGATTTTCAGGGAATACGGAAACTTATTAGGAATAGAAAAAAATGATAACGAAGATTCTATAGATACAAGTATTGACATATTTAATGGAATAGAAGAAAAGACAGACCCTACTCAGCCATTAGTAACAAATAATCAAAAATACAGACATTTATATGACCAGTTAGATGATACTGCAAAATTAATATATGATAAATTATACGAGAATAGAGAAAATTTAAAAACTGGAACATATAAAATTGAATTTGGAAATGCTTTTCAGTCATTATTATCTAAAGAAAATGGCGAAAAAGAATTAAAAAAAGAGTATCAATCAGCAATAGAAGTTTTAACATACGAGAATCCAGATATATTTTATTTAAATGCGACAAACATGTTTATAAATATCGAAAAAACAACTAAACTAACAAGTGTAAAATATAATGTGTATATAGATAATGGCAATAAAGTTAATTATTTAGCAGATGGATTTAATACAAAAGAAGATATTGAAGAATATCAAGTAAAAATAGAAAAAGTAAGAGATTATATTTTAGAAAATGTAAAAGATAAGAGTGATTATGATAAAATTAGATTAATTCATGATTATTTAAGAGATACAATTGATTACGACTCAACCATCTCTAAAAACAATATATATGATATATATGGGGCATTAGTGCTAAGAGAATGTGTGTGTGAGGGATATGCTAAAGCATTTCAATATTTAATGAATGAGATTGGAATAGACAATGTAATAGTAATAGGTACTGGAACTAATAGTTCTGGAAAAACGGAAAATCATGCTTGGAATTATGTGAAATTAAATGATAATTGGTATGCAGTAGATGTTACATGGGATGACCCAATTCTAGTGGGAGAGGGTAAATTACCAGAAAAAACGAAATATCAATATTTCTTAAAAGGTTCAGCAACAATGAACCAAAATCATTTTGCATCTGGAAAATTTACAGATGCAGGACAGATATTTACATATCCAACATTAAGTGTAGAAGACTACCAGTAAGAAAGGGTGAAAAGATGTTAGAATTAGAAGAAAATTCAAAAAAATTAGAAATATTAAAAGAAAAGATAAAGAGTTTAGGTGAGTCTCTTTGACGTAGAACAATTAGAAGACGAATTGAAAAAATTAGAAGAAATGACTGTAAATGAAGGATTTTGGCAACAAGATTCTAGTGAAACTGGAAAGGTTTTAAGCAAGATAAAACAAATAAAAAATAAAGTTTTACAATACAGAAATGTAGAACAAGAAATAGGCAATTTGCAAGAATTGACTGAATTGGCAATTTTGGAAAATGATGAAGAAGTTGCAAAAGATATATTAAAGTCTACAACAAAACTTGAAAATGATGTTGAAAAGTTACAGTTAGCAACTCTATTATCTGGGAAATATGATAAAAACAATGCAATATTAACATTACACCCAGGGGCAGGAGGAACAGAGTCACAAGATTGGGCAGAAATGTTATACAGAATGTATACAAGATGGGCAGTAAAAAACGGATATGAAGTAAAAGAACTAGACTATTTAGAAGGTGAAGAAGCCGGGATAAAAAGTGTAACATTTGAAATAGTTGGAGAAAATGCATATGGTTATATGAAGGGGGAAATGGGAGTACATAGATTAGTAAGAATTTCTCCATTTGATGCAGGAGGAAGACGTCACACATCATTTGCATCGTTAGAAGTGTTACCTGAAATTACCGATGATATCCAGATTGAAATAAATCCAGATGATTTAAGGATAGACACATATAGAGCTTCTGGAGCAGGAGGACAACATATAAACAAAACTTCATCTGCTGTAAGAATAACACATATTCCAACAAATACAGTAGTAGCTTGCCAATCGGAACGTTCTCAAATTCAAAATAGAGAAACTGCAATGAAAATGCTTAAATCTAAATTGTTTAATTTAAAAGAAAAGGAACAAAAAGAAACTATTGAAGAGCTAAAAGGTGTCCAAAAAGACATTGCTTGGGGAAGCCAAATACGTTCATATGTTTTTTGCCCATATACACTTGTAAAAGACCACAGAACTAATTATGAAGTGGGAAATGTAGAGACTGTAATGGATGGAAATATAGATGGATTTATAGAAGCATATTTGAAATGGAACATGTAATGTAAAGTAAAAATATAATAATAGTAATGGTATTTAAATAAATACTGTTGCTATTATTTTTTTATAAATGAGGTAAATATGGATACAATAGTAATTAAATTTGGTGGAAGTTCTGTAGCAGATAATGAAAAATTACAAACAGTGGCAAATAAAACAATAAAATTATATGAAGAAGAAAATAATATTGTTGTTGTTGTATCTGCCCAAGGAAAAACGACAGATAAACTTATAAAAGAAGCGGAAGAACTATCTTTAAAACCAGATTATAGAGAAATGGATGCTTTGCTAAGTGCTGGGGAGCAAATAAGTGCAAGCAAATTAGCTATATTATTAAATTATCTAGGATATAAGGCAGTGTCTCTTACGGGATGGCAAGCTGGAATTCATACAAATACAGAAAATCAAAATGCCAAAATTGAATATATAAATGCACAAAGGATAGAAAAAGAATTGCAGGAAGGAAAAATTGTTATTATTGCTGGATTTCAAGGGATAGATGAAAACAATAACATAACAACATTAGGAAGAGGTGGCTCTGATACAACTGCAGTAGCTTTGGCTGCAGCTTTAAAAGCAAAACAATGCTATATATATTCTGATGTTGATGGTATATACAGTGCAGACCCTAATAAGGTAAAACAAGCAAAAAAACTAAAGAATATTTCGTATGAAGAAATGCACGCTTTGGCAAGTGAAGGTGCAAAAGTTTTACATGATAGATGTGTTGAAGTAGCAGAAAGAAATGATTTGCCAGTAATTACTGGTTCTACATTTAATAATAATCCTGGAACTTTAATATCTCGTAAATTAGAGGCTTCTGGAGTAAAAAGCATTGTGAAAAAGGATGTTTCTAGAATTTCTGTTGTTGGATTTGGTATTAGTTCAAGAGATGAAGTTCTTAGCCAAATCTTAGATATTGCTAATAGAAATAGCTTGGAAATTTTTAATATTGATATTAGTAGAAGTAAGATTTCTATTGTTTTTAAAGAGATTGTTAAGGATGAGTTTCTTGATGAATTACATGAAAAAGTTATTAATTGAGGTTTTGTTTTAAATTAATATAATACTTGAAATATAAGAATTTCTAAAATTTCTCCATGCGCATTCGACATTTCATTTATAGCTTATATTTCAAGTATTTATTATAAAAATTTTATTCAAATGAATAAAATAAATTCAAAATGTATTGACTACAAATAATAGAAATGATAAAGTAAAGGAAGAATAAAAAGGTTAAATATCAAGGCATAATTTTTGATAGAAAAGCAAAAGAGAGAGAGGAAAGCAAATGAAAAAAAGAGAGCATGAAAGCCTTGGGGCTGTACACACACACACACACACACACACAGGTATATTTAGAAAACTAAGAATAAGCAAAAACTTAATGTTGTTGATGGCAATAACAATAGCAGTAATGGTAATGGGAATTGGATATTCAGCAATAAATTCTATAACAGGAGAAATAACGGGAAACATACTTGCAGAAGCACAAGAGGGAGTATTTATAACAGATGTAGAAAATGTGAGTAATGTAGATGCGAATATGACAAACTCAAAAATAGAAAATTTAACAAAAACAACATTAAAAAGTATAGTTGAATTGTCAAATACAAATCCACTATCAAGTATAACTTATAAAGTTACAGTGTATAATAGCTCGAAAGATATATACAAGTTTACAGAGGTTAAATATGACAAGGAATTTTATGATAATGAAGCAATTACATTTGAAATAACAGGATTTATACCAGAACAAAAAATACAACCTAATGAAACAAAAGAAATATTAATTACATTTAAATATAAAGATACTACAGCAGTGCCAGCAAATAGAATATTAAATTCTTATTTGAATTTTAATATGGAAGTGTTTAGGGTAACAACTGCTGGAACATATTTGCCAGATGGATTTACACAGGTAGAAGGTACAGATTTAGATAATGGATTAACAATACAAGATAGTACAGGAAATCAATATGTATGGGTAGAAGTACCAAAAACAGCAGAGGTTTATCCAACAGCAGGATTAGCAATAACAAGTTTTACGGATGAAGAATATACAGCAA
>OLNW01001153.1_pt1 | contig 27353 bp, 31 predicted proteins | sample 1672121 | NCBI WGS metagenome assembly OLNW01 (sample SAMEA3136648, study PRJEB25190) | human gut metagenome
CTCTTCCGATCTCACTAAAAATATTGCCCCTCCAAAGTTCGTGATAAATTTAGCTATTGGAGTGGCAAAATCTGATATTAAAAAGGTTGATATAATTTTATATCCTATTATATCCCCTTTCATTATTTCTTTATTAAATACATCTTCTGCTAAAGCACAAAAACCAATTAAGCAAATAAATAGTATTATCCACTTTAAGTTTTTGACTATAAATTCTTTTATTTTTCCTATCATTTACTACCTCTATTAAAATTCTTATCTATTGTTCTATATACAAATATTAAAATTACTGAAATTATTAATCCTACATAAAACATTGGAAATACCCTACTAAAACAATTTTTTATCCCATCTAAATATGATGTACTTGGATATCCCCAAGTTAATAAATTAATTAGTTCAGACAATATAATTTCTACCATTCCAATATATGGTAAACATTTATTTATCTTTTCTTTTTTAAAGTTAATCCATATTCCTGCAAAATATAAGATTACTGCTAAATACTTTATATCACAAATACTAATACTTTTCAACTCTCTATCTTATATAAAAAACATTCTTCATCATGTGAATAAATCATTCCTATTGCTTGCAAATATGAATATATTATTGTTGAACCTACAAATTTCATTCCTCGCTTTTTCAAATCTTTTGAAATCTCATCAGATAATTTTGATGTAGTCTTATCTATTTCATAAATTATTTCATCATTTGCAAATGTTTTTAAATAGTTGTGAAATGTTCCATACTCTTTTTGAATATTCTTAAATATTTTTGCATTATTTATACTTGCATTTATTTTTAATTTGTTTCTTATTATTTTTTCATTCAACATTAATTCTTGAACCTTTGAAGCATCATAGTCACATATTTTATCAATGTCAAAATTATCATATGCTTTTTTAAAATCTTCTCTCTTATTTAGTACACATTCCCAAGATAATCCTGCTTGAAATGATTCCAATATTAGCATTTCAAATAAATATTTTTCATCAAAATTAGGTCTACACCATTCTTCATCATGATATTTGATATATAACGGATTTTGTAAATTACACCATTTGCATCTTTTTTTCATAACCTGTCTCCTCATTTTATTTTTACTCCTAGCAGGTACATTAAATCCAATACTTGAACTTGACTTATTGTAGCACCTTTTATATCTTCTAGTGGAATAGAAATCCCCTCTATTTTAGCTTGAGATAAATCAACACCATTAAAACTTGTTTTAAATATTTGAGCTTGTGTTAAATCTGCTTCCTGAAATTTAATATTTTTAATTTGGTTATTCTGTAAATTACTACTTCTTAGTCCTGTTTCTTTAAATTGTAAATTTTTTAATTCTGACATTGATATATTAGCATAATTCATATTTGTATTTTTAAAACTTGTATCAAATAAAACACTTTCTATAAAGTTACATCCTATTGCTTTGCAATTGTCAAATTTACATCTAATAAAACTACAAGTATCAAAAATAGTATTTGAAAAATTACAATTAGTAAACTCTATATCTGTAAATGTAACATTTATAAAATTACTATTTAATATTGATACATTATGTATTAAAGCTCTGCTTATTGCAATTTTAGAAATTTCAATATTTTCATTTTCATATCCTTCTAATTCTATTCTTTCTAAATCTTCCTCATCTTTTATTTCTTCTTTTAAATCTTCTATTTTTCTATAATTATCCATTTTCATTTTCTATCCTATCATGACTGAAATATTACCATGCAAATATATCCTTATAATTCCACATATAATCAAATGTATAGGATATATCAAGTAAAAAAAATATTTCATTCCAGCCCATTTTCCTCTCTTCCCATTATATTTGTTTAATAATGGAATAGCTAAAACAGTACCCATTTGAAGTAATCCATAAGAAACATTTATGAATGCACAGTAAACTGCTGCATAAATTCCAGAAAATATTGTTTGAATTTTCATTTGTTTTTTGAAATCTTTTCTGTACACATAATCATAAATGATTATCATTACTGCAACTGAGCTCCAATCTGATGGGAAACCTAGAATACATAGCAAGATTACTAATCCTGCTTTTAACTTATTATTTAAATTAGATTCTTGAATCATTATTCCAATAAGACCTAATGCCAATGACCACATTATACTTGTTTGATTAAAAAATGTTCCATTTGAAAATGGAATAAGATTAATTCCAAATGCAAAACAATACGCAAAATGTGATATTACAGCAAAAATCAATAATCTGGTTAAATATTTTTTTCTATCGTGTGTGTAATATGCTCCTTCTGCTATAAAAAAGCAAAATATTGGTGCAACAATTCTTCCTATTAAATGTAATATCAAAAATACTCCACCTGTGTAGCCTGGCTCTATTACCCATATTAAATGATCAAATATCATTGCACATACAGCTATTAATTTTAACTGGTTGGCATTTAAGGTCTTTTTCATATAATTCATCCTTTCTTCTAATTTTACACTCTTTATATATTTTTTCACTCACTCTTTAAAAATTTATTACTTTATCAATTAATTTAGTATATTCATCTGAAAGTTCTCGACTTTCAAACACAATATTTTCACCATCAATTTGCCACTTTCCTTTATTTTTTGCTAGAAAATCTATTACATCTTCTGAATATTTTAAAAGATTTATAACCTCATCTATTGAATCTTCAACTGTTGTGTCTTCTTCAATTTCTCCAACCATTTCATCTTTATAAAAATCTATATAATGCTTATCTAAGTCATTTTCAATATATTCCATTGCTTTTTCTTGAGTTAAAAATTCTTTATATTCACTTTTATACTCTTCTAGTTTTTGAATAGTAGATGTCAAATATTTTTTTGTTTTGGTAAAGTCTGGTCCATCGGTTTTATAATTTTCTACTGTTAAACTTTGAGTAATTTGTTCTTCATTCAATACTTGAGCAATGTTTTTCATGTTTTTTAGAATATCTGATATATAATTTTTATATGCTCTTTCTACCATAGCATATTCGCCTTTGCTTACAGTTCTTTCTAATTTTTCTTCTACTTCATCAAGATTTGCATTTTCAGTATTTAAGACATTGTCTATCTCATCTACTTCATCTAACAATTTAGTTTCTCGAATAATATCTCTTATGAAGAAATATCCTAAAATATAGCCAATTATAGCTAAGACTATTGCTGAACCTATTATAATTTTCTTTTTCATAAAAATTAAATTCTCCTTTTCCAAATAATTATATCATATATTTTTATTAATTGTAACATTTTTAATTTTTTTATTTGTAATTACGTAAAAAATAAAAGGGGCTATAAAAAAGTCCCTTTTGCTTTTATTCTTCTGGTTCTTCATCATCATTTTCTGGCAATTCTTCTCCTAAACTTTGTTCAAAAGCTTTTGCAAAGTTATCTCTAACTTTTTTCTCTACTTCAGCAAGCATTTCTGGTCTATCTGTTAAATATCTCTTAGCATTTTCTCTACCTTGTCCTATTCTTTCTCCATTATAACTAAACCAAGATCCACTTTTTTCGATAATATCTAAGTTTACTGCCATATCAAATATATTACCTTCTTTTGAAATTCCCTTTCCATATAATATATCAAATTCTGCTTCTCTAAATGGTGGAGCAACTTTGTTTTTTATTACTTTTACTCTAACTCTATTTCCTGTTACTTGTCCATCTTGCTTAATATTTTCTATTTTTCTAATATCCATTCTTACAGATGCATAGAATTTTAATGCTCTACCTCCTGTTGTTGTTTCTGGATTTCCAAACATAACTCCAATTTTTTCTCTTAATTGATTAATAAATATTAATACTGTTTTTGATTTATTTATTGCTCCTGCAAGTTTTCTTAATGCTTGTGACATTAATCTTGCTTGTAATCCCATATGAGAATCTCCCATATCTCCATCTATTTCAGCCTTTGGTACTAGTGCTGCTACAGAGTCTACAACAATAACATCTAATGCTCCGCTTCTTACTAAGGCCTCTGTTATTTCTAACGCTTGTTCTCCTGTGTCTGGTTGAGATACTATTAAATTATCAATATCTACTCCTAATTTCTTTGCATAAACAGGATCTAATGCATGCTCTGCATCTATAAATGCAGCTTCTCCTCCTGCTTTTTGGGCTTCTGCTATTACATGCAATGCTAAAGTTGTTTTTCCTGAAGATTCTGGACCAAATACTTCTATAATTCTTCCTCTTGGTACTCCTCCAATTCCTAATGCTATATCTAAACTTAATGCTCCTGTTGGTATTGCTTCTACCTCCATGGCTTTAAATTCTCCTAATTTCATTACTGATCCTTTTCCAAATTGTTTTTCAATTTGTCCCATTGCAGCCTCTAATGCTTTTCTCTTTTCTAAGTTTTCTTCCATGTATATTTCCTCCTAAAATTTGTAAACTTTTGTTCGATAGTTATAATATATATCGAATTTTAATTTTTGTCAAGCTCTTTTTTTAATTTTTATACCAATTATTAATATTAATAAATATATTATACCAATTTGCAGTAACACTTCCTTTTAAACTCCAACTACTTGCAACCGCATAATAACTATTATATAATCCTATATAAGGCTTTTGTTCATTAAATATTTCTCTTATTCTTGTATATTTTTCTTTTAATAACTCCTCTTTTGTAATGTTCTTTACTTCCGACATTAATGAATTTAATTCTTCATTATTAAAATTACAAGAATCAATATAGGTCTCTATGCTAGGGTTTGCTGAAACCGTAGTACCTGTAATTATTGAGTCATAATTCTTATTTTGTAAATAATACTGATATTGTGAATCACTAGCTTTTACTATAGTAACATTTATTCCTATATTTTGTAAATCTGCTTTTATCATCTCTGCTACATTGACTCTTGATTGGTTTGATGCTTGTACAACTATCTTAAAATATAATGTTTTAGTATAATAATTTTCTGTTTTCTGCCACCTATTATATTTAAATTCCCAACCATTTTGTTCTAATATTTGTTCTGCTAATTCTGGATTATATGAATTATCTGTTCCTTCTCCTTTTAACCAACTTCCATAATCTAATGAATAATCTGTCACTTTATATTTTCCATTGTATAAACTAGAAATTATATTTTCTCTGTTAATTGCATGTGATATTGCATTTCTTACTTCAACATTAGATAAAATATTATTTTCAGTATTTAAAGCTAAATAATCAAATTCTCTACCTGCAACTTCTTGTTTATTAAAACCTATTGTTCCTATATAGTTTTCTATTCCTATATTGTTTGTAGTAATAACATCTACTTTTCCAAGCTTAAAAGCATTATATAATTCTCCTAACCCTGCATATTTGCCTATATTTATCGTTTCAAGAGTCAAATCCTCACGTGTATAATTTTCATTTTTCTTTAATACTATTTTTTCACCATCATTTTGTACTATTTTATATTTTCCTGTTCCAACAGGTGCAGTATTTTTTTCTGTTGTAGAAAAATCTTGCCCCTCAAAATAATCCTTACTCATAATAGGAAAATTTAAATCATATTCAAAAAATGGAATTTCATGATCTATTGTTATTTGTAATGTATCATTATCTATTTTACTAGCATTTACTATGTATTGTACATTATTTCCATAAATTGATGGAATCTGTTTTAAAATATCAATCGTAAACAATACATCTTCTACTTTAAATTCATTACCATCTGACCATTTTATATCTTTTTGAATTTTTATTAAATATGTTGTAGCACTTGTCTTTGCCCAATCTTTTGCCAAACATTTTTGTAATTTGTATTCAGTGTCAACTTCAAATAATGGTTCATATATTATTCTTGAGATTTCTTGCACATGCTTATTATTACTTAATATCGGATTAATTGTATCAAATGATGCTATTCCTAAATTCATTTCTTTTATTACTTCTTCTTCAGTTGATATCACATTTGTTTTGTTCTCTTCCTTTATTTCCTCTTTTTTATTTACTTTATAAACAACTGCGATTATTATTGCAATAACAAATATGATAAATATATATTTGATAAAATTACTTTTCACAATATCACTCCTTGCTATGTAATAATATATTATTATAGCATTTTTTTCAAGTATTTTATTAAATTATACTCAAAAGGAGGCACTAAAATAATGCCCCCATATTTTATATACTATTCTTTTATATCTGGAAATCTATTTTCTTGATTCTACAATCAACTTTATACCAGTTCTGTCCTCTCCTTCTACTTCAACTTCTGCAAATGCTGGTATACAAACTAGGTCTACTCCTGATGGTGCTACAAAACCTCTTGCAATTGCTACTGCCTTTACTGCTTGATTTAGAGCTCCAGCTCCAATTGCTTGCATTTCTGCCTTTTGTGATTCTTTTACTAACCCTGCAATAGCTCCTGCTACAGAATTTGGGTTAGATTTTGATGAAATTTTTAAAATTTCCATTCTTTTTTGCCTCCTATAATTTTAATTTTTGTTGCAACTTTTACATTTTGTATTTTATATCATGTAACTTTTTTTGTCTAGGTCTTTTGGAAATTTTTTCAAGTTTTTCATCGCGTCTTTCGACAAGTTTTTCTGATTTTCAGCGATTTTGTTTTTATTGAATTTGTATTCTCTTAATACTTATTACTTTATTTGTATTATCATCTACCTCAAATTCTACGGCATTTAGCATGCATTCCCCTTCTGCAAGCTTATACTTCTCTGGAAGAGCTGTTTCGAACCTTTTAAAAGATACTTTTGCATCCATTCCTATAACAGAATCTCTTGGTCCAGTCATTCCTAAATCTGTAATATATGCTGTACCTTCTGGTAAAATTTGTTCATCTGCAGTTTGAACATGTGTATGAGTTCCAAATAATGCTGTTATTTTTCCATCTAAAAATCTTCCCATAGCAATTTTTTCTGCTGTAGCTTCTGCATGAAAATCAATAAATATCATATCAACTTTTCCTTGCAAATTCTCTACCATTTCTTTTGCCATTACAAATGGATTTTCTGTAAGTATATTAATATCTACTCTTCCCATAAAATTCATTACAGCAATTTTTTTACCATTGCATTCATATATTTCTAATCCTTTTCCTACTACTCCTTTAGGATAATTAGCAGGTCTTAATAACTGAGGTTCATCTATAAACTTAAATATGTCTTTTTTTCCCCATGTATGATTTCCCATTGTTATTACATTTGTTCCTGCTTCTAATATGTCTCTAAAGTTTCTTTCTGTTATTCCCATTCCTCCTGCTGAATTTTCTCCATTTGTTATAACAAAATCTATATTTTCCTCTCTTTTAATTTTAGGCAATTCCTCTTTTAATTTTCTTACTCCTGCCTCTCCTACTATATCTCCAACAGCTAATACTTTCATTTTTTCCTTCTTTCTATTTTACTTTTGCTTTATATTTTACCATTTTATAGTAAGTTAGTCAAGTTTTTAAATTTCATAATTTTTAGTGTTTTATTAATTTAGATTAATTTGCTATTTTAAGCTTTTTTTCTAGTCTTTCAATCCTTCTTCTATTATCCATATACATATTTTCTACTGAACTTTGAAATGAGTATAATATATTAGTTATCTGTTCTACATTTCTATTTGCTCTTTCCTCATCTTCTTTTCTATCTTGTTCTCTAATTTTCATCCATTCTGCTTTATCTTTTTCTCGTATTGCCATCCATTCTGCCTTATCTTCTGCACGTTTTCTCTCTAACTCTTCCTTATCTTTCTTTCGTATTGCCATCCATTCTGCTCTGTCTTTCTCTCGCACTGCCATCCACTCTGCTTTATCTTCCGCTCGTATTCTCTCTAACTCAGCTTTGTCTTCTGCTCTCTGTCTTCTTGTTTCTTCTTCGTGTTTATTCCATCTTGCTTCATTTTCTGTCCTAATGCTTTGAATTTCTACTTTCATTTCTTTTATTTCTTGTCTATTTTCTCTTACTTCATCTCTTAAATCATTAATTGCCTTCAAAATAGGTACAATGATTTCGTTTTGCTCCATAAAATTCCTCCTTTATATAAATTTCTTATAATTTTAATAGATAAAAATATCTGATAAAAAATATTTGATTTCAAATTTAAACACTAAAAATCACTTTGATTTAATTTTTACAACCCGATTATACATTTTTCAAAGTATATTGTCAAGGAAAATCATTCGACATTTTTCGACTCTTTCGGTGCAAACCTACTATTTACCAGAAAAATTTTTATTAATATTTTTTATTTTTTAGAATATATCTTATCTGAGGAGGTTTTCTTATGAAAACATATAAAATAGCCATAGTAGGCGCAACTGGATTAGTTGGAAGAACTGCTCTAAAAGTTTTAGAAGAAAAAAACATTCCAAATCTTGATTATGTTTTATTTTCTTCTAAAAAATCAGCTGGTACTAAATTAAAATTTTTAAATACTGACTTTATTGTTAGAGAACTAACTGATTCTTCATTTGATGAAAAATTTGACTTTGCACTTTTTTCTGCTGGAGCTGAAACATCAAAACATTTTGCTCCAATCGCAGCTTCAAAAGGATGTATTGTAATTGACAATAGTAGTGCTTTCAGAATGGATGACAAAGTTCCATTAATTGTTCCTGAAGTAAATTTTGAAGATGCCAAAAATCATCACAATATAATTGCCAACCCTAATTGCTCTACAATTCAAGCTGTTGTCGCTCTAAAACCTCTTGATGATAAATTTAAAATTAAAAGAATTGTGTATTCTACATATCAAGCTGTTTCTGGTGCAGGAAAGTTAGGATTACAAGACTTAGAACAACACTCTACCTTAAAATTTCAGCATCCAATTTATGATAATTGTTTGCCACAAATTGACACGTTCTTAGTTAATCATTATACAAAAGAAGAAATGAAAATGGTAAATGAAACACGTAAAATATTAAAACATCCAACACTTCCTATCACAGCTACTGCTGTTCGTGTTCCAGTCACAAACTGCCACGGTGAAAGCATTAATGTAGTATTTGAAAAAAGTTTTAAATTAACTGATATTTTCAATACCTTAAAATCTGCACCTGGCATAGTTGTTCAAGATGATATCGAAAATAACATTTATCCTATATCTTCAAATGTAAATGGTCATGATGAGGTCTTTGTTGGTAGAATCAGAAAAGATTTCAGTATTAAAAATGGACTTAATTTATGGATAGTAGCTGACAATTTGAGAAAAGGCGCAGCTAGTAATGCTATCCAAATTATAGAGAAAATGATTAATTAAGAAAGGATTTTGTATGAAAAAATGTATTTTTAAAGGTGTTGCTACTGCTCTTGCAACTCCTTTCTCTGAAAATGGAATTAATATAACTGAATTTGAAAAATTTATTAATTTTCAGATTGATTCTGGAATTAATGCCCTTGTTGTCTGTGGTACAACAGGAGAAGCTAGTACAATGTCTAAAGAAGAAAAAATTGCTACAATAAAATGTGCTGTAAAAACTTCTGCTGGAAGAGTTCCTATTATTGCAGGAACAGGTTCAAACAATACTTCTTCAGCAATTGAAATGGCTACAATTGCTGAGATTTTAGGTGCTGATGCTTTACTAATTGTAACACCTTATTATAATAAAACTACTCAACAAGGATTAATTGAACATTATAAGGCAATTGCTAATTCTGTCTCTTTACCAATTATTCTATACAATGTTCCAAGCAGAACAGGATTAAATATTTTGCCTGAAACTTGTCTAGAACTGTCAAAAATTGAAAATATTGTGGGCATCAAAGAAGCTAGTGGAAACATATCTCAAGTAGCTGAAATAACTAAATTATGTGGAGATGATTTTTCAATTTATTCTGGAAATGATGATCAAATCGTCCCAATTCTTTCTCTTGGAGGAAAAGGCGTTATTTCCGTTCTTTCAAATGTCGCTCCAAAACTCACTTGCAGTATAACTAATTCCTTTTTCCAAAATGCAATTAATGAAGCTTGCCATTACCAATTAGAAGCTTTGCCTCTTATTCATTCATTGTTTGCCGAAACCAACCCAATACCTATTAAAGAAGCTCTTAATTTATCTGGTTTCAATTTTGGAAAGCCTCGTCTTCCTCTTGTCGAATGTTCTGCTAATTTGAGAAAGATATTAAAAGAGCAACTAAAAATATAGAATTTTCTATATTTTAGTTGCTCTTTATCTTTTGCTTAAATTACTCTAGAGTAAAACCTCCTGTTCTTAAATTCAACCACCTCTTTAAAATAATTAAAGAGGTCTGCCCATCCCAGAATTTTGGTTCCGGTAACAACGATTTTGCTCTGATCCATCTCAATCTTGCCAAATAACTTGTTACCAACTTTGGAGTAGATAACACATCCTACTCCATTTCCTCCATCCAGGTACTGAGCCCGAACTGTTGCGTCAAGTTTCTTGTCATTTACCAATTTTACTGCGGTATTCAGAATATCGCTAATTGGCATGCTCTTAATGTTGCTCATATTAGCCTCCGTTTCTTTTAAGTAAAAGCTCCTACAATGCTAACTGCATTATGTAACCAATATATCACAAATTTTGACATTTTTCAACAGTTTTACTTGTTTTTCTTTTTTCTTTTAATAGTTCTTTTTACTTTTTTTATCATAATTCTATTTGATTTTTGTGCTCTTTTCAATGTCTTCTTAGAATTATCTATTTTTTCTTTTATTCCTCTTGTAGATTCTTCAATTTTCTTTTTAATATCATCCCATTTTGAGAACTTAACATTTTCCTTTACTCTTGGAAATGCATTAACAAGTCTCTTATATGGTCCTAATTTATTTAAAATAATCCTTTTTACTTTGTCTGATATTTCTGCAGTATTATCTTTTAACTCTTTAGTCATTTCTTTTAAATTCAAAATAATTTTAAAAGAAACAATACAATCTATTAAAAATAAAACACATAATACTCCTGTTACAATATTTAAAGCCAAATCAGGAATTAGATTAATTATCTTTTCTAAAAATGGATTAAATACAAATAGTACTAAAACTCCACCTATTCCAAAAGGTACTAAAGTTTCTAAACAGATTCTTCCATTAATATTGAATTTATTATTACTATAATCCCACCATCTTGCTTTAAATATTTTTTCCATAATATAACTTGTTAAATATTCCAAAGTACCACATATAATAACAGACAAAAAGAAAGTTACCACTACATCATCAGCATATTTTTGTAACAATAAGGTTATTAATATTACACCACAACCATATATTGGGCAATATGGTCCAACTAAGAAACCTCTATCTACAAATTTCTTTTCTCGTATTGTTGCAGGTATCATTTCTATAAGCCATCCTGCCAATGAATAGATAAAAAATAGCATTATATACATTTCTATTTCTCGTATCATATAAAACTCCTCTTTTTAATTTCGAGTTTTATTGTAGCATAGTTTATTTAAAATATCAATTATATTTTATACTTTTACTTCTTTTTTAGTTTTGTTTTCTTTTTCTGCTACTTTCTTTTCTTTTTGCTTCATTTTCAAATTATCTTTTGCTACTGTCATAAGAAGTTTTATTCTATTTGTTTGGTTTGCCTCACTAGCTCCTGGATCATAATCAACCGGAACAATATTAGCATCTGGATACATATCTCTTATAGTTTTTATTACACCTTTACCAACAACATGATTTGGCAAACATGCAAATGGTTGAACACAAACTATATTTTGAATTCCATTTTCCATATATTCAAGCATTTCTGCTGTTAAGAACCAACCTTCTCCTGTTTGATTTCCTGTTGATAATACTGATTGTACATTATCTGCTAAATGCCAAATATCACAAGTTGGCAAATATCCTTTTTTAGATTTTGCTAAAGCTTTTCTTACATCTTTTTCTAATAAATCTATCAATTTTATTGCAATTCCATTTATTGTTGCTTTTTTATTATCATTTTTTAACATTCTATTAGAAATTACTTTGTTACTTGCCATAAATTTACAGAATCCTAAGAAGTCTGGAAGAATTACTTCTGCCCCTTCTTTTTCTAGTAAATTTGCAACATAATTATTACCAAATGGATGATATTTTATTAATATTTCTCCAACAATTCCTACTTTTGGTTTTTCTACACTAGTATCCCATTCAATTTTTTCAAAATCTTCTACTATTTGTGAAATTCCTTTTGAAAATTCTTTTGCACTACTTTTTATAGCTAACTTTTTAGCTTTTTCCATCCATTCTGCAAATAACTTATCTGTTTCACCTTTATTTTTCTCATAAGCTCTATTTTTGTACAACATTTTTTGCAATAAATCAGCTAATACCATTGCTTTTAGAAGCTTTTCTGCTAATGATATTGTTAATTTGAATCCTGGATTTTTTTCCATTCCAACAACATTAAATGAAATTACTGGAACTTGTTCAAATCCTGCGTCTCTTAATGCTTTTCTTATAAATCCTATATAATTTGTAGCTCTACAGCCTCCGCCTGTTTGAGACATTATTATTGCTGTTTTATTTACATCATATTTTCCACTTTGTAATGCTTCTATAAATTGACCTGTAGTTATTATTGATGGATAGCATGCATCATTATTTACATATTTTAATCCTGTTTCTATTGTGTGTTGTGTACATTCTCTTAATAATACCGCATTATATCCTTCACTTTTTAATACTGGCTCTAAAAATTCAAAATGTATTGGTGCCATTTGTGGGAAAATTATTGTATAATCTTTTTTCATTTCTTCTGTGAATGCAATTCTGTTTAATTGATATTCTCCATTTGCCATAGAATCTTTTTTCTCTTTTAAACGTTTATTTATACTTGCAAGTAATGAACGCAAACGAATTCTTACAGCTCCTAAATTATTTACTTCGTCTATTTTAATTAATGTATACATTTTTCCAAAACTTGTTAATATTTCTTCTACTTGGTCTGTAGTTACTGCATCAACACCACATCCAAATGAATTTATTTGCACTAATTCTAGATTATCATGTCTACCAACAAAATCTGCTGCAGCATATAATCTTGAATGGAACATCCATTGGTCAACAACACGAAGTGGTCTTTCTGGTAAAGTTTTATCAGCAACACTATCTTCTGTTAAGACACACATACCTAAACTTGTAATTAATGTATCAATTCCATGATTTATTTCAGGATCTATATGATATGGTCTACCTGCTAGAACAATTCCTCTTAAATTATTTTTCTCTATATATTCGATTGTCTCTTTACCTTTATTATGAATATCTTGTCTACATTTTTGATACTCTGCTTCTGCTTTTGCAATCGCTTGTTTTAGCTCTTTCTTTGTAAAATTGTATTCTTTAAATTCAGGCAATTCCATCATTCTTTGCATCAATTGTTTTGGCTCAAATGGTAAGAATGGGTTCATGAATTTTATATCATCAGATTTTAATTCTTCCACATTATTTTTTAGAACTTCTGAATATGAAATTACAATTGGGCAATTATATCTATTGTTTGCATCTTGATATTCTTTTCTTGAATATGGCATACATGGATAAAATATAGTTTTTATTCCTTTTTGAATCAAACTAATAACATGTCCATGTGATAATTTAGCTGGATAACATACTGATTCTGATGGCATTGATTCAATACCTTTTTCATATATTTTTCTTGTACTCTTTTCAGAAATTATTACTCTAAATCCTAAATTAGTTAATAATGTAAACCAGAAAGGATAATCTTCATACATATTTAAAACTCTTGGAATTCCAATTGTTCCTCTTGGTGCATCTTTTTCTTCTAATGGTGTATAATCAAATATTCTTTCATATTTGTATCTTACAAGGTTTGGTAAATCTTTGTGTGAATTTACTATTCCTTCTCCTTTTTCACATCTATTTCCAGATATATGTCTCTTTCCATTACTAAACATATTTATTGTTAATTGACAATGATTTTCACATCCATTACATCTTGTATGTGTTACTTTGATATTTAATTTGTCAATTTCTTCTGTTGTGGCAAGTGTTGAGTGATATTCCATATCCATATTAGATTCATATTGTTCACAAGCCAATAATGCCATTCCATAAGCTCCCATAAGTCCTGCAATATCTGGTCTAATAACATTTCTTCCTACTATTAATTCAAAAGCTCTTAAAACTGCTTCATTATAAAAAGTTCCACCTTGTACAACAATGTGACTTCCTAATTTTTTTACATCTCTTATTTTCATTACTTTTTGAATTGCATTTTTTATTACTGAATATGATAGTCCTGCTGATATATCTCCAACAGAATATCCTTCTTTTTGTGCTTGTTTTATTTTAGAATTCATAAATACTGTACATCTTGAACCTAAATCTACTGGATTTTGAGCTTCTAATGCTTCTTTTACAAATTCTTCTATACTTAAATTTAAGCTTTTAGCAAATGTTTCAATAAATGACCCACAGCCTGATGAGCAAGCTTCATTTAACATGATATTATCAATTGTGTTATTTTTTAATTTGATATATTTCATGTCTTGTCCACCAATATCCACAATGCTTGTTACTTTTGGCTCAAATTTCTTTGCAGCTGTGTAATGTGCAATTGTTTCAATTTCATTTAAATCTACATTTAAAGCTGTTTGTATTAATTTTTCTCCATATCCTGTAACACCACTATAACGAATTACAGCATCTTTTGGCATAACAGAATATAGTTTTTTAAGCATCTCAATAATACTTTCAAGTGGTTTTCCACCATTTCCTTGATATGCTGAATATAATAAAGCTCCATCTCTATCTGTTACAACCAATTTTGATGTTGTTGAACCAGCATCAATTCCTATAAAACAATCACCTTTATGCTCAGATAAAGTCTTTTTCTCTACTTTATCTTTATCATGTCTAGCTTTAAATTCTTCATACTCTGCATTTGTTGTAAATAGTGGTTTTAAAGGTTGTGAAGTTGTATCATGAGATTGTCTTAATACTTGTATTTTACTCTTCAATTTTTCTACACTAATTGGTGTCATATCTTTAGCATCTAAACATGCGCCTTTAGCAACTAATAAATGTGCTTCTTCTGGCACAATAGTTTGCTCAGGAGTTAAATGCAATGTTTCTACAAATCTCTTTCTTAATTCAGGTAAATATGTAAGTGGTCCACCTAAAAATGCTACATTTCCTCTAATTGGTCTTCCACAAGCTAATCCTGAAATTGTTTGATTTACAACTGCTTGTAAAATAGATACAGCAATATCTTCTTTTGCTGCACCTTCATTTAACAATGGTTGCACATCAGTTTTAGCAAAAACACCACATCTTGAAGCTATTGGATAAATTGTTTGATATCCTTTAGCTAATTCATTTAGTCCTGCTGTATCTGTATTTAATAATGATGCCATTTGGTCTAAAAATGCACCTGTTCCACCAGCACAAGTTCCATTCATACGTTGTTCTATTGACTTTCCAAAATAAATTATTTTAGCATCTTCTCCACCAAGTTCAATTACAACATCAGTTTGTGGTATGTATTTTTCTACTGCTCTTTTACAAGCAACTACTTCTTGGATAAAAGGTACATCTAAAAATCTAGCTGTACTCATTGCACCTGAGCCTGTCAACGCTATTGTGAATTCTTTATCTTTATATTTTTCTACTAATTCTTCTAATACTTTGCAAACAGTATTTTTAGTATCTGAATAATGTCTCTCATAAGAAGTATAAATCTCCTTCAAATTCTCATCCATTACTGCAATTTTTACTGTTGTTGAACCTACGTCCATTCCTATATGTACTACTTTATTACTCATATATATTGTCCCTCCTGCGGGAATTTTTGCATGCTAATTTGGGGTCGGTCCTTTTTTTCGCATCGCGAATTTAGGGTCGGTCCTTTTTTTCGCAAAATTTTCCTTAAACATTTTCCAATTCATCGTTAATATATCATAATTATATATTTTTTTCAAGCAATTATATTATATTAAATAATTGTGAACGAAATATGAATTTATCTGCTTTTTTATTTCCAATTTATGCTTATTCTATTGTTTTTCCTTTTAATTTATGCTATACTAAATATATTGTTTTTATTAATTTCACCTTGAAACTTAAGGAGGAGTAAAACATGTATAAAGGGTGCTTAGTATTGGTGTTTGCGGCTATTATTTTCCTTGCAATAATTGCTATGCTAATTGCATTTGCTGCTTGGTTCTTTGGTATATTAATAGCTGCGGGATTTATTAACACTATCGGATGGATTTTTTTTATAATGATACTTTTGGGTCTAACATTAGCTTTCATTATAAAATTTTCATCTAAATTTTAACTCACCCAAAACAGTATCACGCAATCAACGTGATACTGTTTTATTTTTATTCTGTTCTTAATGCTTCAACTGGATCTCTTTTTGCTGCAAACCTTGCTGGAATCAATCCTGCAATCATTGTTAATCCAACACTAATTGCCACCAATATAATTCCTCCAACCACTGGAAGTTTTGCAATACCAGAAATTCCAACTAGATTTTTTATAACAATATTAATTGGCATATCTAATAATAATGTTACAACAATTCCTAATAATCCTGCAACTAAACCAACAAGCAATGTTTCTGCATTAAACACTCTTGAAACATCTTTTTTAGAAGCTCCTATACTACGTAAAATTCCAATTTCTTTTGTTCTTTCAAGTACTGAAATATATGTTATAATTCCTATCATTATTGATGAAACCACCAAAGAAATTCCAACAAAGGCAATTAATACATAACTAATTACATTAATTATAGTTGAAACAGAACTCATCATAATTCCAACTAAATCTGTATAATTTATGACATTTTCTTCTTTTCCTTGTTCTGTTTGTTTATTATTATAATCTGTTATAATATCTGCAATTTTGTCTTTTGAAGCAAAATCTTTAGGATACAAATTTATTGATGCTGGATTATCTAAATCCACAACTCCTAATTTACTCAAATTATTTTCATAAGTTGCTGATGAATTGCTTGAATATGTTTGCATCAATTGTGCAAGTTCCGCTTCTGAAAGTGTTGCCATATAAGCTCTTTGCTCATCTGATAATTGAGTATAATCAAATGTTGCATTTGTATTTTCAGGAAATTTTATTCCTGTAAATACATTTATTTCAGGATTAGCCTTTTGTTCTTTTACAATTTCTGCTTCATTTACTTTATTTATAACATGTTCTTTCAAATCTTTATTATAACCGATCAATCCTGCTGAAGATGATGCTACAGTATTCTCATTTGGCTTAATAATTCCAACTATTTTTATCTCTTCTGCATTATTTACTAATTCTTTCATATATTGTTCATCATTTGACATATCTTGCCATACATTTCCAACTTTTTTATAATAATCTGTATTTAACAATACTTTAAATTTATAATTTAATATTTCATCATATGAATAACTATTTTTATCATCGTTTGTTTCAATCTTTTCTCCATTTTTTAATTTATCCATTGCATTTCCAAGTTCTGAAACATCTTTAATCCCTAAAGAATATAAAGTATAATCACTTACTTCGTTATTCTTGTCTGCAATCAAAACAACTTCATTATAGTTTTGTGGCCAATTTCCTGCAACCACATCATATTGTGACTCTAATAATTCCTGATTATCAAGCATTTCTGACCACACATCAGTCTCACTCATCATTGCTCCTGTTGACATTATTGAACTAGATTGTTCTTGTGCTTTTACCATATCTCCAAATCCTATTTTTTCAAGCACTGAACTTGGATTTACTTGATAAACACTTCCATCATCCTTAGTTTTATAAATATTCAAATCCAAATTATATCCATATTGAATTGCATTTATATAATCTTTTATGCCACTATCTCCACTCTCTAAAAAGCTTTTGAATTCTTTCAAATTATTAGTTTGAACTTTGCTTGATAGTGTTTCTAGCATATCTCCCATAATTGCTCTTGAGTATATTTTATCATTTTCATGCTCTTCACCATCATCTTTTCCCATCATAGACTCCATCATGCTTGACATATCTATTGATGATTCCTGAATAGTGATTGGATATGATGACAATGTATCTTCTTCCACTTTATTTATATATGATTGCATTCCATTTGATAATGACAAAATCAATGCAATTCCTATTATTCCTATTGAACCAGCGAATGATGTTAAAAATGTTCTTCCTTTTTTAGTCATTAAATTATTCAAACTTAAATGAACTGCTGTTGTAAATTTCATTGATGCTTTTCCCGTTTTTTCTTTTTTAGTTCTTGCTCTGTCTAAGTCTTTTTTGCTTGCAGTATATGGATTAGAATCATCTGTTACTTTTCCATCTAATAATTTAATTATTCTAGATGAATATTTCTCTGCCAATTCTGGATTATGTGTTACCATTATTATCAATCTATCTTTTGAAATCTCTTTTAAAATTTCCATTACTTGTACAGATGTTACAGAATCAAGTGCTCCTGTTGGTTCATCTGCTAATAATATATCTGGATCATTTACCAATGCTCTTGCTATTGCAACTCTTTGCATTTGTCCACCAGACATTTGATTTGGCTTTTTGTTAATCTGGTCACCTAATCCAACTTTTGTTAATGCTTCAATCGCTCTTTTTCTTCTCTCTTCTTTTCCTACTCCTGATATTGTAAGTGCTAATTCAACATTAGCCAATACAGTTTGATGTGGGATTAAATTGTAACTTTGAAATACAAATCCTACTGAATGATTTCTATATGTATCCCAGTCTTTGTCTTTAAATTCTTTTGTTGACTTTCCATTTATAACTAAGTCTCCAGAAGTATATCTGTCTAGCCCTCCAATAATATTTAGTAGTGTTGTTTTTCCACATCCACTCTGACCTAATATTGAAACAAATTCACTTTCTCTAAATTCTAAATCTATTCCTTTTAATGCTTTTACTTCATTATCTCCTGATAAATAATTTTTGGTTATTCTTTTTAATTGTAGCATTATCTATCTCCTCTCTATTTAATATTTTCATTTTTAATTATATGTAATCATTAATATTATAATGACACAGTGTCATCTTGTCAATGCAATCATTGTGAAATTTGTGTGAATTTTAAATACGTTTGGTAAAAACAATCCTAGAACTTTATGGTAACACCTTTTTACAAAAATCATATTATGTATTATATAAATTTTGAAAAGGAGGAATAAAATGTTTACGCGTAGATATAAAAAATGTTTTTGTATGAACAATAATTCATCATGCAATAATGCTACAAATATGATAGAAGACAAATGTACCGATGTTTGCCCTTGTAATTATGAAGATTACAATATGGATGAATGTGAATGTGGATTTGATGAAGAATACGAAATAAGTGTTTTCCCAGAAAATCCTATGCTTGCACAAAGCTATGTTCCTTGGCAATATATGGATAAAACTTTCAAACCATGTGTTGGATTAAAAATGGGAACAATATTTCCTGAATTGGTTAGCCCATATATGCCATGTCAATCTATGAGAGTTAATGAATTTTTGGAAGCAACAAATACTATCGGAGAGGGGTGTAATAAATAATGAATAATAATAATTCTAATAACTGTGACAATACAAGAGAAGAAATGCTAGAAAGAATTAAATGTTTAAATTTTGCCATTATTGAATTAGGCCTTTATTTAGATACTCACCCAGATGATGAAAAAGCTCTTTGCTTACACAGAAAATATTGCAAAGAATATAGAGAATTAACTGATAACTATCAAAAAGTTTATGGTCCTTTAACAATCCAATTTCCATGTAATAAATGGAGATGGCTTGAAGAACCATGGCCTTGGGAAGGAGGAAATATATAAATGTGGACATATAATAAGGTTTTAGAATATCCAATTAATATAAAATGCACAGACCCTCGTCTTGCTAAAGTTATTATTAGCCAATATGGCGGTCCTGATGGCGAACTTGCTGCTTCTCTTAGATATTTATCTCAAAGATTTGGTATGCCAGACCAAAAAACAAAAGCTGTTTTAAATGATATTGGTACTGAAGAGTTAGCTCACTTAGAAATGGTTGGTACTATTGTTCATCAATTAACAAAAAATGCTTCTATCGAAGAAATTGAAGCTGCTGGTTTAGGGGCATATTACACAGATCATGGGGTAGATGTATATCCTCAATCTGCTGCTGGAATGCCATTTACTGCTGCATATATAGCATGTAAAGGAGATGCAATAGCAAACTTACAAGAAGATTTAGCTGCAGAGCAAAAAGCACGTGCTACTTATGAAAAGTTAATTGATTTATGTAGAGATAATCCAGATGTTGTAGACCCTCTTCGTTTCTTAAGAGAAAGAGAAGTTGTTCACTTCCAAAGATTTGGTGAAGCTTTAAGAGGCGTTCAAGATAAACTTGCTGAAAAGAAATTTTATATGAATGATGGCAGTTGCTTAAATATTCAACAAAATGATGATTGTAATTGTGGAATGTAGTTCAAAAAATAACTCACTTTTTTTGTGAGTTATTTTTGTATTCCATATCCGTTTGATATAGGATCTTTAAACAATCCTATATGTGGTGGCAAATATGTAAATATAATAAAACATAATAATATGCATATCAATCCAATAACTGCAATCCTCTTATTACATTTTAGCTTATACTCATCATTAGTCATTATCTTATATGCAACATATTCTCCTAATATTACAGCAACAAAAAAACTTCCAATATCTAAAATTGCAAAATTAGTTCCTATTATACCTGTATAAGTATAGAAAAATACTATTATAAATGACATTGCCAAAATTATTCCTATTGTTTTGGCACACCAAAATTTCTTATTATCTTTTCCTATTACTAAAAATCCGACTATTGTTGTTATTAACATTGGAAAAAAGACTAATTTTAAATGTTCCCATGTACTTTCATTAACAGCAGAAAATGAAGCTATTATTTTATTATCTCCACTCCATTCATATAAAAAATGTAAAATCGTTCCTAAAATCCATGTAAAAATAACGCTAAATATTTGAAATCTTATTATTTTTCTCTTTTCCATACAGCCTCCTTATTTAATATTTATGCCACAATCTCGTATATATTCTGAATATTTAAGTCCTATTTTTGGAAAAACTTGTAATTTCTATTGATTTTTCTAGAAATATATGCTATAATAAATTAGTTAACGTAAATAACGTTTACATTTTTCCATTAGTCAGGATGGATCGTCCAATAATAAAACAATTTTATTTACTGAATTTTTTGGAGGTAAGTATCATGTTGAAAGCCAAAGATGGAAAACTGGTTCGCCTTTGTAAGGATGACCAAGAATTTGTTTGGGAAGCATACCTCGAAGGCGGTGTAAATATCGTCTATCGTATCTCGTATTATGACATCAAAAAAGCTCATGCTCTTTTGATTACTGATGCCAATGGTAATGAAGTCTGTGCGCTTCTTTCCAAAGACGTCACTCGTATGGTTGCCCTGACCGATGAAGAACTTATCATGGACGGCTTGCCGCTCGATAAGTTCATTCGGGAATATTGTCCCGATTTTGTTGAAAGTCTTGACGAAGTTGAGGCCCAGAAAAAACCGTAACCCAACATAAAAAGACTCGCGCCCTGACTCGCGAGTCTTTTTTATTTTATTTCTAAAATTCTCTTTAAAAAATTCCATGGACCTGTTTTATCTGTTAATCCATCATAATTATTTTTTATCCTATTCAACACCTCTTCTTTTGTGAAAAACTTTATTTCAGCAACTTCTTCCTCTTGTAACTTAATTTCTGATACGTCTATACTTTTAGTTATTAAATAACACTCATTAAATTGTTTGTTAATAATATCTCCTTTTTTATTTGCAGAACATGATCCAACTAAATATTTTATATCATTATCATTTATATCTATTCCTAGTTCTTCTTTGCATTCTCTAATTAATGCTTGTCTTCCAAATTCCCCTGCCAAAACATGTCCTCCAACAGTCACATCCCATAAATTCGGCCATAGTTTCTTATTTGCACTTCTCTTTTGCAATAAAATATTAGAATTTTTATCTATAACAAATGCATATACACACCTATGCCACAAACCTTTTTTATGACATTCTTCCCTTGCAGCTATTTCTCCTGTAAACTCTCCTCTTTCATTTAATACATCCAATTTTTCTTCCATCATATGATTTCAAGCTCCATTCTATAACTTTTTTGTAAATATCTGAATTGTATCATAAATTTATAATATTTTCAATCAATCTATAAAAAAAACAGATAGAAACTTCAATGTAGTTTCTATCTGTTCAGCTCAAGAGTTACTTAAAGCTGTTTGGTAACAACCTCAATCTTGAGCACCTGTTCCCAGCCAGCATGTTGGAAGCAATATTCTGCTTCCTCTTTGCCTGTAGCTGGGTTGACAACGGTCTTGCCAGTCGCCACGCGATTGGCCTTAGCACGGATAACAGGCTTGCTGTTATTCCGCGGATTGGTGAGGTTTGCCAGAATGGCAGGTGGCAGAACAACTGCCAGAATGTCGCAGTCTGCACCTGCCTCCACAACATCACGCCAAGAGCTAACAGTCATATCTGCGCTCTTTACCTCAACGTCGTTGCCGTAAATCCGCTTCAGGTCTGCAACCTGTTCTGCGGACATAGTATGGCGGCTCAACCAAAGAACCTTAGTCATGTCTTTTTCCTCCTTATACGGACGAATTATTACGTTCCACTCTTGTAGTGGATAAAGGACTTGCCCTTTACATAATTAATTATACTCGTATTTCCTTATATTGTCAATATAAGTTGTGATTACAATTTTTTATACATATTATTAATTTTACTTATGGTTATTTTTGTATATTTTCCATATCATCGTTTTTTATCTTTCTTCTCTATTTCACTACTAATACTACCTGCTCCAGCTAATACTTTTTCGACTGTAGAAGACAATATCATATCCAACTGCTTGATGACCTAATATTCTTAATCCTTGCAAGTAACTCTTTCCAATAGTTACCCCCACCATTTTCCTTAAGCCTTTCATCATCCTTAGCAAAACCTTTAATCATGTACTCTTTTAATCTTTCTGTTGTCCATTTTCTAAAATTAGTAGCAATTTTGGATTTTATTCTATATCCTAAAGAAATTATCATGTTTAAATTGTAAAAAGGAATTTAAAACGAATTAAAAGAGTCAATAACATTAAATTACTAGCTCTTTAACTTTTTTATTTATAGTACTAATTTTTGCAAACAATATTTACATTCTTTTTTATATATATAATAAAAAATGCCTAGGTGGCAGCGTACTTAACATACGCTTAGCATTTAGCTACCTTACCTAGGTCTTACTATAAATATTTTACCACACATAAAATTGTATGTCAAATATTTTACTAATATTTTATGCGAAAATTTATTTTTTATTACTACTATTTCTTGGAAATAAACTTACTCTAAAATTTTTAGATTTCAATTCTTTTATCAAATTTTCAACAATACTAATATCCTTATACGAATTATAAAATGTATTTACTGTTAAATCTGCAAGTTGTATTCCATAATTTGTTTTAGAATCATAATATGTTATTTCAAAATCATCATTATATATACAAAATTCAGTTTTTAAATATGTTTCTAAGTTATTTAATTCTCCGACTCTTATATTTCTATTATCAATATTTATAATAAATTCAATCGGTTCATCATTTTCTTGTAAATTTAGCACTGGTAAAATGCAATCTTGTATTAAAACTTTTACAGCATAATTAAAGAATATATTTGAATCAACTATTTCTTTTCTCATATATTTTTTATCAAATACTTTTACACACCCATGAAAAGTTTCAATATCTTGTATTTTACTAAAGATTTGTATTTTCTCTTCTTCTGTCATATCATATGACTTTATTTCAACATCTAAATCTAATTTTTTGGCTTTCTTTAATTTAAAATTTTCTTTTTTATATTTTGATTTTATTTTTATTTTATCTTCTTCAAAGCAAAAATATCCACCTACTGCAAAATATCTTGTTTTACTATTTTTATGAATTGATCCGACTTTCATCTAGATATACATATATTTTCATGTTGTTATCACTCCTTGGTGCATATTTTACCACATCTTTTTGCAAAAATAAATATATTTCTACAAATTCTATAATTTCATCATATATGATAAATTATGAACTTTCATACCAAACTTTTTTTGACATTTTACATTCTCCTTTCTAAATTCGAATGTAAACAAAAGAAATGCTACCCCGAATGATAGCATTTTTGTATTTATGTTTACTTGTTTGTCCTCTGGCCCCCTTGGTATTATTTATTCTTTCCACAGCAATTCTTATATTTTTTGTCACTTCCACATGTTCGAGTTTTTGTAGTATTTATAATACTATAAATATTATCTGTATTACTTGTATTTACTAGTGTTTCAGTTTTTGAAATATCAATATTATTTGTATTTATTGTACTTATTTTAGCCATCAATATTTTTTATTTGGCGACAAATTGGCGACATTGTCTACATCGTTATTTTTCTTTTATATGTTTTAAATTTTACAATATTATTCATTTTTTGTCTAGAATATTTTCGCAATTTTTGCAAAAACTAATTATTATCTAACTCTTGTTTATTTTGCTGTTGTAATTCAAAAATTGTTTTTTGATTTTCTATCTCTGCTCCAAGCTCATCTTCAGTTGGTAAATATAATTTATATTTTGAAGCAAAAAGTTGCTCATTTCCTTTTAAAACAGAATATCGCGCTATATCTTCATCAGTTTCTGAACATAATACAATTCCTATTGTTGGATTATCATCTGGTGCTTTTTTTAATTCATCATACATTCTAACATACATGTCCATTTGACCAACATCTTGATGAGTTATTTTTTTAGTTTTTAAATCAATCAACACAAAACATTTTAATATATAATTGTAAAATACCAAATCTATATAATAATCTTCTTTTTCTGTTTGAATATGTTGTTGTCTTGCAACAAAAGCATATCCTTTTCCGTAATTTCATTAAAAATTTTTGTAAATTATTTATTATACTAGATTCAAGTTCTGTTTCTGTAAAACTAAATAGTATTGTGATGAAATATTTCTTTGTAATGTTCTTACACTCCATGTTTGTCCTAATGCCTCATTTTCATACCATTCTCTTGCTTCTTTATCAAATACTTGTAATAATGTTCTATAATGACTCCAAGAAATCAATCTATTAGATTTTGAACACAGTGTGTTCAAAATGTTTGGAAATGTTTTGTAAAAGTTTAAAAAATAATATAAATTCCTTGAGTCAAAAACTTTTTAAATTCTTCTTCAGCAATTCTATATCCAATCAGCCAATTTCTTTCTCTCTACTTATATGCTTTATATTCTTTTATGTGTTCTTCCATATTATTTTTATCAGAATAATCATTTATCATAAAAATTTTAGAATCCAATTCTTTTTCCATTCATTTTCCTCCACAACACCTTTGAGTTTTTATGTATATTTGCCAAAATCTAAATATAATAATTTATCACATTTTTAATCTAATTATAAATCATATATATAAAATACTTCTTTATATGCAACACCCATTTTATAAAAATCTTCCTCGTAAGTTGATAATTTGCCACCCCATTTTTCATATACAGCTCTTGCTTTCTTATTATCTTTTAATACTCCAATTACATATTTACTTGCTCCATTTTTTCTTGCCCAATCTTCAAACATTTCCTTAAAATTACTAGCTATTCCTTTTTTCTGAAAATTTGAATCTATATATAACCTAATTAAATCTGCATATTCTAAATTAAAATGTTCATAATTTGAATTGATAGAACCACTCATTATTCCAACAATTTCACCTTTATATTCTGCTACAAGGGCAATATTTTTATTATCATTACATATTTTTTGATTGAAATTCTTTTCCTTCTCTTCAACATTTTTTTCTTTTTCTAAAAAAAACTCTTCTGGAAAAATACTTTTATATGCACTTCTCCATACCTTATTTACCAATTTAAACCATTTAGTCGCATCTGTTTGATTTACTTTTCTTATTTTTATATCACTATTCATATTTTCAACTCCTATTTCCATTTTAATCTATTTTCTGCTACTAACAATTTTTAATTTATTAAAAGCATTATATCAAAAAAGTCATTTTTTTACAACAAAATATCGTTCGTTTAAAATCTTTTAGAGAGCTAATTATATCCATTAACTCTCTAATTATATAACAAAATCTTACTATATTATTTATATAGAAATTTTATATTCTATAATTTCTTCAATCACATCTAAATTTATTGCATTTTCATATGAATCAGTCACATTTCTTCTAGTTTCATCTGTGCTTGAAATATAATAATTTTCTGTTGTTCCTATATCTTTATGTCCCAATACATCTGCAACATCTCTTATTTCTACTCCATTTCTTAAAATTGTAGTTGTATAACTTCCTCTCAAATCATAAAATTTAAAATTTTCATAGTGTTTTACATATATTTTCCAATGTATAATCATTTTATCACTCTCCTTATCTTTGATATACATATAAAAATAGAGTATACCTACATGATACACTCTATTCACTCTTTGCTTTATCATCAATTTTATTACTTATTGCTTTTAAAGTTTCTAAATACTCTCTTTCCACCGGACTTATTGTTTTTACTTGATATTTTTTATATTCTGCTTTTGCTTTTTCAAGTGCTTTATCATGACTTATTTTTCCAGCTCCAGTTAATAATTTTTCTCCTGTAGAAGAAAGTATCATATCTAAATGTTTAATATAATCTTCCATATTCATTGGATTATGTCTTATTGCTTGAATTTCAGCAAAATCAAAATATCCTGATACCAAATTATTTAAAACTTTCAATTCATTTTCACTTAAATAATTTTTAGCAATTATAACATCACTCATTACTGGCAAATCACCTTTAAAAGTAGTTAATCCCATAAAAGGTTTATCAGAATTTGCTCTTTCATATATTACTTCAGGTGCTGTATGTCCATGAGTTGCATAATGTAATTTATTTTGAACAATTTTAAAAAATTTAATTGATTTTTCATCTTTTGGATCATAATCTATTGCAGTTGAATATAAATCTAACACTTGTCTATACATTACTTTTTCTGATGATCTAATATCTTTAATTCTTGCAAGTAATTCTTTCCAATAATTACCTCCTCCATTTCCTTTTAGTCTTTCATCATCCATGGTAAAGCCTTTAATCATATATTCTTTAATTATTTTATTAGCCCAAGTTCTAAACTTAATTGCTTTTTTGGAATTAACTCTAAATCCTATAGAAATAATCATATCAAGATTATAATACTTAGTATTATAGATTTGTTTATCATCATTACCCACATGTGCAATTTTTGCACATGTGCTGTTCTCATCTAATTCTTCATCTTTATATATATTATTAATATGTCTAACAATCCCACTTCTATCAATATTAAAAAGTGATGCTAATGCTTCCGTAT
>OLNW01001159.1_pt1 | contig 27218 bp, 26 predicted proteins | sample 1672121 | NCBI WGS metagenome assembly OLNW01 (sample SAMEA3136648, study PRJEB25190) | human gut metagenome
CGACGGCTTCCGTACCTCCCACGAGATCCAGAAGATCGAGAAGTGGGACTACGAGACCCTCAAGGGCATGGTAGATATGGACGCTGTTCAGGCGTTCCGCGACAGAGCCCTCAACCCTGAGAAGCCCGTACTCCATGGCACAGCTCAGAACCCGGATATCTTCTTCCAGGCTCGTGAGGCTTGCAACACCTACTACAACAACGTACCGAACATAGTTACCGAGTACATGAACAAGGTAAATGCAGAGATCGGTACAGATTACAAGCTGTTCAACTACTATGGCGCTCCGGACGCCGAGGAAGTCATCGTAGCAATGGGCTCCGTATGCGACACCATCGAGGAGACCATCGACTACCTGCTCAAGCAGGGCAGAAAGGTCGGCCTTGTAAAGGTAAGACTGTACAGACCGTTCGTTTCCTCCGCATTCACTGCCGCTATCCCTGCAACAGTTAAGAAGATCTCCGTACTCGACAGAACAAAGGAGCCTGGTTCCCTCGGCGAGCCGCTGTACCTCGATGTAGTTGCAGCCCTCAAGAAGGAGAACAAGTTCCAGGACGCTCAGGTATTCACCGGACGTTACGGTCTTGGTTCCAAGGACTGCAACCCGGCTCAGATCATCGCTGTTTACAACAACACCACAAAGCCGGTATTCACACTGGGTATCAACGACGATGTAACTCATCTGTCCCTCGAAATCACCGAGAACCCGAACACCACTCCGGAAGGCACAACATGCTGCAAGTTCTGGGGTCTTGGCTCTGATGGCACCGTTGGCGCTAACAAGAACTCCATCAAGATCATCGGCGACCACACCGACATGTACGCGCAGGCTTACTTCGCTTACGACTCCAAGAAGTCCGGCGGCGTTACAATTTCTCACCTGCGTTTCGGTAAGACTCCGATCAAGTCCACATACTTCATCAACAAGGCAAACTTCGTTGCCTGTCATAACCCATCCTATATCGACAAGTACGATATGGTAGAGGACGTTGTTCCGGGCGGCTCCTTCCTGCTGAACTGCCACTGGACAGTTGACGAGCTGGACGAGAAGCTCCCGGCTCCGGTTAAGGCTTACATCGCTAAGAACAACATCAACTTCTACATAATCAACGCTAACAAGGTGGCAAGAGAGATCGGTCTGGGCAACAAGACCAACACCGTGCTCCAGTCCGCGTTCTTCTCCATCGCTAACATCATTCCGCCCGAGGACGCTATCACATACATGAAGAAGATGGCGTACAAGTCCTTTGCTAAGAAGGGCGACGATATCGTCAACATGAACTACGCCGCTATCGAGAAGGGTGCCGGCGAGGTTATCAAGGTAGACGTTCCCGCTTCCTGGGCTGACTGCGAGGGCAAGCTCCCCGAGCACAAGGCTGAGGGCGACAACAAGTTCCTGGTCGACTTCGTTAACAATGTACAGATCCCCGTTAACGCACAGCGCGGCGACAAGATCCCTGTTTCCACATTCGTTGATATTGCCGACGGTACGTTCCCGCAGGGCTCCGCTGCTTATGAGAAGCGCGGTATCGCAGTTGACGTTCCCGAGTGGATCCCCGAGAACTGTATCGAGTGTAACCAGTGTGCATTCGTCTGCCCGCACGCTGTTATCCGTCCGGTTATCATGAACGCTGAAGAGGCTGCTGCGGCTCCCGCTTCCGTTAAGACCAAGGACGCAATGCAGCTCCCCGGCATGAAGTACACAATGGTCGTTTCTATTCTGGACTGCACAGGCTGCGGCGTATGCGCAAACATCTGCCCGGCAGGCGCAAAGGACAAGAGCAAGAGCGCTCTCGTTATGAAGCCCATCGAGACACAGATGGATCAGCAGCCGGTATTCGACTACGCTGTTTCCAAGGTTTCCGACAAGCCCGAGGTTCACGAGAAGTTCAAGGAGAACACAGTCAAGGGTTCACAGTTCAAGCAGCCGCTGCTTGAGTTCTCCGGCGCATGCGCAGGCTGCGGCGAGACTCCGTACGCTAAGATCGTTACTCAGCTGTTCGGCGACAGAATGTACATCGCAAACGCTACGGGCTGCTCCTCTATCTGGGCAGGCTCTGAGCCGTCCACTCCGTACACCACCAACAAGGAAGGCAAGGGTCCGGCTTGGGCTAACTCCCTGTTCGAGGATAACGCAGAGTTCGGTTACGGTATGTTCCTGGCTCAGGACACTCTGAGAAAGAGAGTTCAGAAGAAGCTGAAGGAAGCACGCGAGGTCGCTCATGATGACGCTAAGGCACTCATCGACGAGTATTTCGCTACTGAGAACGACGGCAAGGCAAACGCAGCTGCTACAAAGAAGCTGGTAAGCGCTCTTGAGCAGTGCCCCGCAAAGGACGGCATCGTTGGCGAGATCCTCGCAGCTAAGAACTACCTCTCCAAGAAGAGCCAGTGGATCTTCGGCGGCGACGGCTGGGCTTACGATATCGGTTACGGCGGACTTGACCACGTTATTGCTTCCGGCAAGAACGTAAATATCCTCGTATTCGATACCGAGGTTTACTCCAACACCGGCGGACAGGCTTCCAAGGCTACCAACGTGGGCGCAGTCGCTCAGTTCGCAGCCGGCGGTAAGGACGTCAAGAAGAAGGATCTGGCAGGCATCGCAATGAGCTACGGCTACGTTTACGTTGCACAGATCTCCATGGGCGCTGACAAGAACCAGTGCTTAAAGGCTATCGCTGAGGCTGAGGCTTATGACGGTCCGTCCCTCATCATCGCTTACGCACCGTGCATCAACCACGGTATCAAGGGCGGTCTGACCATCGCTCAGCAGGTAGAGAAGGAAGCAGTAGAGGCTGGTTACTGGCATCTGTTCCGCTTCAATCCGGCTCTGGCAGACGAGGGCAAGAACCCGTTCTCCCTCGACAGCAAGGCTCCGACAGGCGACTACAAGGCATTCATGATGAGAGAGGTTCGCTACAACTCCCTCATGCGTGCTAACCCCGAGAGAGCTACCGTTCTGTTCGACAAGGCAGTTAAGAACGCGGCCGCTAAGTATAAGCACCTCGTTGAACTCCAGAACATGTACGGCGACGAGTTCAAGCAGGACTAATCATTTAAATTAATGCGCATTTGCGTGTTTAAGCCCCAGCGGAGTCCGCTGGGGCTTTTCCTTGTATCTGCACTTTTCTCACCGTTAAAAATTTCTCCCCACCGGCGATGGTGGGGAGATTCTGTGTTATTTGTGGTGATTTTTGTCGTTGAGTTCTTCAATGTGGTATTCGATCTTGCCTTTGTTGCGTTCGGAAAGTGAGTGCCATTTCTTCAAGAGGGAGGCTTCATCGTCGGTGAGCGGCTGTCCGAGTTTGTTGTTGCTTCTTCCGGCGAGATAGTCAAGTGTGACATTATAGTATTCAGCAAGCCGAATTGCGCGGTCGAAAGGGAGTTCGCGTTCGCCTTTTTCATATTTGCCATAGTATTGAGCAGTGGTTCCAAGGTAGCGTGCGACATCGCTCTGTGTCTTGTCAGCGTCCTCACGGAGGTCTTTCAGTCGTGTGTAAATTGCCATAGCCATCTCTCCTTTCAGATATATTTTATCATATATGGCTGAAAAGTCTTGACAAAGAAACTATAAAGGGTTATAATATACATAGGAAAGGTGTCACATTGAGTTAATAACATTTGAAAATCTTCAAAAGTTATTAACGCTTGAAAGGTTTCAAAAATCAATTAACATGGAGGATTCAAAAATGAATGACAAATGGACAACAGTTAGCAAGGTCGTGGTGAAGGTGAGCTTAGGGTTATGTGCGCTGGGCGTGGTGTTTATGTTTATCAACGGACTGGTCACAGGAAATGGCGTAGTGTGGATAACAGCACTTATTTCGATTATTCCGGTTCTTATTTCTCATATTGCATGGGCGATGTACATCGAGATGTCTGAAAATATTATACATATAGCTTCAAGAAACACCCGCGAAACAGACCGTACCCTTTCCGACATATCGCAGACGTTAGGCAAGATACTTGCGAATATGTCAAACGGGGGAGCTGTCAGACCGGATACTCCCTGGAAATGCTCCTGCGGAAAGGTCAACGCTCCTGACGCCAACTTCTGCCAGAACTGCGGCGCTCCCAGAGCAAACGATATTCCCGATATCAGTATACCCGGTATCCGGTAAAAAAACAGGACTGCAAAAAGCAGTCCCTGAAATAATAATTGCGCCCTCCGTGAAAAAGGGCGCAATATTTTATGGGAACCTCTAAAAACCGGTTTGAAAAGGGAAAATGTGTAGAGTGCGCCGAATGCGATGAAAGCCGACGAAGTAAGGCTGTATGCCTTACGAGGAGGTTTGAAGAAGCAGTCGGTGTGCTATACACATTTTCACTCAAACAAGGTTTTTAGAGGTGATCTTATGCGTTGTGGATATCCTTAATCGCCTGAGTTACCAGCTTCTTGAAAAGCGGGGCAACTCTGTCGGCGGTCTCCTGTACCTCCGCGTGGGTGAGCGGATTCACCGATATCCCCGCCGCGAGGTTGCTTATGCAGGAGATTCCGCATATCTCCATTCCCGCGTGGCGCGCCGCTATCGCTTCGATGGCGGTGGACATTCCCACCGCGTCGGCGCCAAGGCGCTCGTATGCGCGTATCTCTGCGGGGGTTTCGTACTGCGGACCGGTGGTCTGAATATACACGCCCCTGCGGAGCGGTACTCCGGCGGTCACGGCGGAATTCTCTATAATCTTCCGCAGGCGGCGGCTGTATACCTCCGACATATCCGGGAAGCGCACGCCCAGCTCGTCGATATTCTCCCCGATGAGCGGCGAGGGGACTGACATTGATATCTGGTCGGTTATCAGCATGAAATCGCCTGCGTTGAAGCTGCGGTTTATTCCGCCCGCCGCGTTCGTCAGGAAAAGCACCTTTGCGCCCATCAGCTTCATCAGCCTGATGGGGAGCACTACGTCCTGCGGCTTGTAGCCCTCATAGAAATGCACTCTGCCCTGCATTGCAACGATAGGAACGCCGCCCGCATAGCCGAACACGAAGCGTCCCTTGTGGCCCGGAACGGTCGACACCGGGAAGCCCTCGATATCGTGGTAATCCAGCGTTTCAACAACTTCCATCGTGTCTGCGTAGTCGCCGAGGCCGCTGCCCAGTATCAGCGCGATCTCCGGCTTGAAGGTAATCTTCTGCTGTACGCATTCGAAGCACTTCATCAGCTTTTCGTAATTTACGTTCATTCTGCACCTCCGTCGTTTGGCTCAGCATTATCCTGGCTGTTCAGTTTTTTCATGACCTCTATCTCAACGTCCTGGAGCTCTTTCATGGACACCGCCGCCGTGGAGCGCGGGTCATTTCCCGCTTCCGACCACAGGGGAGGGTACACGCTCACGCCCTTGTCCGCGGGAAGCTCGTCGTAGAGCACGCCGGGGCATTCCTTGATGTAGGGGCGGTAGAACTGTTCCATTTCCTTTCTGCTGCAGGCAAATTCAAGAAGCTCGTCAAAATTATCGCCGAACTCCTCGACCATCAGCTCGTCCGGTGCGAGGTAAAGCAGCGTTCCCTGCTTGTCCAGACCGTAGATACCTCCGAAAACGTCTTCGGCGACTATCGTCATGCCCATCTCGGAAAGACGCTCGTTGCGCTCGAAGAAATCCATCATGCCGCTGCCGAGAAAACGCAGTATTCCGTTTACGGAAACTCCGCCGGTTCCTGCGAGTATCGCCGCAAGCGGAGTGAACTCGCCGCCCTGGGCGCGGAGTTTCTTAGCCTTCTCCTCGTCCGGGGGGAGCACCTCTATGTCGCAATCCGAGGAATCGAACATTTTCTGGAGCTGTTCAAACTGTTCTTCGAAGGTCATATCAGACCTCCCAGCTTCCGAGGTACTTTTCCTGCTCGGGCGTGAGCCTGTCTATCTCAAGTCCCCAGTAGCTTATCTTGCGGAGCGCTACCTCGCGGTCTATCTCCTTGGGTACGTTTACCGTCATGTGGCCGCTGGACTTGACTGCGGCGCTGTTCTGCGCGATGTACTTCGCGGAGAGCGCCTGGATAGCGAAGCTCATGTCCATTATCTCGGCGGGGTGTCCGTCGCCGGCGGCGAGATTTACAAGTCTGCCCTCGGCGATAACGAATACGGTGTTGCCGTTAGCCAGCTTGTAACCCATGATGTTGTTGCGCGCAAGGTAGGATTCCGTAGCCATCTCGCGGAGCTTCGCCATGTTTACTTCCACGTCGAAGTGACCTGCGTTGCAGCAGATAGCCCCGTCCTTCATGTTGAGGAACGCTTCCTCGCCGATAACGTCGGCGCAGCCGGTCACGGTCACGAAGAAATCGCCGACCTTCGCCGCCTCGCGCATGGGCATTACCTTGAAGCCGTCCATTACGGCTTCCATAGCCTTTATCGGGTCTATCTCGGTGACGATAACGTCAGCGCCGAGACCCTTCGCGCGCATTGCAACGCCCTTTCCGCACCAGCCGTAGCCTGCGACCACAACGTTCTTTCCGGCTACGATAAGGTTGGTCGTGCGGTTGATGCCGTCCCATACGGACTGTCCGGTGCCGTAGCGGTTATCGAACAGGTGCTTGCAGTCGGCGTCGTTTACCAGCACCATCGGGAATTTCAGCGCGTGATCCTTATCCATGGCCTTCAGGCGGATAATTCCGGTGGTGGTCTCCTCGCAGCCGCCCAGCACCTCCGGGATAAGCTCGGGGTACTCGTTGTGAATGAGGTTTACCAGGTCGCCGCCGTCGTCGATTATTACGTTGGGGCGAGCCTTGATGACCTGCGAAATGTGGCGGTGGTACTCCTCGTTTGAAGCGTCGTACCATGCGAATACGTTCAGTCCGTCGTGAACCAGCGCCGCAGCAACGTCGTCCTGAGTGGACAGCGGGTTGCTTCCGGTGACGTACATTTCGGCTCCGCCGGCTGCAAGCACCTTGCAGAGGTACGCGGTCTTAGCCTCAAGATGTACCGAGAGCGCTACGCGCAGCCCTGCAAAGGGCTTTTCCTGCTCGAATTCCTTTTCGATTCCGTTAAGCAGCGGCATGTTGCGCTTTACCCACGCTATCTTGCGTGCGCCGCTTTCCCAGAGGTCGGGGTTTCTTATTTCGTGTGCCATGTTTTTCTCCTTTGTTTTCGTAAAATCTTTACTAACAGACTACAGCCGGAGGAATTCCCGGTCTGTTAAAGTACTTCTGTGAATATCCCGCATGCTATCCGCTTTCCGGAGCCGCCGGAGGGCTGTGTGCTGAAATCGTCAGACATGTCGTGCAGGATTATCGGCTTCCCGGAATAATCGGATATCAGCGCCTTGCCGATGTAGACTTCCATCGCCGCATATCCGTCGGAATCCGAGAATATCGGCGGAAGGTTTCCGGCGTGATATGGGTGTCTGCCGCACCAGGTGCCTTCAGGGCATAGGCTCAGGTGCGGCCCGGCTTCGGCGAAGGCTCCGGAAGCTCCGCCGCTGTCTGGGGAGCCGCATATTATTCCATCGTGGATATGGAATCCGAACACTCTGTCCGGAGGAAGTCCCAAAAGCTCTGCTTGCAGGTACAGCGCTCCGTCCAGCCAGTAGGCGAATAAGCTGCCCTCGGCTGTCGGGTGGTCGGCGCTGCCGCGGAGCTCTCCGCGAAGCGCCGGGGCTTCCGCGGACATGTAAGCGAAGCGGTTTACGCTGCTGCGGGTTTCGGAACGTTCGGAGCGTTCAGTCTGCTCTGCTCCGGCGGTTTCGTATAGGTTCTGTTCAGCTTGTTCATTTTGCATATGCTGTACCTTCCTTTCAGGTAAGTATATGCGCGCGAGCCGTGAATTACGCCTGGGCGGCGAGGGAATTCAGCAGGCGGACAAGCTCCTCCTCAAGGCAGGAATAGAACAGCGTGAAGAGTATATCGGCGCTTCCCAGCAGGAACACATTCTTGTTCGTGATGGCGGCAAGCGTGGGCACGTAGGTGTAGATATACCCCTTGTACCACTCCGCGTCGTAGGCGGGGACAGGCTTTCCGGATTTCACCATGCGGCGTATCTCCTCGAAGTCGTCGGCGATAACGTTGTCGTAGTTTCCGGCGCCCTTGGATATCACCATATCGTAGATGGTCTTTATCTGCTTGTCGTTGAGGTATCCGCCGGAGGTCTTGACGTTCTTCAGCACCGGCAGCCTTACCGCAAAGGAATACACCATAAGGGAGAGCACGCGCTCGTACTCCGGGGTGTTCATTTCGGCGCAGCGCTCCTTGTCGAGCTTTATCCCGGTGTTGTAAAGGCAGGTGGTGTCGGAGATGTTGTTCAGCGCTATCTTGAAGATATCCTTGATGTTGATGTTGTAGAAGTCCTTGTCGGCTATCATGTAGATGTACTTGACCGCATTGAACAGCGACACTCCTGCTTTGACGACTGTTTCGGATATCATGGTGCAGGCTGTTCTTTCACTGATGAATTCCATTTTTGCCCTCCTGTTTATTCTTCGCCGCCGAGGTTGAGTTCGCTCCGGCTGCTGTTTTTGCCTAAAAGATTTCCGCCGTCGGGGAGTATCACGGTGAATTCCGTGCCTTTCCCGAGGTCGCTCTGTACGCCTATCCTGCCGCCGCACACCTCGACTATCTTCTTTGCCAGCGGAAGCCCCAGCCCGTTGCCCTTTGTGGCGTGGGAGCTGTCCGCCTGGTAGAATTTCTCGAATATGTGAGGGAGCGCGTTCTGCGGTATTCCCGTTCCCGTATCCCGGACGCGTATCGTGATGACTCCGGCGCTGCGGTGGCAGCTCACGAATATGCTGCCGCCCTCCGGGGTGAACTTCACCGCGTTGTCGAACAGGTTGTTCCAGACATGCTCCAGCATCTGCTCGTTCCAGAAGAATTTCACTTCGTCAAGCTCCATCGAGAGGTCGATGTTTTTTTCAGACCAGTGTGGCTCCAGGCGCAGCATGCAGGTGCGGAGCTGCTCGTCAAGCGAAAACTCCTCCTTGGAGATGATGTCCGTGGTCTCAAGCCGGGTCAGGAGCAGCGTGTTGGTGGAAAGCTCCGAAAGGTACTCGGTCTCCTCCAGGATTATCTTTGAGAATTCCTTCTGCTGCTCCGGGGTGAGGTTTCCATTATAGAGCTGCTGCGCAAATCCGCGTATTGATACCAGCGGGGTCTTGAATTCGTGTGAGAAGCTCGCGATGAAATCCTGATTGAACATCGCGTTGTTGTTTAGCTCCCGGGTCATTTCGTTGAACACCTTGATGAGGTCGGAAAGCTCCCGGACGGTGTGCTTTTCAGCCCAGCCCATGTCCACCTGCACGGAGTAGTCGCCCTGGGACACCTGCTTTGTCGCCTTGATAAGCTCCACCAGCGGTTTCAGGAACAGCCCGCTCACTATGAACGACATCAGCGAACCGATAATGATGCTGCTGACGACGGAGGCTATGATGTTTTCCGTGTCGCTGCTTCCGTTGGAGACTATCATGTCTATCGAAATGCGGGCGGAAAACGAGAGCACGTCCGCGCTGACGGTTATAATGAGTATCAGCAGGCTGAGCTTCGCGCCCAGGCGGGTGAATATAGAGCTTTTCCGCTTTTTGTCTTTCATGACGCCCCCTGCGGCTTGTCCGCGGTCTTTACCGCCTTATAGCCAAGCCCCCGGACGGTCACTATCTGGATATCCTTGTTGTCCTTGAGGCGGTCGCGCAGGCGGTTGATGTGGACGTCCACCGTGCGTGCCTCGGATTCGCTGTCCATGTCCCAGAACTCCTCCATAAGGTTCGCGCGGGTGAAGGTCTTGTTCGGGAATGACAGCAGCTTGAACAGTATCTGGAACTCCTTCTTCGGCATCTGGACTTCCGTGCCGTTCTGTATCAGCGTGAAGGAATCGTATATCAGCGTTGTGGAGCCTACGGTTATCTTCTGCTCCTCGGATATCCTCGCGCGTCGCAGCAGCGCCCGGATACGCAGTATCATCTCCACGTCGTCCACCGGCTTTACCATGAAGTCGTCTGTGCCCATCGTGAACGCCTTGCGGACGTCCTCGGCGCTGTCCCGGGCGGTTATTATCAGCACCGGAATGCTGCTTCCGCTGTCGCGCATCGTTTTCAGGAACGTGTAGCCGTCCATTGTGGGCATCATCAGGTCGAGTATCACGAGGTCGATGTGGGTGGTCTCCATCAGCTTCAGCGCCTGCGCGCCGTCTCCGGCGGTGTAGGGCTGGTAGCCGTTCTTTTCAAGTGTGTATTCGTACAGGCGGCGTATATGCGCCTGGTCGTCGACGACCAGAATATTGAACATAATTACCTCCGTAAAACAGCTTCGGCTATCGCCAGGTCCTCCGGGCGGGTCACTTTCATGTTGCAGGCGGTCACAGGAGTTATGTGCACCGGTTCGCCGCACAGCTCAAGCAGGGTGCTGTCGTCGGTGAGCTCCTCGGCGCGGCTCCCCAGCTTTTCCATGCAGGAGGCGTAAAGCTCCCTGCGGAACGCCTGCGGGGTCTGGGCGGCGTAGAGCGTGCTGCGGTCCGGCGTGGACGTTATCGCTCCGCCGCTTACCTGCTTTATCGTGTCAGTCACCGGAGCGGCGGCTATCGCTGAGCCGTACTGTACGGCGTCAGTCAGCACGCGGTCGATATCCGCAGTGGATATCAGCGGGCGCGCTCCGTCGTGTATCGCGATGTACGCGTATCCGGCAGATACGTACTTGAGCGCGTTTTTTACCGAAAGGAAACGCGTCGCGCCGCCGTGTACCGCGGCTTTCAGCTTTGTTATGCCGTACTGGCTGCACAGCGCGGCGTAGCGCTCTTCCTCGCCGGCGGGTACGGCAAGAATTATTTCCCCGGCCTGCGCCGAATTTTCGAACGCCAGGGCGCTCCGGATAACTACGGGGATACCGTCCAGGAGCGCGAGCTGCTTGTTTATCCCGTTCATGCGGGAGGCGCTCCCTCCGGCGAGTATCACAGCGGAAAACATCGCCATGTCAGTTCACCGCGAGGAAGTTTCCGTGGAAACGGAAGTAGCTGTACTCGGTCTGGAAGTTGTTCAGCAGGCGGAGCACCACCGGCTGACCGACGTTTCCGGAGAACTCAAGGTAGAACATGAACTCGTCCTCCTCGGTGCGGAATTCCAGTGGGAGCGGCTTGCTCTGTATCTTGGTGAGGTCAAGTTCGTTGACTGCGAATTTTGTCAGCATTCTGTAAAGGGAGCCCGAAATATGCGGCAGGGAAACAGACACTGCGATAGTGTCCGCGCCGTCGTAGACCTCGGTCTCCTTTGAGATGCAGAAGAATCTTGTCGCGTTGTTGGGGTCGGCGGCTATCGCGGGGTTCACGATGTCCAGGCCGTGCATTTCGGCGCACTCCCGGGAGCAGATACAGCCAAGCTCGCTGCTGCGGTTCTCCGCGACCATCTGCGCCGCCATCGCGTTGTTTGCGTAGGGAATGATCGTAAGCTCCGGGCGGGAGGAGGCGTACTCGCTGCACTGGCGTATAGCCTGCTCGTGGCCGAACAGTATGCGGATATCCTGCTCCTTCACGCCGTGCTTTGCCGCGAGGACATGGGTGCAGGGTACGGTAACGGTGCGGTTCACGAAAACGTGGTGCTTTTCCAGCAGCTCCATGTTAACGCTGACCTCCCCGGCGGTGCTGTTTTCCACCGGGATAACGCCGTAATCGGCGCTTCCGTTTTCAACTGCCTCGAACACCTCCGCAAAGCTTGCGCGGAAGTTCATGCGGCCGTCCGGGAACAGCTTCTGCGCCGCCGCGTGGCCGTATGCGCCTTCGATCCCCTGCACTGCGACGTCGGGGGTATGCTTTATCTGCGTGCCGTGGGGAATGCTCACAGCGGGGGTTATCGCGTTGTTCTGGCCGCACTTCGATATATCCATGATGTTGGTGAACAGGAACTCTGCGGAGCTTTTCAGCTCCTCCGGGGAGCGGTCCCTCACAGAACGGATTATCGCCTTTTCGCGCTCGCTCTGGAACACCACCATGTTGTGCGCCGCCTTGTACTCAGCGACCTTGCGGGTAAGTCCCATTCTCTGCTTGAACAGCTCAAGGAGCTGGTCGTCTATCGCGTCTATATTCTTTCTGATCTCGCCTAAATCAAGCTCCATGCTTAGTTTTCCTCAACTTCCTGTGTTTCGTCGCCGATTACCGGGATACCTTCGCTGGTGAACCACGGCTCTGCTGTGCCGTCCATGGTCGCTTCCACTGTGGGCGGGTAGTTCTCGGCGCAGTATACTGTTACTTCCTGACCGTTTTCAACGTCCACGAGGTCGCCTATCTCAACGCTGCACTTGAACACGTATCCGTCCTTGGCTTCGTTGGAGCGCTCCGTCGTTACTGAATACTTGATGTTGAGCTTGCTCAGCTCAGCTATATACTTGTCGGGGGTCTGACCGGTGTAGTCCGGCAGGGCTACCCTGCTGGGTCCCTTGCTGACCTTTACTACCACAGTTATCCCGGCGGTGACTTCCTTGCCGGCTTCAATGCTCTGGTCGTACATCAGTCCGTTTGCGTAGGTGTCGGAATACTCGTACTTCGGTACGAACGTGAAGGTGCTTCCGTAGCGCTCGGTCTCGTAATCGTAGCTTCTTCCGGAGAAGTCCGGCATTTTTATCGTATCCGACGTGATGATCTGATCCGGCTCCGGCTGGGAGGACGTGGTTTCCGCCTGGCTGGTTTCCGGCTCACGGGTCTCTGCGGTGGCTTCCACGGTGGAAGTGCTTTCCGGCGGGGTGCTGTTTCCTCCGGTGAGAGTTCCGTTGAGAGTCAGCACAAACAGCACGATGAACGCTGCAAGAACGATTCCTGCGATGACCATTACCGCGATGGTCTTGTTGCGCTCGCGGCGCTGCTTCTGCTCCCTGCGGGTGAGCTTCGCCTTCTCGGCGGGAGCCGGCTCGGCTGCCTTCGGCTGGGTGAACAGGCGGTCGACAAACTCGGTTATGGTGCGGACGCGGGCTTCCGGCGAGATGTTAAGGCCTGCCATTATCACGGAGGAAATGTTTGCCGGAATGTTCCGGTTTATCATCATCGGCTCCATAAGGCTGGTGCCGTTTCTGGCTATTGCCTCGGTGGGAATGCATCCGGTCAGGCAGCGGTAAAGCACCGCGGATATGCCGTAGACGTCTGTCCAGGTGCCGTTTATCTCGTTGGTGTACTGCTCTGGGGCTGCGAATCCCGCGAACATCTCGCAGGGGATCTCGGTTCCGGTGGTGCGCGCCGCGCATATCGCGAATCCGGTGAGCTTCAGCTCCAGCTTATCGGTGACGAAAATCGTGGAGGGGGATATCCCGCGGTGGATTATACCGGCGGAATGGATAAGGCTCAGCGTTGTGAAGAACGGTGAGAAAAGCTCCTTCGCCTGCTCCCAGGTTATCACACCGGAGGAGTTCGCAAGGTATGTCTTGAGGGAAATTCCGTTGATGTACTCGAATACCACGTAGGCGGTGTTGTTCTCGCAGAACACGTCGAGGACGGTCTGAACGTGGGACATTCCGCGCAGCTTCATCAGCGTGCGGTTGAGGTCGATGAATTCCGACAGGTAGGTCTTGTAGAGCGCCGCCGCGGACGGATCGACCGTTATGTCGGTCTCGCCCTTTCTGCGGGAGCAGAGGGTGTCCGGCATGAATTCCTTTATTGTGACCTTCGCGCCCGCCGCCGTGTCGTAGCCGATATATACCGCGCCCTCTCCGTTGTAGCTTATCACCTTACCGACGATGTAGCGGTCGGCAAGGAAGGTCTTGGGCGCCAGGTATGTGGGGATATTCGGCGTGTTGTCGCTGTATCCGCACAGCTTGCAGGGACCGTCATAGGTTTTGTCGTTCATGCAGCCCATGCAAAGTGAAGTTTCCTTGATCATTAGCTGTTCTCCTGTATCTGAATTTTATCTTTCGGATATTATTATCGTGTGATACACAAACTACCACTATAATAATATACTCCAAACGGCGGTGATTGTCAACAGTTTTGCGCGTTTTGTAACTGCAAGGAAACAAATTGTAGCCAAATTGTAATAATTTGATGGCAAATCGACGGACGGCGGCGGTTATTATGACGGAAATATGTGCAGAATTTTCGTACCGCCGTTGCATTTTCCGGCGAGTTGTGATATACTAGATACAAAAGATACATTATATCCGAGAAAGGAATAGTTATGTTCAGAAGCAAAAGACAGCAGGAGATACTGGAATCAACAGAATCGAAGCTCGCGAAGATGTTCGAGGAGATGAACACTGAAAAGCGCCCGGACAACGGCAGGACCGTATGCGAGACGGAATGCACCATGGCGCGTATCCGCTCGTTTTCCGACTTTATGTACCTGATGAAGGTGCGCCCGCTTCAGACTGCGTGCTACTATGCGGCGGCGGTGCTTTTCCTGCTTATGCTGGCGGCGTTCTGGTGCACGGAGTGGCTTCTGGGCGCGGTATTCGCGGTGCTTTTCCTTGTCTGCGCAACGCTTCCGCATAACATGCGGATACAGTATTTCAACAATCGTGCCGACAAGCTGGAGAACAGCTTCGGCAAGGTCGTCAGCGTGGATCTTTCCGAGGAGGATAATCTCACGCTGACTATCAGCGCGCCCGATCAGTCGGAGTCCGACGGCGCCGCCGTCCCGGAACGTGCGGAGGCTTCCGCGAGGGTTTCCGAGGCGCTACGCGACAAGAACGCCCGCGTTGTCGAGATACCATATAAAAATATCTACAGGGCTTACGAGTGCAGCCACAGCTTCTATCTCTTCCCAGTGATGGAAAACAAGGACGAGCAGCTCGACGCCATTATCTGCGATAAGACGCAGTTCATCTGCGGAACCCCCATGCAGGCCAGGGACAGGCTCGCAAGAGGCTGCGGCAAGCGGTTCAAGATAAAGGTCAAAAAAGCCTGAGGCGTTTTTACACAATGTGGTATGAAATGGCATAGCAGTGTTTTGTTATGTTTGCCAAAAATCACAAAAAAATTTGTTCAATTATTAGAAAATCAACATTATGCCTTGATTTATTAGGAATGTTTATTGTATAATGTAAACAAGAGTATTCTGACAAATAGCGTGCTTTCATGGTTCGTTTGATGGTATCTAAGGGTCCGGGCGCTGTTCTGCGTGCGGGCGGGATTGCTCTGTTTACTATTTTTATTGTAAGAGGATTGATGAGGTTGTTATTTGGAACTAAAATAGTTAAGACAGAAATTCTTGCCCAGAACGGTACCCTGCTTGCTTCGGCAGAGCGCAATTTCGTTTTCCCGAAAAACCTGGAATCCAGTGAGGAAAGTATCCTTATCATCAAGGGAAAGGATCTCCCGGAGCTTGAGCGCGGCACGAGAGTGGACGTTATCGCTTACTCCAAGGCGGGCGACCGAATAAAATACGCCGGGGATATCTCAATGTCGCACGACAGGCAGATGAATATTTCCCTGCTCAAATCCAACAGCACCAAGGTGCTCGAGGAGCGCAGGCGATACTTCAAGATAAAGGTAGAGCTGCCCGGCAGGGCGCTTTTCGTGGTTCGCGACGAGAACACCATTCGCTTTGAAGAACCGGTTGCTGTAGTGATCCACGACATTAACGTCGGCGGTATTTTCCTGACCAGCGCGTACGAGTTCCACAAGGACGACAGCGCATGCGTCGATATCGAGCTGGTGGACGGTTATCACCTCAACACCATGGCTACCATACTCAGAGTGCAGACCGACAGCGACGGCGTGATCATCGGCTACGGCTGCGCGTTCGAGGCGCTCACCGCCGCACAGGAGGACGCTATCGGCAGATACATAAACTATGTGCAGCTCCTTATGCGCGCAAAGCAGGGAGAGCAGGACTAACGCATTTTCACACAGCGCGGCGATACCGCGTCAGGTGACAGATAAAATATTTTCAGGGGGATAAGATAATGGGCAATTTGAAGCTGAAGATCGTGCTTACCGCTGTCATGCTGGTATTCGCGATAGTTCCGGCGGTGATCGTCGGAGCAATAGGCACATTTTCCGTTATGGGATACGAAAGGTCTGCCAAGGATAACACCCTCCAGCAGGTGGGTGAGTCCAAATCTGCCGGAATAAAGCAGGCGTTCAAAAGCTATTCCTCCATCGTGGGGGCCATCGCAAAGAGCGAGGCGGCTGTTGACGTCGCACACGGAATGGGCAGCGCTGACGCCGAGCTTGAAGCCGCAGTAGCTGCGGATCCGGATATCCTCGATATGATGATCCTCGACGACAGCGGTACCGTCATCGAAGCTGTCAACGGAAGCGAGGGCGGAGTATTTGAGAACCTCCCGATGAACGATCAGGGCGTTATCAATATGCCTTCCGTTTCTGAAATGCTCAACTGGACCAGCTACGGCGACGCCATCTTCGTTGCTGACCCTATCCCTTCCGACAATGCTTCCGGCGAGGCAGGGTACGTTGTTGCCATCGTTTCCGCTGGTCCTGACAGCGCTGTTATGAAGGCGCTTTCCGGTCAGTTCGTTAACCTGAGCGGCGCAAGCTTCATGATCGTTGACAAGAACGGCGTTGCAGTCAACTACAAGCAGAGCGGCTCCATCAACAAGGAATTCGCAGGTTCCGCGCTCCAGAGCGATATTGCCCAGTTCTTCGATACCTCCAACTCTGGTTACAGCGACCTCAAGAACAGCAAGGACATCAAGTCCATCAAGGGTTCTGCGGGCGGCTCTACATACTTCGTAGGCCTTGCAGGCACCGACGTTATGAACTGGCGCTGGGTGGCTTCCGCTGACAATGCGGCGTTCAGCCAGTTCTCCACTACTACGAACCTCCTCGGCTGGGTCGTTGTTGCGGCTTCCGCTGTTGTATTCTCCATTGCTTCCCTTCTCGTTATCGGCAGGTTCCTCGGCAACATGAACGGCATGCTCAAGACCATGACCGAGATCTCCGAGGCAGATGGCTCTACCGATATCCGCTTCAAGGTCACAAACAGAAGTAGCGAGCTTGGCGAGATCCAGACATCCTTCAACGAATTGCTCGACGAGGTGTTCCTCAGCGAGGAGCGTCACCGCACTATCGCAGAGCTGTCTGACAACATGCTGTTCGAGTGGGATTTCCACAAGGAGAGAATGTACGCTTCCAAGAACATGCTCGCGAAGTTTGACATCGACACCGACAGCGCTACGCTTTCTAACGGCAAGTTCATCGACTCCCTCATGAGCCAGGACGACGCTGAAAAGTACAAGCGCGATATGAACGGCCTGCTCAAGAACAAGAGCGGCTACAGTGCGGAATATCAGCTCAAGACAAAGAGCGGCGCGGTGATCTGGGTATCCCTCCGTGCGGTTTGCATCACAGACCGCCTCGGCGAACCGCTGAGAGTTATCGGCGTCATGACCGATATCGACAACGAGAAGAAGCTCGAGCTTCAGCTTTCCGAGCGTGCAAGCTACGACTTCCTGTCACAGCTTTATAACAGAAACACATTTATCAGGAACCTCACGTCTGAGATCGAGCGCCGCGGCACAAAGCGCGTTGCTGTTTCCTTCATTGACGTCGACGACTTCAAGTTCATCAACGACCGCTACGGTCACACCATCGGCGACGAGGTCATCAGATTCGTGGCTGACACGATCCGCACCAAGGTCGACGACAGGGGCGGTTTCGCAGGCAGATTTGGCGGCGATGAGTTCGTGCTCTGCTTCACAAATCAGGATGATATCGCAAATATCGAGAATATCTCCATGGATATCATCAACGAGCTGTACGAAGGCTACACCACTGCTGACGGCGCAATGCACATCGACGTCAAGGCAAGTATCGGCGTGGCGTTCTGCCCTGAGCACACTGAAGATGTGAACGAGCTGCTCTCCTTTGCGGATACCGCGATGTACTTCGTAAAGAAGAACGGTAAGACCAACTACCACATCTACATTCCCGAGGACAGCGCAACGGACGAGTACATAGATCCGGAGGGCTTCTGATCCTTTGATTAATAATCAGCGAGGGCGGACATTTACTGTACGCCCTTGTGATGTCTGAATAGTGCCGGGTTCCGGCATAATGCTACAGTTTCCGGGGGAGTTTTATGGCAAAGATAATTGCACTCACAAATCAGAAGGGCGGCGTCGGAAAGACTACCACCTGCTGTGCGATATGCGGAGGACTTGCACAGATGGGGAAGAAGGTCCTCGCGATAGACCTTGACCCGCAGGGAAATCTCAGCTTTTCGCTCGGAATAGACGACGAGGACGCATACACCATCTATGATGTTTTCAAGGGGAACTGCGATATTTCCGACGCTGTCCAGAAAGGCGGGATCTGCGACGTTATCGCTTCGAATATCCTGCTTTCCGGCGTGGAGCTTGAACTTACCGGCGTTGGGCGCGAGTATATCCTCCGTGAACAGATGGAGACTATCCGCGACGAGTACGACTACATAATACTGGATACGCCGCCGGCGCTGTCGGTGCTCACCATAAACGCGTACACCGCTTCCGATGAGCTTGTTATTCCCATGCTGTGCGAGATACTCAGTTTACAGGGAATTGCTCAGCTAAAGCAGACCATTTTCGCGGTACAGCGTTATTACAACAAGGAACTCAAGGTGGCGGGCATTCTGCTGAATAAGTACAATCCGCGGCTCACGCTGACGAAAGATGTCGAGGATCTGGCGAACGTTATCGCCATGCAGCTCGATACAAAGATATTCAAGAGCCGGATAAGCGCGAGCGTCAGCATTGCGGAGGCTCCCGCGCATGGCGAGAGCGTCATAACATACTCGCCGAAGTCAAAGGCGGCGCAGGAATACTTCGCGTTCATCTGCGAGCTTACCGGGGATAAGTCATGACCGACAGAATAACCGAGCATTATCAGGAGAATCCCGAGGGCGCAAGGCTCGTCAGTGACGAGGATATCCGGGGCGGTCAGAACAGGCAGGCTCCCGGGAAGAAGTCTGCGGGCTCTGCGGCGGGAAAACCGGATAAATCCGCTAATCCCTCTAAGACAGATAAGTCCACTAAATCCACTAAGACAGCTAAGTCTGCTAAGCCTGTTAAGTCTGGTAAAGCTGACAGCACTGAGAAGGCGGGGGCTTCCAAACAGGCAAAGCCGGGGAAGTCCGCAGGGTCGGATAAATCGGGCAAGCCCGCGAAAAAAGCCGAAAATCCGGCGGAATACGATGAGAGCGGGGAGCAGTCCCAGAGCGTGAAAACCCCGAGCGTTATGCGGCTGGTGGAGGAACGCGCGTTCTCGGAAAACCAGGTTGTCGCTGCCGGGAAGAGCCTTATTCCAAGGCAGCTTCGCGGAATCGAGCCGCTTTCTAAGGTCATGCGCAGGGAAGCCGAGCTTCAGCGCAGCGAACAGCCCGACGATGACGTGAGCCGTTCTCCGTTGGTAATGCGGGAGCTTACCGAGATGGTAATTGCCGAGAATGTTCCCGGGATAATCAGGAGGTTCAACGCCTGCGACTGCGAGAAGTGCATGTCAGAACTGGCAAGGCTCACCGCTGAGGAGATCCCGGCGCGGTACATGAAAATGCCTGAGCTGGCAGACCTCAACTGGAGCGGTTTCAGCAGCGATGAGAGAATGCTCATTGATTCGCTGAAAAAGAACGCCGTAACGGTCATGATAAGGCTCATGATCGCGAATAAAAAGAGAAATTTCCATTGATCACAAAGCCGGTGGGATATCCCGCCGGCTTTTTTGCGCGATATGTGTAATATGCTACCGGAGTTGAAAATCGACAACAAATCTTAAAAAATTGTTGAATTATCCGGAGGTTTATGCTATAATAAGTTATAAGTAACTGTATAGTAACAGGGGGTGTCTCGGTTGGATTGCTGTTTATGGCTCAACAGGAAAAAAATCAGCAGTGCGGCTGAGATCATCGATAATTTCGACCTGGCTGCCGTTCGTGGATATTTCCTCGGGGGGAGCCTTTCAGAGTGGCTCCGGGAGCACGGCGGCACGGTCTACGCCGATCGGCTCGACAAGCTCAGGACGCTCGATCCGCAGGATCCTCAGCTTAACGACAGGCTCGTGGAGGTGTTCGGAGTAAGCGCCGGAGCTGTAACGGAGGTCTTTTGCGGGAACGTTCCGGATAACGGCGGGTCACGGTGCGGCTCTTTCGGGAGTTTCTCGGGCGGCTTCCGGGGTGGCTCCGGAAGCTTCAATTTCGGAAGCTACGGCGTTTTTCAAGGTTCCGGTTTGGGAATCGGTTCCGGCGGACTTACCGCGCTTGGGAGCTACAGATTCAGCCTCTGGGAATGGGAGTGGGAATGGCGCTTCGCTGGGCGTGGGTCGTTCCGGGGCTCGTTTGGTTCGTTTGGTTCGTTAGGTTCGTTTGGTTCGTTAGGTTCGTTTGGCTCGTATCGGTTCGGTTCTGGGAGCTATCTTCTCGGCTCTTTCGGGAGCTTTCCGTGGGGGAGCTTTTCCGGCTCGTTCGGCGCGGGAAGCTTTGGAGGGTTCGGCTCCGGCGGATTCATCACCGCTGACGAGTACGACCGTATAATGTACGAGTGCCTGAGAAAATGCCCGCTGAACTGCTATGGATACGGTATACACATAGTCTGACATGAGGTAAGAGTTTGAACGCGTTTCATATTATTTCTACGGCTCCGTTTTTCGCGAAAAATAACGGGGCTTTTGCTTTAGAGGATTTCGACCTGTTCACTGCGGTCATCTCCGCGCTGGAATGGCGGAGGGACGGAAGCAGGATCTTTCTGTACTGCGACGCTCCCGCTGCGGATTATATCCGCAATGCCGGGCTTGAAAAGGTCTGGGACGGGGTGCGGGACACTGTTCCCGACGACCTTGACGGTATCGACCCGGAGATGTTCTGGGCTGCCGGAAAGCTCCTTGCACTGCGGCAGATGGACGCACCCTGCGTGATGATAGACACCGATCTTATCGTATGGAGCAAGCCGGAATTCGGGAGGGACATCATCGCGGCTCACCGCGAGGACCTCACCCCGGACGTTTACCCGCCGCTGGAGTACTTTTCGGCTGCGGGGCATATCCTGCCTGGGTTCAGCCGGGAGGTACTGCCGCTTAATACGGCGTTTCTCTACGTTCCGGACAATGATTTCAAGGAGTTCTACACATCGCAGGCTGTCGCGTTCATGAAGTCGGCGGAACGGTGCGGGGAGCGCCTGCGCTACATGGTTTTCGCGGAACAGCGCATGGCGGCTATGTGCGCGGATTACACCGGCACCGGCGTGCAGACCCTTCTCGACAAGGACGCGCTGTTTTTCCCGCAGGACAAGTACACGCATCTGTGGGGAGCGAAACAGCAGATGAGGGAACGCCCGCTGCTGCGCGAGGAATTCATCTGGCGGTGTATCGCGAGGATCCTGCGGGATTTCCCGGAATATGAATGGACCATCGACAGGATAAAGGGGGCGGCGAGATGATATATTTCGACAACGCGGCGAGCGCTCCTGTGCTGGAATGCGCCCGGAAAGCGGCAGAGCCGTTCCTGTGGGAATGCTGCGGGAATCCCTCGGCGATACATTCCGAGGGACGGCGGGCGGCTCTGGCGCTGATAGAAGCGCGGGAGAAATGTGCGGCGGCTGTCGGCGCGGACCCTGACGAGATAGTGTTCACTTCCGGCGGCACCGAATCCGACAACACGGCGGTACGGCAGGCGGCGGCGCTCGGGGCGTCCGCCGGGAAGCGCCGGGTTGTCGCCTCCGCGATAGAGCACCCGGCGGTGCTGAATACGTGCGGGGCTCTTGAGAAATCCGGGTTTGAGGTAAAATACATCGGCGTGGACGGCGGCGGCTACGTCGACATGGAACAGGCTCGGAAGCTCATTACGCCGGAAACCGCGGTGGTTTCCGTGATGGCGGCTAACAACGAGGTCGGGACGATCCAGCCGATAAGGGAGCTTGCCGCGCTTTGCCGGGAGCGCGGGGCGCTGTTCCATACGGACGCGGTTCAGGCGGCGGGGCATATCCCTCTTGACGTCAGGGAGCTTGGCTGTGATATGATGTCCGTTTCGGCTCACAAGCTGGGAGGGCTTCGCGGGGCGGGTCTGCTCTATATCCGCAGGGGGCTGGAGCTTCAGCCGCTTATCTGCGGGGGAGGTCAGGAGAACGGGCTTCGCTCCGGGACGGAAAATACTGCGGCTATAGTTTCAATGGGTGCGGCTATGGAGTATGCGTGCGGGGACATCAACGGGCGGTCTGAGAGGATTTCGGCGCTTCGGGACAGGCTCGTCGCAGGACTGCTGGAGATTTCCGGGAGCAGGCTCAACGGCGGGATTTCGCCGCGGCTGTGCGGTAACGTCAACGTTTCATTTTCCGGGGTGGAGGGGGAATCCCTCGTGCTCGGGCTGGATATCCGGGGCGTGTGCGCGTCCTCGGGGTCGGCGTGCGCCAGCGGCAGCGAGGAGCCATCACATGTGCTCAGGGCTATGGGCGTACCGGAGGATATGCTCAAAGGGTCGCTGAGGCTCACCCTGTCGGAGTTCAACACTGCCGACGAAGTGGAAACGGCGATCCGGGCAGTCCGGGAGACAGTGGAAACTCTGCGGGAGCTTCGAGGGTGGGAAGGCTGATATGAAAATCAGATGGATATTCAACGCGCTGGCGGCGATGGAGGCAGTACTCTGCCCGGCGCTGTGCCTTATGTACGCATTCTGCGGGCTTGCCCTCTGGACGCAGACCGTATATTTCTGTCCGCTGCTGGGCGCGGTGCTGGCGGCGCTCCTGTTTTCGCGGGATAAGCGGCGGTTTATCTGGAAATGCGCCGGCTCGCTGTGCCTGTTTGCGGCGCTTTTCATTCTGGCGCTGAAGCTTGGCTGGTGGGGAGATGTATTCGCTGTGTTCAATGCGCAGTACGCTGCTGAATACGGCGGAATGAACATGGGAGACGCGGCGGGTATTTTTCTGCTGTGGACGCCTACGGCTTTTGCGGCTCTTATCGGAGGGGTTATCGTAAGCGCCGGGGTGCGGCGTTCTGTCATTGAAAAGGAAAATCTGCGGGCTTCGGCTGGCGGTTTACTGGAGGGTACTGATGATACGGGAACTTGAAGAAAAGATGTGGAGAGCGGCTCAGGCGCGCGACAAGGCGGCGTTTACGTGAATGCAGGCATGGTTTGCGGGGGGACACGGTGCACAGGGCGGAATATGCGGAAATAATCGCTGATTTCGACTGCGCCGCATTCGAAATCGAGGAGTGACGATGTGTGAAACGCCTGATGCGGTTCAGGTGTATTATGTCATCACCACCACGGCGGAGAAACCTGAAAACTCAGACCTTTCCGGAAAGTTCCACATAACGTCGACATGGCGGAATACCGGCGGCAGATGGGAGCTTGTCTTCAATATGGACAGAAATGCGCCGGAGCGGTAAGTTTCCCTTTTTCGGGAAAAATCCTGTCAGACTATTGACAAAGGCTAAAATCTGTGATATAATCACAGATAGAATATGTTGAAATGCGACGATAGGAAACAAAGCCCTGGCGAACTTCCAGAGAACCGGCGGTCGGTGCGAGCCGGCAGAACGGCAGGGTCATAGCTCCTCCTTGAGCAGAACGGCTGAACGGGCGGCCGGCAGGCGGGCAGTCTGCGGTCACTAATTAAGCTGTTACGGTATCTCCCGTTATCGAGAGGCACATTGTTTGATGTGTACGAGTGGACAGTCTTTTTGCGGCTGTCAATGAGAGTGGTACCGTGGAGTTTCAAGCTTCATCTCTTAAATGAGATGGAGCTTTTTTATTTTGCGGTCAAATGCAGTTCAACAGTTCGCTGTATTAATAGCGCGTGCGCGCGGGGCTTAGCCCGGAAAGGAAAGAGATATGACAAACGCAAGCAAGTACGCAAGAAGATATTTCATGCCGCCGTTCAGATGCATGGACTGGGCTGAAAAGGACTACATCGAGAAGGCTCCCAAGTGGTGCAGCGTCGACCTCCGCGACGGCAACCAGGCGCTCATTATCCCGATGAGCCTTGACGAGAAGCTGGAATTCTTCAAGAAGCTGGTCGAGGTAGGCTTCAAGGAGATCGAGATAGGCTTCCCCGCCGCTTCCGAGACCGAGTATGAGTTCTGCCGCGCGCTTATCGAACAGAACCTTATCCCTGACGACGTTACCGTGCAGGTGCTCACCCAGAGCCGCGAACATATCATCAAAAAGACCTTCGAGGCTCTCGACGGCTGCAAGAACGCCATCGTTCACCTTTATAACTCCACCTCCGTCGCTCAGCGCGAGCAGGTTTTCCGCAAGAGCAGGCAGGAGATAATCGACATCGCAGTTACCGGTGCAAAGCTCCTCAACGAGTACCGCGAAAAGACCCCCGGCAACTTCCGCTTTGAGTACTCCCCGGAGAGCTTCACCGGAACTGAGCCTGAGTTCGCCGCAGAGATATGCAACGCGGTAATCGATATCTGGAAGCCTACCCCTGACTGGAAGGTCATCATCAACCTGCCCGTTACCGTCGAGGAGAGCCTCCCGCACGTTTACGCACAGCAGGTAGAATATATGTGCAAGGTACTGCACAGCCGCGATTCCCTTGAGATATCCCTCCACCCGCATAACGACCGCGGCTGCGGTATCGCCGATACCGAACTCGGACTGCTCGCAGGCGCTGACCGCGTTGAGGGCACTCTGTTCGGGAACGGCGAACGCACCGGTAACGTCGATATCGTCACCGTTGCGCTCAATATGTATTCTCACGGCGTTGAGCCGAATCTCGATTTCAGCAATCTGCCGGAGCTGGCTTCCATCTACGAGCGGCTCACCAGAATGCACGTTTACGAGCGCATGCCGTACAGCGGTCAGCTTGTGTTCGCGGCGTTCAGCGGCTCACACCAGGACGCTATCGCAAAGGGCATGAAGTGGCGCGACGAGAAGGATCCCGAGCACTGGAACGTTCCGTATATCCCGATCGATCCGCACGATATCGGCAGAGAATACGAGGGCGATGTTATCCGTATCAACAGCCAGAGCGGCAAGGGCGGTATCGGCTTCCTTATGGAGCAGACCTACGGCATTATCATGCCGCCTAAAATGCGTGAACATTTCGGCTATGTTGTCAAGGGAGTTTCCGACCATCAGCACAAGGAGCTCCACCCCAGCGAGATATACGATATCTTTGAAAAGACCTATCTGGAGCCGCAGGGCAAGCTGAAATTCGTGGAGGCTCACTATACCCAGGGCGAGCATATCACTGCCACTGTCACAATGGACGTCAGCGGTCAGAAGCGCACATGGGAAGGCGTCGGCAACGGACGTCTGGACGCGGTTTCCAACGCAATCAAGACGGGTCTCGGCATAGAATTCCATCTTGAGACCTACACTGAGAACGCAGTAGAGCAGTCATCCAAGTCCAAGGCGGCTGCGTACATCGGAATATCCAAGCCGGACGGCTCCGTAAGCTGGGGCGCGGGTATACATACCGATATCATCATGGCTTCCGTACGGGCGCTGGTGGCTGCGGTCAATAATTCCGGGCTTATCTGATTATGAATAGCTTTAGGGCGCGCTTCGGTGCGCCCTTTTTCTTGACTTTAAATAGTTCGTGTGATATAATTAAAACTGAAAATGTAGTCTGTGAAGGGAGTGCGTATGGATAAAATAAGGGTCGAGATGAAATGCAACGACAGATTTTTTAATGCTGGTATGGCAGCGGCAGTCATTATTCTTGCGATTTGGTTTGCTGTAATGTTAACATATTTCTCGGTGGTCAGTCTGGTACTGTTTCTGATTTGTACGGGTTTGTTCGTCGGAATTGTAATAGCTTTCGAAAAGATACCGACAGTCGCAGAAGCTGACGGCAACGAACTCAGATGGAAGCACCTGCTCGGCTGGAAAACGATCAGATATGCGGATATTCTGACGATCAACTGCGAACCGGAGGAGCTGCGCGGTCGATACTCCAGCACGCAATGTATGAAACTGCATATAACCACTGGCGACGACGAATGTGAGCTGAGCCAGATAGTAAATACGAACAAAATGCTTCAGGACAGGCTTGACGGACAGGAAACGGATATTCCGGTCATGCGGCTATATGAATTTATTAAAGAAAAAACCGGAAAATAATTTTAACTTTTTCTGTTGAAAGAGTTGAAAAATTCGCGGGTTTGTGATATACTATATCTAGACCAATTTGTCTGGAAAGCGAGTGATATATCAACATGAAGTGTCCTGAATGCGGCTGCGAGGAAAGCAAGGTAATCGACTCCCGCCCGACAGAAAACAAGGTGCGCCGCCGCCGTGAGTGTATCCAGTGCGGATTCCGTTTCACAACATACGAAATAATCGAGGATATCCCTCTTATGGTTATAAAGAAGGATAATTCCATAGAGCCGTTCGACCGCCAGAAGCTCGTCGACAGGCTTTGCAGAGCCGCTGTCAAGCGTCCGGTAAAGCTTGAGACTATTGAAAATATGGTGGACGAGATCGCCGCAGAGCTGAAGAATTCCCTTCAGCGGGAGGTCACAAGCGAGAAGATCGGCGAGATGGTTCTTCACAAGCTCAAGGCTATAGACGTCGTGGCGTATATCAGATTCGCTTCCGTGTATAAGGACTTCAACGATGTTGACGGTTTCGTCAAGATCATATCTGAACTCCAGGAGAATGCATGATCATGCTAAAGACCTGCTTCGGCGGGTCTTTTGTTATTTTATGTATTCGAAAACGTATATTTTGTGTAAAACTCGGAAAACTAATTGTGCAAAATTTTTTTGAATATTTTTGAAAAAGGGGTTGACTTTTTCGAACAAAGAGAGTATAATATAAAAGCTATCGCGAGAGCGGCTTGAAAACATCACAAAGTGATCGAAAATCAAGAAAAAACTTCAAAAAAGTTTGAAAAACCTCTTGACAAATCGAAAACAAAGTGATATAATAAATAAGCTGCTTCGAGAGAAGCGACAAACTGTTAAATCAGATCTTGAAGGCTTGAAAAGTGGTTCAAAAATAAATTTTGAAAAACCTCTTGACAAACTCGAAAAGATGTGATATAATAGAAAAGCTTGTGAAACCAAGCAAGCGAAACTTCCGAGATCACATCGGAACGAAAGAAAATCAAGAAAACTTCAAAAAACTTTTGAAAAACCTCTTGACAAACTCGAAAAGATGTGATATAATAACAAAGTCGTCTGAGAGATCAGAAAGACAGAGTTAAGAAAAGCTCCTTGAAAATTGAACAATACAGAACGAATTAACATTACCTTGTCGATTCCTTGACAGAAATGTCGAGGTTGAGAGATGAGTAAATTCTGGATAAACACAGATTGCGTTAATTAAATTAACGTTAGCGTTTATCTGAACCAAGATTAGAATGCTCGAAAGAGCGTTTTGATACAAACTTTAAAGAGTTTGATCCTGGCTCAGGACGAACGCTGGCGGCACGCCTAACACATGCA
>OLNW01001160.1_pt1 | contig 27190 bp, 22 predicted proteins | sample 1672121 | NCBI WGS metagenome assembly OLNW01 (sample SAMEA3136648, study PRJEB25190) | human gut metagenome
GACGACTACCCCTACGGCGGCGGCTGCGGCATGGTGCTGTATGCCCAGCCCATCGCGGACTGCCTGCGGGCCGTTCAGCAAGAAGTGGAGGCACAGGGACGCCCCAAGCCGCATATTGTATTCTTGACGGCAGGCGGTCAGCGCTACACCGAAGAACACGCCCGGCGGCTGTCGGAATACGACAATCTGACCCTGGTCTGCGGCCACTACGAGGGCATCGACGAGCGGGTCATCGACGCCTTTGCCGATGAGGAAATCTCCATCGGCGACTATATCCTGACCGGCGGCGAGCTGGCAAGCCTTGTGGTGGCGGACAGTGTGCTGCGGCTCAAGCCCGGTGTGCTGGCCGAACAGAAGGGCTACGAAGAGGAAAGCTACTGGGACGGTCTGCTGGAATATCCGCAGTACACCCGGCCGGAAGTCTGGGAGGGCCGCGCGGTGCCCCCGGTGCTGCTGGGCGGCGACCACCAGAAGATCGACGCATGGCGGGGTGAGCAGAGCCGCACCCGCACCCGGCTGCGCCGCCCGGAGCTTTATGAGGCGTGGTGCAGGACCCACCCCATCACCGAGCTGCCCAAGTGGAAACGGGGCGAGAATGTCCGGCTGGTGAAGACCGAAGAGCAGTTCCGGGCCGCTGCACAGCTCTTTGCCGAGGGCCGCCGCACCGTCTGCGCCGACGGCTGGACGGCGGAATACCTGGAAACGCTAACGCCGGAAGTGTTCCTGGAGCAGTTGAAACAGGAGAAACAGGACGGCTGGGTCTGCTACCTGCACTATACGAAGGATGTGGCGGACGGCATGGTCAGTGTGAACCACAAGACCGGCCAGGTGGAGCACCTGTTCGTGAGCGCTGCGGCACGCGGAAAGGGCATCGGCCAGAAGATGCTGGACTTTGCCCGCAAAAAGCTGCCGGAGCACGAGCATCCGACCCTGACCGTACTGGATACCAATACCCGTGCACTGGCCCTTTACCGCCGGATGGGCTGGGCCATCGAGGGCATCGAGCTGGTGTTCGATCCGGAAAAATTTGAGGATGTGGCCGTGGAAAGCCGCCTGCTCAAGATGCGGTACGAGGGCTGAAAAAAGCTGCCGAAGCCTGCAAACGTCCGCCGACAGTCGAAAAAATGTTGAAAACTTTTGTATTACCCCGCCAATGACAGGGGAATAATTTTGGTATCTTTGTATAAATGGTGAAAAAAGCCCCCATTATCATTGGGAAAACCGCCAAAAATGTGTCGAGGGGCTGTACAACGGTTTCGCCTTGCGCTAAAATAGGTACAACGCAACAGGCACAAAACATGATTGCATCCCGAAAACGATAAGATAGGAGCGTTTTACTATGTACGTCAAAGAAGTTACCGTTGAAAATCAGGTTGGTCTGCATGCTCGTCCGGCTACCTTCTTTATCCAGAAGGCTAACGAGTTCAAGTCTTCCATCTGGGTCGAGAAAGAGGAGCGCCGCGTGAACGCGAAGAGCCTGCTGGGCGTTCTGTCTCTGGGCATTGTGGGCGGTACCACCATCCGCATCATCGCGGACGGCGCGGATGAGCAGGCTGCAGTCGATGGCCTGATCAAGCTGGTCGAGTCTGGCTTTGCAGAGTAATTCGAGCCTTTGATCTTTTGAAGCGGTGGGAGTATTTCCTGCCGCTTTTTTGGTAGGATGAGAAGAAGGAGGCATGTGCCGTGAAAGGTTCGACAACGAAGCTGCTGAAGAAAGTGAACGACATCTGCGAGGAGGGCACCATCTGGAAGGTGTTCTTCGGCCTGTTTGCAGCGCTGCTGGCGGCAGACCTGCTGCTGCCCGCCCTCACCGAGGAAAAGCCGAAGCTGTGGTGCTCCATCCTGGCCGGTGCGGGCATGGGCAGCGCCTGTTATAACATCCGGAAAGCCAGACGCATCCGGGAAGAAAAACAGAACCACGAGCACGACGAAGAAGAATGACGAAAGCAGAACTCTACCAGAAAGCCTGTATGCTGCCGCTGCTGCCCGGTGTGTATATCATCCGGGATAAGACCGACACCATCATCTATATCGGCAAGGCCAAGCGGCTGCGCATCCGGGTGAGCCAGTATTTCCGGGAAGGGGTCCCCCACGACAACAAGGTCAGCCAGATGATCGCCCACGCCTATGCGTTCGACGTCATCGTCTGCCAGAGCGAGTTCGAGGCGCTGGTGCTGGAAGCCAGCCAGATCAAGGCCCACACCCCAAAATATAACATCCTGCTGAAGGACGACAAGGGCTACAGCTATATCAAAGTGACGAAAGAGCCGTGGCCGCGTCTGTCTTTCACGCTGCAAAAGGAGGACGACGGCGCAGAGTATCTCGGCCCGTATACCTCCAGCTTTGCGGCCCGGCAGATGGCGGAAACGGCGATGGATGCCTTTCTGCTGCCCCGGTGCAATAAGCGCTTCCCGCAGGACTGCGGCAAAGGGCGCCCCTGCCTGAACGCCCACATCGGCAAGTGCATGGCGGTGTGCAGCGGCAGAATCAGCTGCGAAAACTACAATCAGGCCGTCAAGAGCGCGGTGCATCTCATCCGCTACGGCAAAAAGGACATCCTGAAAACGCTGAACGAGCGGATGCAGGAAGCGTCTGACCGGCTGGAATTTGAGACGGCGGCTCTGCTGCGGGATCAGATCAACGCCATCACCAAGGTAACGGCGGGCCAGAAGGTGGTCGTGGACCCGGATGTGGAGATGGACGTGGTGGCGCTGGCCGGGACCCCCAGCAGCGTCTGCGCGGCAGTCCTGCGCTTCCGCGAGGGGCGGCTGACGGACAAGCGGGAGTTTCTCTTCCACGATACCGCCGACATCGCGGCGGTGCGGGAGGAGTTCCTGCCCCGCTATTATCTGGACGATGAGCAGATCCCCAAGGTCATCGCGGTGGACGAGCTGCCGCCGGACAGCGATGCGCTGCAGCAGGCCCTGAACGAAAAGCGGGGGAGCGAGGTGCAGCTGTATGTCCCCCAGCGGGGCGACAAGGCGCACCTCATCGAGATGGCCCACACCAACGCCGTGGAGCGCTTGGCGCGGGAGAGCGGCCGCTACGCCCGCGAGGAAAAGCTGCTGGACGAGCTGGCGCAGGTGCTGGGGCTTTCGAAGCCCCCCCGCACCATCGAAAGCTACGATATCTCCAACTGGGGCGACGGTTCCAGCGTCTGCGGCATGGTGGTCTTCCGGGACGGCAAGCCCTACAAGACGGGCTACCGGAAGTTCAAGATGCAGACGGTGCTGGGCACCGACGACTACGCTTCGCTGGCCGAGACGGTCTCGCGCCGGGCGGCGGCCTACGAACGGGTTCATGAGCTGGCCGCCCATGGGCAGGCCAGCGAGGATTACTTCGGCGAGAAGCCGGACCTGCTGCTGATGGACGGCGGCAAGGGCCAAGTCAGCGCGGCCAAGGCGGCGCTGGCGGGCACCAAGCTGGCGGATGTGCCGCTGTTCGGCATGGTCAAGGACGACCACCACCGCACCCGCGCCATCGTGGACAGCGACGGGCGGGAGATCGCCATCAACATGAACCGGGGAACGTTCACCTTTATCACGGCCATTCAGGACGAGACCCACCGCTTTGCCAATGCCTACCGCAAGCAGCAGATGAAGAAAAAAAGCTATTCTTCCACCCTGACCGAGGTGCCCGGCGTCGGGCCGAAGACGGCCAGAGCGCTGATGGCGCAGTTCAAGAGCGTGGGGGCAGTCCGGGAAGCAACACCGGAACAGCTGGAGAACACGCCCGGCGTGGGCCCTCAGTTGGCGCAGACAATCTATGACTATTTCCGCACGACGGGTTGATGTACTCTTTTGTGCGCCAAAAGAGTACCAGAAAAGCCGCTTTGAGAAGCTCGGCGGTGGCGAAGCCATGAAAGCCCCTGCGGGGCTTTTAAGCCGACGTCCGGTTTGCGAAGCAAATGCCGCGTGTTCAGCGCGGCAAGGACGGGAGGCACGAATCAAGGGCTGCTCGCCCTTGATAATCCCAAAGAAGAAGGCCCTGCCAAAAAATCGGGCGGTGCGCCAGTCGGCGCAAACGCTTTTCCGATTTTTCGACAGGGCCGATTTTAATTTGCCTTAGTTTTCCGAGGAGATGTCCTGACCGAAGTATTTTTCGCTCAGCTCCTTGAGGGTGCCGTCGGCGCGGAGTTCGTCGATGGCGTTGTTGATGGCTTCCAGCAGGGTGGCGCTGGCATCGCCCTTGCGCAGGGGGATGGCCACGTGAGAGGACTCCTCGGTCTGGGCGACGATCTTGAAGTCGGCATCCGGATGGACGTTCAGATAGTCGTAGAAGGAGACGTCGGCGTTCAGGGTCGCGTCGATGCGGCCGGCGGTCAGCAGCTGGATGGTCTCTTCCAGCGTGTCGATGCCCTGCACAGTAGCGCCGTAGCTCTCGGCCAGCTCCATATAGGTGGAGGCCAGGCTGTTGGCAGTGGTCTTGCCATTCAGGTCTTCGAAGGTCTGGATGGTATCATTGTCCTTCTTGACGGCAAGGGCGGTGTGGATGTAGCCGTAGGGGGTGGTGAAGTCGTAGGTCATGGCGCGCTCGTCGGTGACTTCGACGCCGTTGCAGACCATGTCATAGCGGCCTGCATCCAGACCGGCGAACAGGCTGTCCCAGTCGCTCTCGACATATTCCGGCTCCACGCCCAGCTTCCCGGCGATGGCGCGGGAGACTTCGACGTCGTAGCCGACGAGGGTGTCGCTCTCGTCGTGGTAGCTCCAGGGCTGCCAGGCACCTTCCAGTGCCACGATGAGCTTGCCGCTGGCCTGGATGGCGGCAAGCTGGTCAGCAGCCTCAGCGGATTCGCTCTTGGAACTCGAATTGCTGTTCGAACTGGACGCGTTGGAAGAGCAGCCGGACAGGGTGAGCACACCGGCAGCAGCCAGAACGCTCATCAGGGAGATAAAGGTTCTTCTTTTCATGGTATCATATCCTTTCGAAAGTAAGAGAATCAAATAGAATATAGCAGTTTGCGTTTTTAATGCACAAGCAACATCCGCAAACTGCATATCGCAAAGATGCCGTTTTGATTGGCACTATTTTTGAAAATTGCGATAAATTATGCGTGCTGCGAGATCTTCTGCAAAAATTCGCGGGTGCGCTCCTCCTTCGGGTTCGCAAAGAACTCCTGCGAGGGGGCCTGCTCCACGACGACGCCGTTTTCCATGAAGACGGTCTTGGAAGAAACGTTCCGCGCAAAGCCCATCTCGTGGGTGACGACCAGCATGGTCATCCCCTCCTCGGCCAGCTGGCGCATGACCGAGAGCACTTCGCCCGTCAGTTCCGGGTCCAGGGCCGAGGTGGGCTCATCGAAATAGATGATCTCCGGGTCGGTGGCAAGGGCGCGGGCGATGGCCACCCGCTGCTGCTGGCCGCCGGAAAGCTGGCGGGGATAGGCGTCTGCCCGGTCGGCCAGACCGACCTTTGCCAGCATCTTCCGGCCGATGGCGTCCGCTTCTGCCTTGGGCATTTTACGGGCCACGACCAGCCCTTCGGTGACATTTTGCAGGGCGGTCTTGTTCCGGAACAGGTTGTAGTTCTGGAAGACGAAGGCCGTCTTTTTGCGCAGGCGGGCGATGTCGGCGCCGGAGATCCTGCTGAGGTCGAAGGTCTCGCCGTCAAAGGTCAGGCTGCCGCTGTCGGTGGGCTCCAGAAAGTTCAGGCAGCGCAGAAGGGTCGTCTTGCCGGAACCGCTGGGGCCAAGGATGGCGACGACGTCGCCTTTTTCCACGGTCAGGTCCACGCCCCGGAGCACGTCCAGTGTGTGGATCACCCGGCGGGCATGGCCGCGCGGGAACGGCCCAATGTGAAAATGCGGTTTCTCGTCGTAGGTGCGAAAGGATTTGTGAATGTTCTGGATCTCTAACATGGCCATGATGCGTCCCCCTTTCTCACTGGAAGCCGTGGGCGTTCAGCTGACGCTCCAACAGACTCTGCAGCTTGGTGACGACCGTGCAGAACAGCAGATAGACCACGGCGACCTCGCAGTAGATGGGCAGAAAAATGTAGGTGCGGGCGGCAACGCGCTGGCCGGCCATGAACAGTTCGGCGACCGTGATATTCGATGCCAGCGAGGTGTCCTTGATCATGCCGATGAGCGAGTTGGACAGGGCGGGCACCGCCGTGCGCAGCGCCTGCGGCAGCACGATGCGGCGCATGATCTGCCACCAGGTCATGCCCACGCAGTAACCGGCTTCCAGCTGGCCCTGGGGCACACTTTCCAGCGCGCCGCGCATAGTCTCGGCGCAGTAGGCCCCCTCGTTGATGGCAAAGGCGATGACGGCCGCCGGGAACGCGTCCAGCATGATGCCGACGCTGGGCAGACCGTAGAAGATGATGAACAGCTGCACCAGCAGCGGTGTGCCGCGAATGACCCAGATGTAGAACCGGGCCAGCTGGCGCAGCACCGGCACATTGGCGTACTGCACCAGCGCCACCACCACGGCCAGCACCATGGCAAGGCTGAAGGAGATGAGGGTCAGCGGGATGGTCATGGTGAGGCCCGCCGACAGGATACGGGGCAGCGCTTCCCACAAAACGCTGGCCGTGCGGTTGGAAAGAATGGCTTCAAGCATTTGAAAAAACTTCCTTATCTGAAAAAAAGAACCTGCGGAGGTTTGATGAGAGACCTGAAAAGGAGCGTTCGGGCAGGGAATATCCTATAATTCCTACCAGAATACTATAACATGTTTTTCCAATCGGCGCAATTCGTTTGGGCAAATCCCCTGTTATTCCTAAAATCGCGGGGAAACACGCGCTAACTTTGTGCAGTCTGGCAAGGAGTTGACGTTGCAGGCGGTTTCGTGTACAATGAGACCAGACGAGCCGCCCACTGCGGCGCACAACAGGCCCGCGACGAAAGCCGCGCGGCAGATTCGGAGGATTTGAACGTGACGAAACAGAAAATCGGTATCCTGGGTGCGGGCACCTGGGGCATGGCTCTGGCACGGATGCTGTGCGTGAGCGGGAACGATGTGCTGGTCTGGTCTGCCATCGAAAAGGAAATCGACGACCTGTCGAGCACCCGCGTGCACCCTAATCTGCCCGGAATGAAGATCCCGGAGGAGCTGCGCTTTACCAAGAGCGTGGAGGAAGTGTGCCGGGACAAAGACATCCTGCTGTTTGCAGTGCCGTCGGTCTTCGTGCGCTCCACGGCTGCCAAGGCCCGGCCCTATGTGGCCGAGGGGCAGATCATCGTGGACGTGGCCAAGGGCATCGAGCCGGACACCCTGTACACCATGACGGAGGTTCTGGCCGATGAGCTGGGCCGGGAGGGCGGCCCGAAGAAGGTACACCTGGTGGCGCTGTCCGGTCCCACTCACGCCGAAGAAGTGGCCATCGACCTGCCTACCACCATCGTCTCGGCCAGCCCGGACGTGGAGGCGGCACAGTTCGTGCAGGAGGTGTTCTCCAACAGCGTCATGCGCGTCTACACCAACGAGGACATCAAGGGCGTGGAGCTCAGCGGTGCCATGAAGAACGTCATCGCGCTGGGCGTGGGCATCTCCACCGGCCTGGGCTACGGGGACAATGCCCGCGCCGCCCTCATCACCCGCGGCATCGCGGAAATCGCCCGGCTGGGCGTGGCCATGGGCTGCAACGTCCACACGTTCGCGGGTCTGGCGGGCATCGGCGACCTCATCGTCACCGCGACCAGTATGCACAGCCGCAACAACCGCGCCGGCATCCTCATCGGCAAGGGCGAGACGCCGGAACAGGCCGTCAAGGAAGTCGGCATGGTGGTCGAGGGTATGAACGCCCTGCCCGCCGCGCTGGAACTGGCGGAGCGGTATCAGGTGGAAATGCCCATCGTGCAGACTGTGAACGCCATCGTCAACGAGGGCATGGGCGCGGCGGAAGCCGTCCGCACCCTGATGGACCGCGACCCCAAGAACGAGCTGCCCAAGGGGTACGAGAAGTAAACCCAAACAAAGACTGCTGCATTCCTCATTCCGGCATCGCAGAGGCGGTGCCCGGAGCGTGGAAAGGTGTGGCAGTCTTTTTGTTTTTGCAGAAAAATTCAAAATATCTCAAATATTTTACCAAAATAACACCCGAAAGGGTAGTAAGACGAAACCGTTTCTGGTATACTGACCTTGTATGAAAGTTTATGAGGGGGAGTTTTTATGCCTTCGACCTATGCACACCGCTGCTTTGGCGCGGATGTTCTGACCCAGCTGCCGGAAGCGCTCCAGAAGAAGATCGAGCCGTACCGTGCGCTGTACGATATAGGCCTTCATGGGCCGGACCTGCTGTTCTACTATAAGGCGCTGCAGTCCAACCCGGTGAACCGGCTGGGCAATGCGATGCACGAGCAGCCGGGCACCGTCTTTTTTGAGCGGGCGCGCGGCGTGATCCGGAACGCCAAAAACCGGGATGCCGCGCTGGTGTATGCGCTGGGGTACATCTGCCATTTTGCACTGGACAGCACCTGCCACCCTTATGTGGAGCAGTACGTCCGCACCAGCGGCGTGAGCCACTGTGAGATCGAGACGGAATTCGACAACCAGCTGCTCCGCCGGGAGGGCCGCGACCCGCTGCACGACCTGACGGCCAGCCACATCCAGCCCAGCCGCATCTGGGCGAATGTGGTGGCACCCTTCTATGAGGGCGTCACGGTGGATGAGGTCTATCAGGCCATGACCGGCATGGTCTTCGTACATAAGATGCTGCTGGCTTCGAACCCGGTCAAGCGCTGGGTGGTGCTGACGGCCATCCGGGCAGCGGGCAAGTGGGAGTTCATGCACGGGCTGGTGGCGAACCCGCAGCCGAACCCGCAGTGCGCCGAGAGCGGAAAGCAGCTGGATGCGCTGTACCAGAGCGCCATCCCGCTGGCGGTGCGGCTCATCAACGAGTATGTGGCCGGGCTGGACACCGATGCGCCGCTGGATGCGGCTTACCAGCACACCTTTGGAGAGAATTGAGAGGGATTATGGAACAAAACAAAAAATTCAGCCCGACCGGGCTGGAACGCGCGTGGATCTTATACGATGTCGGCAACTCAGCCTTTGTGCTGCTGGTGGCGACGCTCATCCCCATCTTTTTCAACGCGCTGGCGGAAGAAGGTGGCCTGAGCTCAGTGGACTATCTGGCATACTGGGGCTATGCGGCCTCGGCTGTGACCGTCATCACGGCGGTGCTGAGCCCCATCCTCGGCACACTGGCCGATACGCGGGGCTTCAAAAAGCCCATCTTCATCCTCTGCCTGGTGGTGGGCGTGGCCGGCTGCTGCGCCATGGGCTTGGCCAAGACCTGGCTGCCATTCCTGCTCATCTTCGTTTTTGCGAAGGTGGGCTTCTCCGGCAGTCTGGTGTTCTATGATTCGATGCTGAGCGATGTCACAACCCCGGACCGGATGGACGTAGTCTCCTCCCGCGGGTATGCGTGGGGCTACATCGGCAGCTGTGTGCCCTTTGTGGTCTGCCTGGCGCTGGTGCTGGGGTCCGGGGCCATCGGCCTGAGCCAGATGACGGCGCTGAACATCGCGCTCTTCATCACAGCGGCGTGGTGGCTGGCAATGACCCTGCCCCTGCTGAAAACCTACCGGCAGCTGCATTATGTGGAGGTGGAGAAACACGCCATCCGGCAGAGCTTTGCCCGCATCGGCCACACGCTCCGCCACCTGCATGAGGACAAGCAGGTGTTCTGGTTCCTGCTGGCGTTCTTCTGCTACATCGACGGCGTCTACACCATCATCGACATGGCCACGGCCTACGGCACTGCGCTGGGGCTGGACACCACCGGCCTGCTGCTGGCGCTGCTGGTGACGCAGATCGTGGCGTTCCCGTCGGCGCTCATCTTCGGGCGGCTGTCGGCGAAGTATCCGTCCACCACCCTCATCCCGGTCTGCATCGCGGCCTATGCGGGCATCGCGCTGTTTGCGTTCTTCCTGACCCAGCAGTGGCAGTTCTGGGTGCTGGCCTTCGTCGTGGGCATGTTCCAAGGCGGTGTGCAGGCGCTCAGCCGCTCCCACTTTGCCAAGATCATCCCGCCGGAGAAGTCGGGCGAGTATTTCGGCCTGTTCGACATCTGCGGCAAGGGGGCATCCTTCCTGGGCACCATGATCGTCAGCGTAGGCAGCCAGCTGACCGGCAGCGCCAATGTGGGCGTCGGCTCGCTGATCGTGCTGTTTATTGTGGGCTTTGTGCTGTTCCGGGTGTCCTACAAAGAGGGAGTTATTACGGAGTAATGTACTCTTTTGCGCGCCAAAAGAGTACCAGAAAAGCCGCTTTGAGAAGCTCGGCGGTGGCGAAGCCATGAAAGCCCCTGCGGGGCTTTTAAGCCGACGTCCGGTTTGCGAAGCAAATGCCGCGTGTTCAGCGCGGCAAGGACGGGAGGCACGAATCAAGGGCTGCTCGCCCTTGATAATCCCAAAGAAGAAGGCTCTGCCAAAAAATCGGGCGGTGCGCCAGTCGGCGCAGACGCTTTTCCGATTTTTTAGCAGAGCCGATTTTTATTGGCGGGCCGCACGCAAAAGAGAGCATCTCCGGATTGTTTGTTGCGTCTTACAGCGCACCGTGATACAATAAACAAAAATCCATTTGAAAAAGGAGAATCCCAATGAAGCAATATCCCGGTTATACCGTCGTGCGCTGCGAGGACTGCCCCGAACAGCACGGTACCCTGACCGTGCTGACCCACGATGTCAGCGGTGCGACCATCCTGCTGGTGGAGAACGAAGATGTGAACAAGGCGTTCGGCATCGGCTTCGGCACCTTCCCATCGGATGACACGGGTGTGTTCCACATTCTGGAGCACTCGGTGCTGGCGGGCAGCGAAAAGTACCCGGTGACCTCGCCGTTTTTGCAGCTGCTCAAGAGCAGCATGGCGTCCTTCCTGAACGCGATGACCTTCCCGGACAAGACGGTCTACCCCTTCGCCACCCCCAACGAGACCGACTTCCGGAACCTGATGGACGTCTACCTGAACGCGGTGTTCTGCCCGCTGGCCATGGTGGACCGGGCCGTGTTCGAGCAGGAGGGCTGGCACCGCGATGCCGACGGCACTGTGAGCGGCGTCGTCTACAACGAGATGCAGGGCGCGCTGGCCTCCCCGGATGCACAATTGCAGGATGCGCTGGAGCGGGCAATGTTCCCGGATACGGCCTACGGCTTTGTGTCCGGCGGTGACCCGGCCTCCATCCCGGCGCTGACCTATGAGAAGTACCAGCGGGTGTACCGCCGCCATTACAGCGCCGACAACTGCTGTGTGACCCTGTACGGCAGGATGGATATGGCCGAAAAACTGGCCTTCCTGGATGAACACTACCTGAGCAGGATGCCCAAGGGCACCAGCCAGCCCAGATTGACGCTGCAGGACGAGCAGCCGGGCGTCTGCGTGAACATCCCGTACTATACCGAAAAGCCGGAGGCCGACCAGGTGCAGTGTGCGCTGGCCTGGTACACCGGCGCATTTGCCGACCGGGAACGCCAGCTGGGCGTGGAGATCCTGCTGGATGCGCTGCTGGGGTCGAACCAGTCGCCGCTGAAGGCTGCGCTTCTGGAACAGCAGCTGGGGGCCGACATCGACATCGGCTTTGACGACAGCACTTTGCAGCCCACGCTGGAACTGGTGCTGCGCGGTGCCACCGAGGAGACCGCAGGCCGGTTTGCGGCCGGGGTCCGGAGCGCCGTGGACGACATCCTGGCCGAGGGCATCCCGGAAGACCTGCTGCTGGCCAGCCTGAACGCGGCAGAGTTCGCCTCGCTGGAGCGGCCGGGCAGCCTGCCCGACGGTGTGCTGGACGCCATCCATGCGGCGACCGGCTGGCTCCACGCCGGGGACCCGACCCTGCTGCTCCACACGGACAAGCTCTTCGCTGCCCTGCGGGAGAAGATGGCCTCCGGCTGGTTCAACGACCTGCTGCGGGAGCTGTTCGCGGCTGCGCCGGTGCAGGTCATTCAGGTGCCGACCCTGCCCAAGGCGGAAGAACCCGATGCAGCCTCGGCCCGTACCGACGGCAAGCTGGCACTGGACCATCCGCTGACGGTGGCAGACCTGGGCGAGGGCAGCCACAGCGCCGAGGGCGCTGTGGGAAGCGTGGCCGGTGCGGAGCTGCTGCACCACCCTTCCAAGGGCAGTTTGTATCTGAACATCTACTACGACCTCGGCGGGCTGACTACCGAAGAAGTGCAGTATCTCGACCTGCTGACCGATGTGCTGGACGAGCTGGACACTCCGCGCCACACGGCCCGCGAGCTGAACACCCTGCGCAGCACCTGGCTGGGCGACAGCCAGACCTGCATCAGCTTCTGGACCGGGCGGCAGGCGGGGAACCCCTGCCACGCAAAGCTCACCCTGAACATGAGCCTGCTGGAGCGCAGTCTGGAAAAGGCTGTGGAACTCGGCGGCGAGTGGCTGTATGAGACCCGGCTGACCGGCGCAAAGGCCGAAGCGGCCTTCGCCCGTGTGCTGAGCCAGCAGAAGCTGAACATGGAGCAGCAGTTCCTCCAGATGGGCAACCAGTACGCCGCCGTGCGCGCCGGGAGCCACTATTCGGTGGAGTATGCGCTGAGCGAGGCATGCAGCGGCGTGACAGGGTATCACTTCCTGTGCGCGCTGCTGGAACAGGCCGACTGGGCCGACCTGGGCCGGAAGCTGGAAGCCGTGCGGGAAAAGGTGCTGCACCACGCAGCCCTGACCATCAGCCTGCACGGCAGCGAGGATGCCCGGAAGCAGCTGGAAGCCCTGTTGCCCGGCAGTGCCTTTGCCGAGGGGATGCGTTCGCCCGCCCGGCCCTACACCCAGGCGCTGACGGCTCCGGTGAACGAAGCCTTCATCATCGACGGCGGGGTGAACTACGACATCCTGACCTGGCCGCAGGAGCGGAAGCCGGAGCGCCGGGTGCTGGCCCGCGTGATGAGCTACGAGTATCTGTGGCACCACATCCGTGAGGTGGGCGGCGCGTACGGCACCGGCATGGTGACCCGCGCCGAGACAGAGTATCTGTATACCTACCGTGACCCGCATCTGGCCGAGAGCTACGAGACCTTTGCAAAGGGGCCGGCGGAACTGGCCGCCCGTGCGTACACCGAAAAGGACCTGACGGATTCCATCGTGGGTACCGTCTCCGAGATGGACAAGCCCATGAAGCCCAGCGCAGAGGCGCGGGACCTTGACCGTCGGTACTTCTGCGGCATCACCGACGCGATGCTGGCCGCAGACCGCAAGGCCCTGTGCAGCGTAGACGCTGCCGCGCTGAAGGCCATGGCCGCAGAGCTGGGCACCGCGATGCAGCACGGCACCCGCGTGGCCTTTGGCAGCAAGGAGGCTGTAGAAGGCGCAACGGGCCTGTTCGACCGCATCGAGACGCTGTAACACAAGATAAATAAGAGATCCCCCGGCGGCTGGAACGCTCTGAACGGAGAGCGGCCCGGCTGACCGGGGGATTTTTGCTTTTTTACGGAGCGTCGTCCAGCGTTTCGGCGATGACATAGCGGGGGCGGCGCTTGACTTCGTCGTAGATCTTGGCGAGGTAGTAGCCGATGATGCCGAGGCTGAACATGAGCAGCGTGCCGGTGAAGAGCTGCAGCAGGATGACCGTGGTGAAGCCTTCGAGCGCTTCGCCTGCAAAATAGCGGAACAGCGCCTCGCCGCCCACCAGAAGGGTGGCAATCAACATCAGAAAGCCCATCAGGATGACGAGGTAGAGCGGGGCCGACGTGAAGGACGCCAGGCTGGAAATGGCGTAGCGGATGAGGCTGAAGGTAGACCAGCTGCTCTGCCCGGCAGTGCGTGGCTGGACGTCGAACTCTACCCGCGCCGTGCGGAAGCCCACCCACGCCGAGAGGGCGCGGTAGAAGGTGTTCCGCTCCGGCAGATTCAGCAGGACGAGCACGGCCTTGCGGTCCAGCAGCTTAAAGTCGGAGCTGCTGCGCAGGTCGGTCTTGGCCGCCTTGCTGATGAGCCCATAGAACCAGCGGGCAGCGGTGCGGTGGGCGGCGCTTTCGGTGCCGCGCTCGCGCTTGACGCCCTCCACGACCTCGATGCCCTGGGTCCAGAGCCGGTACATTTCGGGAATCGTTTCCACGGGGTGCTGCAAGTCACAGTCCAGCGTGACGCAGCAGTCGCCGCGGGCGGCCTGCAGCCCGGCGTACAGGGCTGCTTCCTTGCCGAAAGCGCGGGAGAACCGGATGCCCCGCACCTGCGGGTACGCCTGCGCCGTCTGGCGGATGACGTCCCAGCTGTTGTCGGTGGAGCCATCGTTGACGAAGAGCACCTCGTAGCGGATGTGGGCAGCGGTGAGGACCTCGGCCAGCCGCTGGGCCATTTTGGGGATATTCTCCGCTTCGTTGTGGGCGGGGAGGATGACGGAGAGAAGTGGTTCAACGGCCAAGGTGCTCGACCTCCTTTCGGCTGAGGGTGTGCAGGGCATGGGCCTCGACCGCCCGGCCCTCGGACAGGTAGAAGGGGTGAAAATCGGTCTTCTGCGGGTCAAAGAAGGGTCCGCCCGGCTCTACGCCGCCGGGGTGGAAGAGCAGCTCGACCGGCTGGCCGCGTTTCTGCGCCAGACGGAGGTACTGCGGCAGCACGGCCCGGACGCGGTCGGCGTCCATGTGGCCGGAGAAGAGGATGCCGCAGAACAGGGCCGTGGGGATGCCGCTGCGGCGGAATGCGGGGCGGTCGAGCAGCCAGCAGCCGTTCAGCACGGCCTGCTTGACGGCATTGACGGCGGAATAGCTGCCCCAGAGCCGGGGACAGCCGACAAAGGGCAACAGCGGCTCGGCCGGGATACGCAGATGCTCGACCGGGAGATGGTGGTCGGCAAGGATATGCAGCAGCGTCCGGAAGACCAGCGGGATCATGTGGGTGTGCTGGTGGCTGTCGATGCGCAGGGGCGTCCCGGCGGGGAAGAGGGCGGCATAGGCGAGGAGCTGGCGCTCCAGTTCCCGGTAGAGCTGGGCGGCAAAGGCCCTGCGCCGGGGCGTCAGCGAGAGGTGCAGCAGCCCGGTGAAGGAGTTGCAGAAGCTGCCGTCCGGCCGGACAAGCAGCGGGATCTCCGCAGCGGGAGAAAGGGCTTTGCCCTCCACCAGATTGAGGTGGACGGCCAGCTTCAGCCCGGAAGGGCGCAGCGCGGCGACGGCTTCTTCCAGCGAACCGTTGGGCACGATGCTGACGCTGTTCAGGCAGCCGTGAGTTTGGCAGTCCCGGATGAGGGCATCGCCATGGGCGGTCATGCCGTAGTCATCGGCGTGAAAATAGAGGATGGGAAGTTCAGTCATTTGTGTCGATCCCCTCTCCCGCCCGGATGACGATGGTATCGCCCACGACTGCGACCGAACCAGTCTGCGGCCAAAGGGGCATCTGACGGACTTCGTCCAGCGCGAGGAGCTGCTGTTTTTCTGCGCGGGTGGCAAACGTGTAGTCGGTGGAGCAGTAGTCGTTCAATGCAGCTGTGAGGACGCTCTGGCCCACCGTCGGATTATCGGCGAAGAGGATGAGGCCGGCCGTGTAGCCGGTCATTTCCGGGGAGAGGTCGGCGGAGTAAGCCCTGGAATCGGGCAGATGGCCGATGACGGCGATCCGGGTGCAGACGTCCGCGCCGTCCAGCTGCTCGATGCGGTCTGCAATGCGCAGAAGGGTGCCGTAAGAGCGCTCATAGCTCATCTGGGACAGGTGATAGCAGACATTGGCCAGCACGATGCAGTAAAAGACGATGGCCCCGCCCACGAGGAGGATGGCCCAGCTCCGGAGCGCGGAAGCGCGCGGCGAGAGACCGTCCAGCCGCTCGTAGAACAGCACGAAGCTCAGATAAAAGGCGGCGTAGCCCATGGTCATCAGGTTGTGGTAATCGATCCAGGGGTTGAGAAAATAGAGGGCCGCGGCTCCCAGCGGCAGTGCGGCCAGATAGACGAGCAGGAGCCAAAAGCGGGCCGGGTCGTGCCAAAGGGCCTGCTGTACGAGGGTGGTCAGCAGGAAAACGGCCAGCAGGGCAAAGACCAGAACGTTGAGCACAAACCAGACCGTGAGGCCGTTGTGCAGGTCAAAGAAGAAGCGGAAGAAGCTGGTGAAGCAGCCGTGCAGAGCCGACCAGAGATGGAGAAAACCGACGGTGTCGAAGCCCTGATAGTCGGACAAGGCGGTGCCGGAAAAGGCCAGAACCAGCTGCAGGGCCACAGCATAGACCGCTCCGGCCAGCACACCACCTGCCAGAAACCGCCCCGCACTGCGGAGGGATGCGGCAGCGCTGCGGCGGTGAAAGAGCAGATCGTCCAGCAGCCAGACCAGAAGCAGGGTGATGGTGACGGTCAGATAAGCCTGATAGATGCCCACGGAGAACCACAGGCAGGCTGCCCCCGCGAAGAAGGAACGCCAGCCCGGCCGGGTCAGCAGAAGCGCGCTGAGGCAGGCGGCCAGCATGGCCAGACAGTAGCCGTCGGCGACGTATTCATAGGCAAAGGTGGAGGTGACGGTGGGAAAGACCGCGATCAAAGCCCCGGTCAGCACCAGCGCCACCGGCTTTTTCAGGTGCAGCAGCGCCGCCACGCAGACCGTTGAACCAGCCAGGAACAACAAGCCCAGCAGCAGGTTCAGCCATGGCAGGTCGTAATAGGAGCTGAGCCCGCAGGCCAGCGAGAGAAAATAGCGGCCATATTGCAGCATCTGCTGGGCATCGTACCGGAAGACGAGGGAATCCCAGTTGGGGAGCCAGTTGACCATTTTATAAAAGTGCGCGAGCAGGCCGAACCCGAAGGCGGAGAAAAACACGAGCCGCCATTCGGGCCGGAACCTGCGGGCAAGCTGCGCAGGCAGCTGATCGGGGTGTACCATAAAAAGCCTCCGAAGGTCGAAATGAGACGAAGTTTAGTTTTAGTATAAACCATTTGAAAACGATACGCCAGCCCATTTTTATGCTTTTCCTTAAAAAATTGAGGGCAGCTCCCCCCTATTTGCGGAAAAAGAACGCGTACATGTTGATTTTTGCACGGCGGGATTGTACAGAACGGAAAACGGATTTGAAAAATTACAGAGCGGGCCTGCAAAAGGTTGCACTGTTGCGAAAAGATGATTGGAGGTATTATGTTAGCAAACCAAAACGAAAGGATGTGAAATGAACCGAATGGCGCAGAAGATACGACCTTCGGCGGGCAAGGGGCTGAACAACCTGCACCGCGCCACGGACACGCTGAGCACGATGCTGGCGCAGGAGGTGAAGGAACTGAACACCCGCCAGAAAGCGGCCCGCCGCGACGGTGCAGAGGCGGCCGGGACCATGAAGGGCCTGAAGGAAGCCACTGCGGTGCTCAAAGACCTGGCCGCTGTGGCCAAGGCGCTGAACGAACAGGGCGCGGATGCGGAGGGCCGGGAGTGCGGCGTGGTGCTGCTGCCGCCGGTGGAGGATGTATGAAGACAGGAACGAATGCGCCAGTCGTCTGGCGGCCCCAGCCCCGGCAGAGGGAGTTCATGCGCAGACCGGAGCCGGAGGCTCTCTACGGCGGCGCGGCAGGCGGCGGCAAGAGCGATGCGCTCATCATCGAGGCGCTGCGGCAGGTGCAGATCCCGCACTACCGGGGGCTCATCCTGCGCAAGACCTTTCCCCAGCTGAGCGACCTTGTGGACAAGAGTCTGGTCTACTACCGCCGGGCCTTCCCGGAGGCGCAGTACAACGCCACGAGCCATGTGTGGGTCTTCCCCAGCGGGGCAAAGATCTACTTCGGCTCGATGCAGTACACCAAGGACCGCACGAATTATCAGGGCAAGGCCTTTGATTTCATCGGCTTCGATGAGCTGACCCACTTCGAATGGGAGGAGTACAGCTACATGATGAGCCGCAACCGCCCCACCGGGCCCGGCACGCGGGTGTACCTGCGGGCCACCACCAACCCCGGCGGCGTCGGCCACGGCTGGGTCAAGGCCCGGTTTATCACCCCGGCCCCGCCCGGCACCCCCATCGTGGAAGCGTTCCCGGTGCGGATGCCGGACGGGACGGAAAAGGTGCTGCAGCGGGCGCGGGTGTTTATCCCATCCAGCGTCTTCGACAACCCGGCCCTGCTGGAAAACGACCCGGATTACCTTGCAAGTCTGGCCTCTCTGCCCGAAGCGGAAAAACAGGCCCTGCTCTATGGCAGCTGGGACAGCTTCTCCGGTCAGGTGTTCACCGAGTGGCGGAACGACCCCGCCCACTATCAGGACCAGCGCTGGACCCATGTGATCGCACCGTTCCCCATCCCGAAGCACTGGAAGATCTACCGCGGGTTCGACTTCGGTTTTTCGAAGCCGTTCTCGGTGGGGTGGTACGCGGCGGATGAGGAAGGGCGGCTCTACCGCATAAAAGAGCTGTACGGCTGCACAGGCCGCCCGAACGAGGGGCTGCGGATCGACCCGGTGGAGCAGGCCCGGCGCATCCGGGAGGTGGAGCAGAACGACCCGCAGCTGCGCGGCCGGGTCATTCAGGGCATTGCGGACCCGGCCATCTTCGACGAGAGCCGTGGCGAGAGCATCGCCGCCATGATGGAGCGGGGGCCGAACTTCCTGCACTGGATGCCCGGCGACCACACCCGACTGGCCGGTAAGATGCAGTTCCACTACCGGCTGGCCTTCGATGCCGAGGGCAGGCCCATGTTTCAGGTGTTCGATACCTGCAGGCACTTCCTGCGCACCATCCCGAATCTGGTGTACGACGAGAGCAACGTGGAGGACATCGACACCCGGCAGGAAGACCACATTTACGACGAATGCCGGTATGTCCTGATGGAACACCCCATCTCGCCGCCCCGGCGCACGGCCCGCCCGCCGGTGGGGGACGACCCGCTGGAACTGCACCGGCAGGCAAGGTTTTATCGGATTTAGAAAGGAGTAGATTTTGGATATCGTGGAAGAAAAACTGCCCATCGGGCCGGAGGAGGTCGCAGAGGCGGCGGCTGTTCTGCAAAAGTACAAGGCAGGCAAGGCAGCGCTCGACAAACGGCTGGTGGACAACGAACTGTGGTTCCGGATGGGGCACTGGAAAAATTACCAGAACCCGATGATGGAGGGCAAGCCCCAGCCGTCCAGCGGGTGGCTGTTCAACTCCATCGCCAACAAACACGCCGATGCGATGGACAACTACCCGGCCCCGAACGTGCTGCCCCGCGCGGCAGACGACGAACAGACTGCGCGGGTGCTTTCCAGCATCCTGCCGGTGGTGCTGGAACAGGCCGATTATGAGCAGGTGTACAGCGACACCTGGTGGCGCAAGCTCAAGCAGGGCACCGGCGTCAAGGGCGTCTTCTGGGACCCGGAAGCGCACGGCGGCCTGGGCGAGATCGCCATCCGGCCTATGAATCTGCTCATGCTCTACTGGGAGCCGGGCGTGGAGGATATCCAGACATCGCCGAACTTTTTCTCGCTGCGGATGGAGAACACCAGACAGCTGGAGACCCGCTGGCCCCAGCTCAAGGGCCACAGCGCCAGTGTGCTGGATGTGCCCCGGTTCCTCCACGACGGCGGGCTGGACACCACCGAAAAGAGCGTCGTGGTGGATTGGTACTACAAAAAGCCGGACGCCGAGGGCCGGGTGCTGCTGCACTACTGCAAGTTCTGCAACGGGGTGGTGCTCTACGCCAGCGAGAACGACCCGGCGCTGGCCGGGCGCGGATTCTATGACCACGGCAAGTATCCGTTCGTGTTTGACCCGCTGTTCATGGAGGAGGACAGCCCGGCGGGCTTTGGATACATTGATGTGATGAAGGAGTGCCAGACCGCCATCGACCGGATGAACCATGCGATGGATGAGAATGTCCTGCTCGCCTCGAAGCAGCGGTATGTGCTGAGCGACACGGCCGGTGTGAACGAAGAAGAACTGGCAGACCTCTCGCGGGATATCGTCCATGTAGTGGGGCGGCTGGGCGACGACAGCTTCCGCCCCTTGCAGACGGCGGGCCTGCAGGGCAACAGCCTGAGCTACCGCAACAGCCGCATCGAGGAGCTGAAGGAGATCTCCGGCAACCGCGATATGACCCAGGGCGGCACCGCTGGCGGTGTGACGGCGGCTTCGGCCATTGCCGCCTTACAGGAGGCAGGCTCGAAGCTGAGCCGGGATATGCTCAAGAGCGCATACCGCGCCTTTGCCAGGGAGTGTTACCTCATCCTGGACCTGATGCGGCAGTTCTACGACGAAGAGCGGGTCTTCCGCATCGTGGGGGCCGCAGGTCAAAACGAGTTCGTGCCCTTTTCCGGGGCCGCGCTCCGCCCGCAGCCGGCCGGCACCGTGGGCGGGGTGGAGCTGGGCAGCCGCGAACCGGTCTTCGACATCGTGGTGAGCGCCGAGAAGAAATCGACCTTCAGCCGTCTGAGCCAGAACGAGACCGCCAAAGAGTGCTATCAGCTGGGCTTCTTTGCCCCGGCCAACGCCGATGCGGCTCTGGCAGCGCTGGAGATGATGGATTTTGAGGGCATCGAGAAAGTCCGCCAGCGGGTGCGGCAGAACGGGACGCTGTCCATGCAGCTGGCCGTTTTGCAGAGCCGGTTGACGGCGCAGGAACAGCCGGGGAAGGCCGCTGTGACCGGCCCCGCAGACAATTTGAGCACAAAGGCCGCGGCAGATGCCATGGGCCTTGGAAAGGAGAACCGATGATCCGTGTGATCTACAGTGAACTGGACGGCCCGGAGGGCCTGACCCTGCGGCTGGAAGCGTCCGGCCACGCGGGCTATGCCCCCGCCGGGCAGGACATCGTCTGCGCCGGTGCCAGCACCCTGATGCAGGCTCTGGTGAGCCTGCTGGCAGGGGAAAAGACCGCCCGCAGCGATGCCTGGGATGAGCCGGAAGGCCCCCGGCTGGCCGTGACCGCCGCCGCCCCGCAGGAGCCGTGGATAGAGGGGGCTTTTGAGCTGGCCAAGGCCGGGTTTGCCCTGCTGGCCGAGCGCTACCCGGACAACCTCCGCTTTGCAGACCTGAGCCGCCGGGGCGAAGCGGCCATGATGGACCTGCAACTGTTCGCAGAGGGCGGCGAGACCGGCGGCGCAGGGAGCGCCCCGGCCCTGAGCGAGGCACAGGCCCGGCAGGCCGTCGCCTCCGGCACCCTGAAGCCGGGCCGGGAGGAGGAAGCGCCGCCGGAGACCCCGAAGGAGGAGCTCCCGAAGACAAACCCCGGCCCGGAAGCACCCTGTCCCACCCCGGAACCGCCCCGCCCGCCGCTGCCGGAGCATCTGCCGGGCCGACAGGCCGTGGCCGCCCTGCACAGCCGCTGGGCAGCCGAAGAGGCAGCGCTGCGGCAGGTGGTGCCGGAGTTCTCGCTGAAAGCGGAGCTGCAGCACCCGGAGATGCGCCGTCTGATGCAGCTGCCGGGAATGCGGATGGCGGACGCCTACCGTCTGGCCCACTACGAGGACGCGCTGCGCCAGACCGCCCACGCCGTGGAGCAGGGCGTCGTAGAACGCATCCGGCAGCGGGCGTCCCGCCCGGCAGAGAACGGCACCCGCCCCGGCAGCACCGCCGTGACCGGGGCAGATGTTTCCCGCATGACCCGCGCCCAGCGGGAAGCGCTGGAACGCAAGGCCCTCCATGGGGAGGTCATCACGTTCTGAACGCAGCTCCTCTGGCAGGGGAGCGCGAATCGAAGAAGTCCGTATGTTACACCGCAAGAAAGAAAGGAAAACCGTATGAACGACACTGCAATGAAGTTTGACCTCCAGCTGTTCGCCGACCCTTCCGCCGCGCTGAACAATACCTCCGGCACCATGACCGCCGAGATGAAGACCTTCTATGAAAAGCGCCTCATCGACCAGGCCGAGCCGCGCCTCGTCCACGACCAGTTTGCGGATTACTACCCGGTGCCCCAGAACGGTGGCAAGACCATCGAGTTCCGCAAGTACGACAGCCTGCCCAAGGCTACCACCCCGCTGACCGAGGGTGTGACCCCCAACGGCCAGACCCTAAACGTGACCACCATCACCAGTGACCTGCACCAGTACGGCGGCTGGACCCCGCTGACCGATGTGCTGCAGATGACCGCCATCGACAACAACGTCGTGCAGGCCACCCGTGTGCTGGCCAGCCAGGCGGGCCGCACCATGGACAGCATCACCCGCGATGTGCTGGCGGGCGGCACCAACGTTCTCTATGCGCCCAAGCAGAGTGCCGACGGCACCGAGACGGCCGTGACCAGCCGCGCCGGTCTGGACAAGACCTGCACCCTGACCCCGAAGTTGTTCTTCCAGGCGGCGGCCCAGCTGGGCGCGATGAACGCCGACCCCATCGGCGACAGCTACATCGCCATCATCCACCCCTACGCCGCCTACGACCTGAAGACCAGCCGGGAGTTCATCGAGGTGCATAAGTATGCCGACCCGGAGGCCATGTTCCGCGGCGAGATCGGCAAGCTGGGCAACATCCGTTTCATCGAGACCAGCGAGGCCAAGATCTGGAAGGACGCCACCTGCCCGGCCGGTCTGGCCGTGTTCGGCACGCTGGTGCTGGGTGCCCACGCCTATGGCGTCACCGAGCTGGAAGGCGGCGGTCTGGAGCACATCGTCAAGCAGCTGGGCTATGGCGACGACCCGCTGAATCAGCGTGCTTCCGTGGGCTGGAAGGGAATGCGCGCCGCCGAGCGTCTGGTGGAGCAGTACATGATCCGCATCGAGAGCGTGTCCAGCTACTCGGCCAATGCGGCGGCGAACTGACCCTCTTCTTTGGCGGGCCGGTTCTGGCCCTGCGGGACGAGAAAAACGCAAGACACAAAAACAGGCGGGCCCTGCGGATGGAGGGCAGAAAGGAGTTTCTATGAGCGAGAAAAAGGCAGTGCGCATCAAGCTGTTCAAGGACAACAGCCGCTATAAGGAGGACCTGTTCGTCAGCGTCAACGGCGTGAACTACAAGATCCGCCGGGGCGTGGAGGTGGAGGTCCCGCCCGAAGTGGCGGAGGTGCTGGAACACAGCCAGATGCAGGACGAGCGGACGGCTGCCCGTATCGCGGCAGCTGAAAACGCGGCCCAGTGACCTGAGAAAACAGCGGCCCGGCCGGGAACATCGCCCTGCCGGGCTTTTTTCAAAAACGAAAGGAGTTTTGCAATGACGGTAGAACAGGCATTGGCGCGCGCACGGGAGCTGCGGCCGGGGTGCAAGATCTCGGACGAGACCTGCCGCCGCTGGCTCTGCGAAGAAGATGCGCTGCTGCGCCAGCAGCTGTTTGAGAAGAGCGGGGCCGACGAATACGCCGCCGCAGGGGCCGACCTCGCGTGGAGCGGGGAGACGCTGCCCGACGACACGGTGCTGCTGGTGCCGGTGCCCTTTGATGCGCTGTATCCGCACGTTCTGTGCGCCCGCATTGATGCGGCTCTGGGCGAGACCGACCGCTATGCCGGGGAGCAGGCCCAGTGCAGCGGCCTGCTGAGCGAACTGGCCATCTGGCTGCGGCAGAAGCACCCGCCCCGCTGCCGGGCGCAGTGGCGCTGGTGAGGAGGTGGACGCGATGAGCGGAACGAGCCGTGCGGCGGCAGCGACCAGCCGCACCCTGCTGCGGGCCTTTGGCGGCCTGAATGAGACGTACAGCTGCACCGAGGCCGAGGCGGGCAGCAGCAAAAATTTCAGCAGCCGGGACTTCCCGGCGTTGAGCACCCGCATCCCCCGCCGCAGGCTGCGGAGCGTCGTGCAGATGAACGGCATCTACCACCTGAACGGCCTGCTGGTAGCGGCGGGGAAGAACCTCATCTACAACTCGGATGAGACCCCGCAGGAGGCCGAGTTTTTCTGGAATGCGGTGGCGGACAGCAAAAAGAAGATGGTGGGCATGGGCACCAAGGTCATCATCTTCCCGGATAAGATCGCCTTTGACACGCGGGACCGTTCGGTGACGAAGCTCGGCGCCGTGTGGGACAGCGGCGGTGCCGATGTGGTGCTGACCCCCTGCGATGCGTCCGGCAAGACCTATACCGTTTCCGGCAAGGGCACAAAGGAGCCGGAAAATCCGGCAGACGGGCAGCTGTTCCTCAAGGTGAACAACATCCAGAAGCCGTACAGCAGCGAGAGCGTGCTGGAAGTCTACAACGAGGCTTCGGGCAACTGGTCGGCCATCGAGCTGAAGTGGTGCCGGATCGAGGCGGGCGGAATCGGGAAGGACTTTGCCGTCTGGGATACCGTGACGGTGAGCGGCGTGGAGGACGGCGATGACCTGCACTGGAAGGAGCTGAAAGGAGACCGCATCGTCACGGCGCGCGGCGACGACTGGGTGCAGGTGCAGGCCGAGCCGGGCGGCGATTATTTTTATGGGACCCTGACCAAGGGCCGGGAGATGCTCCGCTGGACCGGCATCGACGGCAAAGGCGCGACGATGGAAGGAAACACCGATGCCTTCCGGCTGGAACGCCGGGTGCCGGACCTGGACTATTTGACCGAGTGCGACAACCGGCTGTGGGGCTGCGCGCAGAATGAGAACGTCATCTACGGCTGCAAGCTGGGCGACCCCACCAACTGGTTCTCCTACCGCGGCATCGCGGAGGACAGCTATGCGGTCACGGTGGGCAGCGACGGGCCGTTTACCGGCGCGGCCACCTGCCTGGGGTCGGTGCTGTTCTTCAAGGAGAACGCTCTGCACAAGCTCTACGGCTCCAAGCCGTCGGATTTCCAGCTCAGCTCCCTGCGCTGCCGTGGGGTGGCCCGGAACGCGGCCAGCAGCCTCTGTGTGCTGAACGAGACACTTTACTATCTCTCGCCGGACGGTGTGATGGCCTGGGATGGGAGCATCCCCACCAAGGTGTCCGAAAAACTGAACACGGCCCGGCTCTCCAACGTGCAGACGGCGGTGGGCGGTGCGCTGGATGGCCGCTATTACCTCTATCTGGCGCGGGACAGCGGCCGGGAAGGAGACGCGCTCGAAGAGCGGCTCCTCGTCTACGACACCGAGCGGGGACTCTGGCAGGAGGAAGACGGCTGCTCCTACGCCATGGCCAGCACCGGCGGGCAGCTCTACCTCTGGGATGGGCACGACATCTGGGCCGCCGACCCCAGCCGTGAACGGGACTGGAAGACCACCGAGGGCGTGGAGGAGACGGTGGACTTTGAACTTATCACGGGTGCGTTCGGGATGGACGAGGCCGAGGACCGGTATCTCTCCCGGCTGACGCTCCAGATGGATGCCGTATGTGCCAGCACCGTGGAGCTGGCGATCTGCTACGACGACGGCCCCTGGGAGAAGCTGGCAGAATGGGCCGTGGCCGGGAAGCAGAAGCGGTTCGACCTGCACCTTGCGCCCCGCCGCTGCGGCATGTTCCGGCTGCGGCTGGCCGGCAAAGGGCAGATCACCCTGCGCAGTCTGGCGCGCACCCTTGCGACGGCGCGGGGCAGACTGATGGAACAGGAGGCATGACAGGATGGCAAGCATTTCGGGCCTGAGCAAGCTGGGCCTGCCGAAGCTGAGTGAGAAGATGGACCCGGAGGATGCCCGCGCACTGCGGAACTACCTCTACCAGATGCAGGAGCAGCTGCAATACGTTCTGAGCAATCTGGACGTGGAGAACGTCTCGGACGAGCTGGGGGCCAAGCTGCGGAAACTGCAGTGAGAAAGGAGACTCTATGGCAAGCGACAAGAAAAAGAACTACTCCACCGAGGGGCTGAACAGCCGCCAGGAGGTGCAGGATGCACTGGCGTCGGCGGGGTATCAGCCCTCTGAGCAGGTGACGGAAGCAGAAGCGGCCCTGAAGGCGCAGCAGAGCGCTGCCCCCGGCGACTACCAGAGCCGGTATCAGGACCAGATCGACCGCACCCTGAACGACCTGAACGCGCGGAGAGCGTTCCACTACAACTACGCGCAGGACCCGCTGTACCAGCAGTATGCGCAGGCGTACACCCAGAACGCCCACAACGCCAGCGCCGATGCTGCCGCACAGGCTGCTGCGCTGACGGGCGGCTACGGCTCCAGCTATGCGGCCAGTGTGGCCCAGCAGGCCTACCAGCAGCAGATCGGGGCGCTGAATCAGGCCATCCCGACGCTGTATCAGCTGGCGCTGGACACCTACGACAGCGGCGGCGATGCGCTGGTCTCCCGGCTGGACCAGCTCAACACGCAGGAGCAGAACGCGCAGGGGCTGTATCAGCAGAAACTTTCGGACTATTACACCCGGCTGGAACAGCTGGGCAACGCCTACAATACGGCCTATCAGCAGGACTACGGCCAGTATCAGGACTACCTGAGCCGTCTGGACACTCTGTATGGCAACTACGCCGCGCAGGAGCAGGAGGCCGCTGCCCAGAAGCAGCAGCGGTTCAACAATGCGGTCACGGTGCTGGGCCTCATCGGCGATGCGGTGCAGATCGCGCTTTCCGGTACCACGGGCCTCGGCTCGCTGGCGGGGTCGCTCGTGAACACCGGGTACAACATCTACGCGAACAACCGTGCCTATGAGGCAGACCGTGCGGATACGGCCTGGAACCAGCAGATGCAGGAAAAGCAGGTCCAGAACGCGCAGGCGCAGCAGAAGTACGACAACGACTTTGCACAGCAGCAGTATCAGGACAAGCTCCGCCAGCAGCAGTTCAATAATCAGGTGACCAGCGAAAAGCTGAACATCGCCAAGGGCGAATGGGCCCTCAAGCAGTCCAAGGCGGCCCAGCAGGCCCAGAAAGCCAGCGCGGCAGCGGCCCAGAGAGCGGCAGCAGCGGGGGCTTCGGGCACGTCGGGTCCGGGCAGCGGGAACCTGAACGTAGGCAAGAGCGGTGTGCTGGGCAGCACGGCGGTGCCCTACACCGCCGCCCGCCTGCGCAGCCAGGGCCGGAGCGATGCCGCCATCCGGACGGAGCTGCTGAAGGAAGGCTACAGCAGCAAAGAAGTCGGGGAGATTATGAAACAGCTCAACAGCTGAAAAAACCAGCCGCAGCGCAGAAGTGGGGGGCTTCTGTGCTGCGGCTGGGGTCGTTTTGGAACGGTGGAAGCAGAGAAACGCGGGGCCGTGCTGTTCGAGTCCCACAAAGCGACCAACGTGGGGCCACGGTAGACATTCCTAATGGTCTAGGACCCGCGGGCTAAGCGACAGCCCGCAGGGCTGATCGCTTACGGTGCTTACGCACCGCCGCCCTGTTCGAGTCCCACAGAGAAACAGGAAAGAAAAAAGACCAAGAATCATTTGATTCTTGGTCTTTTTGATGAGAGGGTGCCTTGTGGGACTCGAACCCACGGTCTCCAGATCCACAATCTGGCGCGTTAACCGACTACGCTAAAGGCACCACATAATGCGCCCGAAGGGACTCGAACCCCCGGCCCACTGCTTAGAAGGCAGTTGCTCTATCCA